>WLWD01000169.1_pt1 | contig 77704 bp, 71 predicted proteins | sample 6712731 | NCBI WGS metagenome assembly WLWD01 (sample SAMN12718690, study PRJNA576275) | sponge metagenome | isolation source: marine sponge | host: Mycale hentscheli | place: New Zealand: South Island, Marlborough, Capsize Point | collected 2014-11-01 | reverse complement strand
TTCCATAACACATTGAAACAACCGCTTCTTTGCCGACCAAGACTTTGCGGTTTGACTTACTGTCTTCTCCATTTTTTATAAAATCGCCAGTTCAACTGGGGACCTCCCTATTATGTACAGTCTTAGGTAATGCTTATTACATCATAGGAAAAAAGTGAGCGTGTCGTGTGACCTCGGTAACTATGCAAAAAAAATTTTTTTTCAAAGTCATTTTTTGGAAGATGGCGTCTAGAAGTTACAATGCGGTGCAAGTTTTAGACTTGCTTGATGTTGACTCTAGCGACTCAGGATCAAGCGGAGAGCAGGGAGACGACATCTAGGGCTATAGGAGGCCCTGTATCAGGGTTGGTGGACCAGACCCCGTCAACTCTAATACTGAAAATGGGAGTCAAGAAGATGATCGAGGTAAGCTTGTCTTTCTCTTGTCTTTCTCTTGAAAAATAGCAAGCTTCTGTTGTGGAAAGGACTTATTTATAGCTATATTGAGATAGAGTAAGCTGTTTAGCTATAATATTATATATATTTCATTGAGTTTTGAGATTTGAAAGTGGCTTGTGGTTTTTTGAACAAATTCAAATTTTCAAAAAAATTAAAAAAAGTTTTTACCACATATACTACTAGGACCAGATGTGAATGCAGTCACCGACCCAGATTACGCAGATGAGGGGACAGGAGCAGAGTCTTCCAGTGATGAAGGAGAGGATACCGGACCTGAGTCTTCCAATGATGAAACACGAATAGGCAGCAGGTTCCAGTGATGAAGAAGAGGAAGTGGCTCCTCCTGCTCAGAGTTCTGGACGTCCTCGCAGTCGGAGAAGGCGGGAATTGAAGAACAAGAGTCGGGTGGATGAGGTAGGGGGAGAGTGGAAGAAAGATGACAACACACCCATTCTTATTCCATAATCTTTTGTGTAAAGGACCACAGACTTTGATATTTGTGGCTGCTCCCTCCCCCCCCCCCTCCCCCTCCCTGAACATCCCAAAAGTTGTAATATGTATTGTTATTGTCGTTGTCGTTGTCTGTGTTTTTGTGGTGTTGTAGTGGAGCTTCACACTCGATGTATATGTGTGTGCGTGGAGTTGAAATGTTATTCTGGCGCTTCCAGATCTAACCGGGGAGGGAACGAACTCGGGGGGGGGGGGGGGGGGGGCTTTTCCAATCGGGGCTACTATGCCCATGTAAGTTGAATTTCATGTATGTGTGTGTGTGTACACCAGTCAATTTATATTATACATTTATTTTTATGATCTGTATTCACCTGTATCTTCTTTTTTCTAGTGTGTGTGTGTATGTGTGTGTGTGCATTTGTGGAATGAGAGAGAGCATCCGTGGACAAACAGTATGTGGCGCTTCCGTATACAACCTGGGAGGGAACTCTGGATCTTTTTGGATCTTGACTACTATGCCCATGTAAGTTGAATTTCATGTGTGTGTGGGTGTGGTGTGTACACCAGTCAATTTATGTATAATAAAATATACATTTATTTTTATGATATGTATTCAACTGTAGCTTCTTTTTTCTTGTGTGTGTGTGTGTGTGTGTATGTGTGTGCGTGCATTTGTGGAAAGAGAGAGAGAGCAACTATGAACAAACAGTATGTGGCGTTTCCGGATCCAACCTGAGAGAAAACGAACTCGGTAGTCTTTTTCGGTCTGTGACATCATCCATGCCTGGTAAGTTGAATTTCATTTTTTCAACTTACTGATATTTGGGGGGTTATGGTACAAGAATGTCAGTGAAAAGTAATGACGGGAGAGGGGGGGTTATGGTACGAGAATGTCAGTGAAAAGTAATGACTGGGGAGGGGGGGCTCAATTCAGCGAGGCCAGCTGTTATGTTACAAATGTCATTGTTGTCTTGTGTTTTTTTGGTATTGTATGGAGGTTCCGGATCCTATGGGAGGGATCGTTCAGTCTGTGACACCATCCATGCCGGGTAAGTTGAATTCCACGTGTGTTCTTGTACTGCTTTTCATTTTCAAAGTACACTTTCTCAATACATGTTTCTCTCATGTACAGTGTAGAGTATACATACCAGGGTTCATACAGTGGGAGGCATGGCTGGGTTCCCCCCTAGAATTTTGGGAGTTGAATAGAAATGAACATTTAGGAAGCATTTATTTTTAGTCTGATATTGTATCCCATTATGTTCCTATCATAACTGAGCCATTTAGTGCATAGGACTGAACACTGATCATCAGTGTGAAGTATAGACTCGTATGCAAAGATGTGCATCAAAGTAGTATAGGTTCCAAAAAATGGGTGTGCGAAGTACACTCGGAGCCCCACCCCAAACAAAAATCCTGTATGAAGCCGCATACAATACATCATAAGTTGCAATTATATAGGATCATGAATAATTTGTTGTTTGTATTACAAATATCTTTGTTGTTTGTGTTTTTGTGTATATGAAATTGTTTTGTAGTAGAGCTCGACGTCCGATGGCATACGTTCCTTGTGGACACTCATAGATGTCTCCTACATGATCACAATCAGCACCACACACAACAAACAACATATTTTATTGTTGAACTAATATAATATTGGTATATAATGCATCAAACAATATTGTTTCTATTTTATTTTATTTTTTTATTGATGGGAAAAGTGGATTTTTTGGGGGGAAAAAATTTTTTTTTTTGAAGTATTAGTAGATGGCTTAAATATTATTCAATTTTCTCAATTAAAAAATGAGGGGAATCCCAAACTCTTGGTCTATTTAGTGATATATGGTTGCTATGGGGTTTTCCCAGCCAGCATCGAGTTAAAAATATAAAACGGCAATGCTCTATTCCGCGGTAGAAAATTAGATTTTTCCGCGCGCGTCAAAACAATTCAGGAACGAGAGGGTTAAAGTCAGACGTGTCCAGTTGACACAAATGAAACGAGTGAAACTGCCGGGGACCATGTAATTAGCATATTTTAGAGTCGGACGTGTCCAGTGGATTACAATGAAATGAGAGAATCTGTCGGGGACCATGTAATTAGCATATTTTAGAGTCGGACGTGTCCAGTTATCTAAGATGAAGCGAGAGAAACTGCCGGTGACCATGTAATTAGCATATTTTAGAGTCGGACGTGTCCAGTGATCTCAAATGAAAAGAGAGAAACTGCCGGGGACCATGTAATTAGCATATTTTAGAGTCGGACTTGTCCAGTGGACTAAAATGAAACAAGATAAACTGCCGGGGACCACGTAATTAGCATATTTTAGAGTCGAACGTGTCCAGTGGACCAAAATGAAATGAGAGTAATTGTCGGGGACCACGTAATTAGCATATTTTAGAGTCAGACATGTCCAGTGGACTAAAATAAAATGAGAAAAACTGTCGGGGACCACGTAATTAGCATATTTTAGAGTCGGACATGTCCAGTGGACTAAAATGAAATGAGAAAAACTGTCGGGGACCACGTAATCAGCATATTTAAGAGTCGGACATGTCCAGTGGACCAAAATGAAACGAGAGAAATTGTCGGGAACCATGTAATTAGCATACTTTAAAGTGGGACGTGTTCAGTGGACCAAAATGAAACGAGAAAAATGCCGGGGACCATGTAATTAGCATATTTTTAAGTCGAACTTGTCCAGTGGACTAAAATGAAACGAGAGAAACTGCCGGGGACCATGTAATTAGCATATTTTAGAGTCTGACATGTCGAGTGGACTAAAATGAAATGAGAGAAACTTCCGGTGACCATGTAATTAGCATATTTTAGAGTCGGACGTGTCCAGTGGATTACAATGAAATGAGAGAATCTGTCGGGGACCATGTAATTAGCATATTTTAGAGTCGGACGTGTCCAGTTATCTAAGATGAAACGAGAGAAACTGCCTGTGACTATGTAATTAGCATATTTTAGAGTCGGACGTGTCCAGTGATCTCAAATGAAAGGAGAGAAACTGCCGGGGATCATGTAATTAGCATATTTTAGAGTCGGACTTGTCCAGTGGACTAAAATGAAACAAGATAAACTGCCGGGGACCACGTAATTAGCATATTTTAGAGTCGAACGTGTCCAGTGGACCAAAATGAAATGAGAGAAATTGTCGGGGACCACGTAATTAGCATATTTTAGAGTCAGACATGTCCAGTGGACTAAAATGAAATAAGAAAAACTGTCGGGGACCACGTAATTAGCATATTTTAGAGTCGGACATGTCCAGTGGACTAAAATGAAATGAGAAAAACTGTCGGGGACCACGTAATCAGCATATTTAAGAGTCGGAAGTGTCCAGTGGACCAAAATGAAACGAGAGAAATTGTCGGGAACCATGTAATTAGCATACTTTAAAGTGGGACGTGTTCAGTGGACCAAAATGAAACGAGAAAAATGCCGGGGACCATGTAATTAGCATATTTTTAAGTCGAACTTGTCCAGTGGACTAAAATGAAATGAGAGAAACTGCCGGGGACCATGTAATTAGCATATTTTAGAGTCTGACATGTCGAGTGGACTAAAATGAAATGAGAGAAACTTCCGGTGACCATGTAATTAGCATATTTTAGAGTCTGACGTGTCCAGTGGAAAAAAATGAAACGAGAGAAACTGGCGTGGACCATGTAATTAGCATATTTTAGAGTCGGACGTGTCCAGTGAACCAAATTGAAACGAGAGAAACTGCCGGGAACCAAGTAATTAGCATATTTTAGAGTCGGACGTGTCCAGTTGACCAAAATGAAGCGAGAGAAACTGCCGGTGACCATGTAATTAGCATATTTTAGAGTCGGACGTGTCCAGTGGACTAAAATGAAACGAGAGAAACTGCCGGGGACCATGTAGTTAGCATATTTTAGAATCGGACGTGTCCAGTGGACTAAATTGAAATGATAGAAACTGCCGGGAATTATGTAATTAGCATATTTTAAAGTTGGACATGTCCAGTGGACCAAAATGAAGCGAGAGAAACTGTCGGGGACCATGTAATTAGCATATTTTAGAGTCGGACTTGTCCAGTGGATTACAATGAAATGAGAAAAATTGCCGGTGACCATGTAATTAACATATTTTAGAGTCGGACGTGTCCAGTGGACCAAAATGAAACGAGAGAAACTGCCGGGGACCATGTAATTAGCATATTTTAAGGTTGGACGTTTCCAGTGGACCAAAATGAAACGAGAGAAACTGGCGGGGACCACGTAATTAGCGTATTTTAGAGTCGGACATATCCAGTGGACCAAAATGAAATGAGAGAAACTGTCGGGAACCACGTAATTAACATATTTTAGAGTCGAACTTATTTAGTGGACCAAAATGAAACGAGAGAAACTGCTGGGGACCATGTGATTAGCATATTTTAAGACCGGACATGTCCAGTGGACCAAAATGAAACGAGAGAAACTGGCAGGGACCATGTAATTAGCATATTTCATAGTGGAACGTATCCAGTGGACTAAAATGAAACTAGAGAAACTGCCAGGGACCATGTAATTAACATATTTTAGAGTTGGACGTGTCCAATAAGGTAAAATCTTCTGGGGACCATGTAATTAGCATATTATTTCAAAGTTTGACGTGTCAAGTTGACTCAAATGTAACGAGAGAAGCTGCCGGGGGACCATGAAATTAGCATATTTCATAGTCGGACTTGTCCAGTGGACACGAGAGAAACTGACGGGGTCCATGCAATTAGCATATTTCATAGTTTGACGTGTCCATTGGATAAAAATGAAATGAGAGAAACTGACGGGGACCATGCAATTAGCATATTTCATAGTTTGACGTGTCCACTGGACTAAAATGAAAGGAGAGAAACTGCTGGTAACCATGTAATTAGCATATTTTAGAGTCGGACATGTCCACTAGACAAAAATGAAATGAGAGAAACTGCCGGGGACCATGAAATTAGCATATTTCATAGTCAGACGTGTCCAGTGGAATAAAATGAAACGAGAGAAACTGCCGGGGACCATGTAATTAGTATATTTTAAAGTCGGACGTGTCCAGTGAACCAAAATGAAGCGGGAGAAACTGTCGGGGACCATGTAATTGGCATATTTTAAAGTCGGACGTGTCCAGTGAACTATAATGAAACGAAAGAAACTGCCGGGGTCCATGTATTTGGCATATTTTAGAGTCGGACATGTCCAGTGGACTAAAATGAAACGAGAGAAACTGCCGGGGATCATGTAATTAGCATATTTCATAGTCCGACGTGTCCAGTGGACAAAATGAAACGAGAAAAACTGCCGGGGACCATGTAATTAGCATATTTCATAGTCAGACGTGTCCAGTGGAATAAAATGAAACGAGAGAAATTGCCGGGGACCATGTAATTAGTATATTTTAAAGTCGGACGTGTCCAGTGAACCAAAATGAAGCGGGAGAAACTGTCGGGGACCATGTAGTTAGCATATTTTAGAGTCGGACATGTCCAGTGGACTAAAATGAAATGAGAGAAACTGCCGGGATTATGTAATTAGCATATTATAGAGTCGGATGTGTCCAGTGGAACAAAATGAAGCGATAGAAACTGCCGGGGACCATGTAATTAGCATATTTTAGAGTCGGACAAGTCCAGTCGACTACAATGAAATGAGAGAAATTGCCGGTGACCATGTAATTAGCATATTTTAAGATCGGACGTGTCCAGTGGACCAAAATAGAACAAGAGAAACAGACGGGGACCATGTAATTAGCGTATTTTAGAGTCGGACGTGTCCACTGGACTGAAATAAAACCAGAGAAACTGCCTGGGACCATGGAATTAGCATATTTTAGAGTCAGACAAGAAACAAGAGAAACTGCCGGGTCTTGTCCAGTGGCCCGAAATGAAACGAGATAAACTTTCGGGGACCATGTAATTAGCATATCTTAAAGTTGGATGTGTCCAGTGGATTGAGAGAAACTGTCGGGGACCACGTAGTTAATATATTTTAGAGTCGGACATATCCAGTGGACCAAAATGAAACGAGAGAAACTGCCTGGGACCATATATAACATATTTTAGAGCCGGACGTGTCCAGTGGACCAAAATGAAACAAGAGAAACTGCCGGGTCTTGTCCAGTGGACCAAAATGAAACGAGATAAACTTTCGGAGACCATGTAATTAGCATGTTTTAGAGTCGTACATGTCCAGTGGACCAAAATGAAACGAGAGCAACTGCCGGGGACCATGTAATTAGCATATTTTAGAGTCGGACTTGTCCAGTGGACTAAAATGAAACAAGATAAACTGCCGGGGACCTCGTAATTAGCATATTTTAGAGTCGAACGTGTCCAGTGGACCAAAATGAAGCGATAGAAACTGCCGGGGACCATGTAATTAGCATATTTTAGAGTCGGACATGTCCAGTGGGCTAAAATGAAATGAGAAAAACTGTCGGGGACCACGTAATCAGCATATTTAAGAGTCGGACATGTCCAGTGGACCAAAATGAAACGAGAGAAATTGTCGGGAACCATGTAATTAGCATACTTTAAAGTGGGACGTGTTCAGTGGACCAAAATGAAACGAGAAAAATGCCGGGGACCATGTAATTAGCATATTTTTAAGTCAAACTTGTCCAGTGGACTAAAATGAAACGAGAGAAACTGCCGGGGACCATGTAATTAGCATATTTTAGAGTCTGACATGTCGAGTGGACTAAAATGAAATGAGAGAAACTTCCGGTGACCATGTAATTAGCATATTTTTGAGTCTGACGTGTCCAGTGGAAAAAAATGAAATGAGAGAAACTGGCGCGGACCATGTAATTAGCATATTTTAGAGTCGGACGTGTCCAGTGAACCAAATTGAAACGAGAGAAACTGCCGGGAACCAAGTAATTAGCATATTTTAGAGTCGGACGTGTCAAGTTGACCAAAATGAAGCGAGAGAAACTGCCGGTGACCATGTAATTAGCATATTTTAGAGTCGGACGTGTCCAGTGGACTAAAATGAAACGTGAGAAACTGCCGGGGACCATTTAATTAGCATATTTTAGAGTCAGACGTGTCCAGTGATCTCAAATGAAACGAGAGAAACTGCCGTGGATCATGTAATTTGCATATTGTAGAGTCGGCCTTGTCCAGTGGACTAAAATGAAACGAGAGAAACTGCCGGGGACCGCGTAATTAGCATATTTTAGAGTCGAACGTGTCCAGTGGACCAAAATGAAATGAGAGAAACTGTCGGGGACCACGTAATTAGCATATTTTAGAGTCAGACATGTCCAGTGGACTAAAATGAAATGAGACAAACTGTCGGGGACCACGTAATTAGCATATTTTAGAGTCGGACATGTCCAGTGGACTAAAATGAAATGAGAAAAACTGTCGGGGACCACGTAATCAGCATATTTAAGAGTCGGACGTGTCCAGTGGACCAAAATGAAACGAGAGAAATTGTCGGGAACCATGTAATTAGCATACTTTAAAGTGGGACGTGTTCAGTGGACCAAAATGAAACGAGAAAAATGCCGGGGACCATGTAATTAGCATATTTTTAAGTCGAACTTGTCCAGTGGACTAAAATGAAATGAGAGAAACTGCCGGGGACCATGTAATTAGCATATTTTAGAGTCTGACATGTCGAGTGGACTAAAATGAAATGAGAGAAACTTCCGGTGACCATGTAATTAGCATATTTTAGAGTCTGACGTGTCCAGTGGAAAAAAATGAAACGAGAGAAACTGGCGTGGACCATGTTATTAGCATATTTTAGAGTCGGACGTGTCCAGTGAACCAAATTGAAACGAGAGAAACTGCCGGGAACCAAGTAATTAGCACATTTTAGAGTCGGACGTGTCCAGTTGACCAAAATGAAGCGAAAGAAACTGCCGGTGACCATGTAATTAGCATATTTTAGAGTCGGACGTGTCCAGTGGACTAAAATGAAACGAGAGAAACTGCCGGGGAACATTTAATTAGCATATTTTAGAGTCGGACGTGTCCAGTGATCTCAAATGAAACGAGAGAAACTGCCGTGGATCATGTAATTAGCATATTTTAGAGTCGGACTTGTCCAGTGGACTAAAATGAAATGAGATAAACTGCCGGGGACCGCGTAATTAGCATATTTTAGAGTCGAACGTGTCCAGTGGACCAAAATGAAATGAGAGAAACTGTCGGGGACCACGTAATCAGCATATTTTAGAGTCGGACGTGTCCAGTGGACCAAAATGAAACGAGAGAAATTGTTGGAAACCATGTCATTAGCATACTTTAAAGTCGGACGTGTTCAGTGGATCAAAATGAAACGAGAAAAACTGGCGGGGACCATGTCATTTGCATATTTTTAAGTCAAACTTGTCCAGTGGACTAAAATGAAATGAGAGAAACTTCCGGTGACCATGTAATTAGCATATTTTAGAATTGGACGTGTCCAGTGGGAAAAAATGAAACGAGAGAAACTGGCGTGGACCATGTAATTAGCATATTTTAGAGTCGGACGTGTCCTGTGGACCAGAATGAAACGAGAGAAACTGCCGGGGACCTTGTAATTAGCATATTTTAAAGTCGGACGTGTCCAGTGAACCAAATTGAAACGAGAGAAACTGCCGGAAACCAAGTAATTAGCATATTTTAGAGTCGGACGTGTCCAGTTGACCAAAATGAAGCGAGAGAAACTGCCGGTGACCATGTAATTTGCATATTTTAGAGTCGGACGTGTCCAGTGGACCAAAATGAAACAAGAGAAACTGCTGGGGACCATTTAATTAGCATATTTTAAAGTCGGACGAGTCCAGTGGACCAAAATGAAACGAGAGAAACTGCCGGGGACCATGTAATTAGCATGTTTTTAAGTCAGACATGTTCTGTGGACTAAAATGAAATGAGTCAAACTGCCATGGACAATATAATTAGCATATTTTAAAGTCGGACGTGTCCAGTGATCTAAAATGAAATGAGAGAAACTGCCGGGGACCATGTAATTAGCATATTTTAGAGTCGGACGTGTCCAATGATCTAAAATGAAATGGGAGACACTGCCGGAGACCATGTAATTAGCATATTTTAGAGTCGGACGTGTCCAGTGGACTACAATGAAACGAGTAAAACTGCCGGGGACCATGTAATTAGCATATTTTAAAGTCGGACGTGTCCAGTAGACCAAAATGAAACATGAGAAACGGTCGGGGACAATGTAATTAGCATAGTTTAAAGTCGGACGTGTCCAGTAGAACAAAATGAAACGAGAGAAACTGCCGGGGACAATGTAATTAGTATATTTTATGGTCGGACGTGTCCAGTGGACTAAAATAAAACGAGAGAAACTGCCGGGAACCTGGGAGCTGCAACTACAGGTCATCCACACATCTAGCATAGCTCTATAAGCAGCACCTAGAACAACTGGGAGCTGCAACTACTGGCCATCCACACATCTAGCACAGCTCTATAAACAGCACCTAGAACAACTGGGAGCTGCAACTACAGGTCTCCACCATCTAGCATACAGCTCTATAGCAGCACCTAGACAAACTGGGACTGCAACTACAACGTCATCCCAAACATCTAGCACAGCTCTATAAGCAGCACCTAGAACAACTGGTAGCTGCAACTACAGGTCATCCACACATCTAGCACAGCTCTATAAGCAGCACCTAGAACAACTGGGAGCTGCAACTACAGGTCATCCACACATCTAGCACAGCTCTATAAGCAGCACCTAGAACAACTGGGAGCTGCAACTACAGGTCACCCACACATCTAGCACAGCTCTATAAGCAGCACCTAGAACAACTGGGAGCTGCAACTACTGGTCACCCACACATCTAGCACAGCTCTATAAGCAGCACCTAGAACAACTGGGAGCTGCAACTACAGGCCATCCACACATCTAGCACAGCTCTATAAGCAGCACCTAGAACAACTGGGAGATGCAACTACAGGTCATCCACACATCTAGCACAGCTCTATAAGCAGCACCTAGAACAACTGGGAGCTGCAACTACAGGTCATCCACACATCTAGCACAGCTCTATAAGAAGCACCTAGAACAACTGGGAGCTGCAACCACAAGTCATCCACACATCTAGCACAGCTCTATAAGCAGCACCTAGAACAACTGGGAGCTGCAACTACAGGTCATCCACACATCTAGCATAGCTCTATAAGCAGCACCTAGAACAACTGGGAGCTGCAACTACAAGTCATTCACACATCTAGCACAGCTTTATAAGCAGCACCTAGAACAACTGGGAGCTGCAACTACAGGTCATCCACACATCTAGCACAGCTCTATAAGCAGCACCTAGAACAACTGGGAGCTGCAACTACAGGTCATCCACATATCTAGCACAGCTCTCTAAGTAGCACCTAGAACAACTGGGAGCTGCAACTACAGGTCATCCACACGTCTAGCACAGCTCTATAAGCAGCACCTAGGACAACTGGGAGCTGCAACTACAGGTCATCCACACATCTAGCACAGCTCTATAAGCAGCACCAGAACAACTTGGAGCTGCAACATAAGGTCATTCCACACCTCTAGCAACAGCTCTATAATCAGCACCTAGAACAACTGGGAGCTGCAACTACAGGTCACCCACACATCTAGCACAGCTCTATAAGCAGCACCTAGAACAACTGGGAGCTGCAACTACTGGTCACCCACACATCTAGCACAGCTCTATAAGCAGCACCTAGAACAACTGGGAGCTGCAACTACAGGCCATCCACACATCTAGCACAGCTCTATAAGCAGCACCTAGAACAACTGGGAGATGCAACTACAGGTCATCCACACATCTAGCACAGCTCTATAAGCAGCACCTAGAACAACTGGGAGCTGCAACTACAGGTCATCCACACATCTAGCACAGCTCTATAAGAAGCACCTAGAACAACTGGGAGCTGCAACCACAAGTCATCCACACATCTAGCACAGCTCTATAAGCAGCACCTAGAACAACTGGGAGCTGCAACTACAGGTCATCCACACATCTAGCATAGCTCTATAAGCAGCACCTAGAACAACTGGGAGCTGCAACTACAAGTCATTCACACATCTAGCACAGCTTTATAAGCAGCACCTAGAACAACTGGGAGCTGCAACTACAGGTCATCCACACATCTAGCACAGCTCTATAAGCAGCACCTAGAACAACTGGGAGCTGCAACTACAGGTCATCCACACATCTAGCACAGCTCTATAAGCAGCACCTAGAACAACTGGGAGCTGCAACTACATGTCATTCACACATCTAGCACAACTCTATAAGAAGCACCTAGAACAACTGGGAGCTGCAACTACAGGTCATCCACACATCTAGCACAGCTCTATAAGCAGCACCTAGAACAACTGGGAGCTGCAACTACATGTCATCCACACATCTAGCACAGCTCTATAAGAAGCACCTAGAACAACTGGGAGCTGCAACTACAGGTCATCCACACTCTAGCACAGCTCTATATAAGCAGCACCTAGAACAACTTGGACTGCAACTATAGGTCCATCCAACATCTAGCACAGCTCTATAATCAGCGTCCTAGAACAACTTTGAGCTGCAACTAATAGGTCCATCCACACATCTAGCACAGCTCCTATAAGCAGCAACCTAGCACAAACTTGGAGCTGCACTACGGTCATCCCCACAGCTACACAGCTCTATTACTCCGCACCTAGAACAACTTGGGAGCGGCAAACTACAGTCATCCACACATCTAGCAACACTCTATAATCGCAACTAAACAACTGTAGCTGCCCCCCTACAGGTCATCCACACATTCTAGCACACTCTATATCGCAGCACCTAGAACACTGGGAGCTGCACTACAGTCATCCACAACTTAGCACAGCTCTATAAGCATCACTAGACACTGGGAGCTGCAACTACATGTCCTCCACACATAGGCACATCTCTATAAGCAGCCCCTAAACAACTGGGACTGCAACTATAGGTCATCCACACATTAGCACAGCTCTATTCCAACCTAGAAACACTGGAGCTGCAACTACAGGTCATCCACACATCTAGCACAGCTCTATAAGCAGCACCTAGAACAACTTGGAGCTGCAACTATAGGTCATCCACACATCTAGCACAGCTCTATAAGCAGCACCTAGAACAACTTGGAGCTGCAACTATAGGTCATCCACACATCTAGGCTAAAGGAGAGGCTACTAGCTAGCTATATGCTTTTCCCGACCTTGGATCCTACAAGAAAGAAGCATCTTGCCTTCTTTTAGTAATGATGTTGGTAATCTTTTCATAAAGCCTGTTATTGTGATAGTAATAATGATGCTATGAGCTTGGCACGAGCAGCTAAAGTGGTTAGGGAAGAAATGTTTGTACTGAAAACTCATCACATATTTGGTCCCACAGTCTGTAAATATGATAATATTGGAAGGTCCCAATATTAGTCTGTCACTCCTACAATTAGGCATCTCACTCCATTGCTCAGCTCCTGATGTTTAATAGTGTCAAGACACATGAGCTGTGGGTTCTGCTACAGTCTGTTATCAGTCTGAGCTTGTCACACCTACACCAGTTTATGTGGCACGGAAAATTCATGCTGCTACACACAAGAGGCTTAATCGATGCACTTTTAAACATACTCCTCTATATGTCTTATGATTGCCTTTTAAATGTAGCCTCTGGTATATCTAATGCTATTTTTGAGCACATGATGTTGTGTGTCCACCTACGTTATGTCATGGGGTTCATACATATACAGCAGTTGACAACTTGGACTGTAATCTAACTGGCTTTGTGGACAAGCCTTCTAGGAGCATCTGATCCTTGCCATAAATTCATTCACTGTAGTTGTAAGAAAGGAGGCAGGGGAAGGAATAAGTGCCTGAAGACAGGACTGAAGTGTGCTCTCCTTTGTGCATGCTCATGAAGCTGTTAGCCACTAATTTGACTATTTTTGATATACTATAACTTTGAAACTGATTAACATATGAACAATGCATACTAACTTCCTTCTCACACTCAGGGCTTTAATTTGATACCCATATTGAGTATATTTGAACAATATTGATAATTTATATTTTGTGGCATTGTTTGGTAATTATATTACACCAAAGGTCAAATCGAAGGTCAAATCGAAGGTGGTTCTACCCCTAAAAAATTAATTTGTCACATATTAAAGCAGTGTACAAAGTTTCATGCTGTTATCGTAAAATGCGCATTCTTTTGATTTTTTTACTTAACTGCTATACTATGTTGGGGATTGAGCCAGATTCTCAGTATGCAACCACAATCCCAGGTAGGTCCCTGCTAATGTAGCTATGGTAAGTAGCTTTTGCAAATGCTGGTGTGATTCCAAATTACCACAAATTTAATTGTAGACAATCATTATAAGTGTATGAACCAAGTGATTTCAGAATTTTTTGAAGCATTATATCTAGATTTGACATAGCCATATGTTATCATAAGCCCAGGATTACTTCTGGCTGGTCACTCCACCTACATTTCTATGTGTCTGAAGAAAGTAAATGTAGTCAGTTCATTTCCCTGTTAATTCACCATATTCAATATACCATCCCCTATTTATCATTTCAGTGGAGTGCCACGAGTGCTCACATATACGCACCACAACAAACAAATCTCCAGTACTTGAGGCATAATTATGTTCAAGTATGAAATCTTGAAACACAAAAACAAATAACTTGAGAATGAATCATGTTGTTCGGGTCGCTCCACAACAGTGGAGGACCAAACAAGTCAGCCACAGGAGAAAAATCAATAACAATTATCACTTACACTATCAACACAAATCAACAATCATTAGCTTACCTTAGCACACACATTATAAATCAACTTACCTATTGGTCGTCACGCAAATCATATTCACGAACATTAAACCCACACGTAAATTATATTATCCCTTTCCTTATAATGTTCTGTAGACGTATGTACTCTTTTGTGATCAGATAACCTAAACCTTATAAGACACCGTAGGGAGTGCGCGCTTTTGGGACATAGTGAAAGTAGTCGCGAGGCGAATAGTAACTTTGCTTTCCTGGCGCCATTAGGCCCTTATCTCCTGGTCCTTCACCCCTTGTGGTCCTCACTTTGGGCCACACCCCTAAATGAGCTCAGGAATTTACGCCCCCTGAACATTGGTCCTTCGAGCCGGATCATTGTGGTCTTGGTAAGGAAGATCACTGACCTAGCTCACACCATCTGATATCGAAGTTCCAGATCTGGCAGTCATTCAGAGCCCAGCAGCTCTTTCAGTATTGATTTACACAAGTTTGATCTACTTTGCCTCTTAGCTATCTAACACACTATTTGTATCATTTGTCTCGCAGCTTCCTAATATTCTATTTCGTTCGTTCACCTAGCAGTTTGTTAGAAATTTGTTTGTAAGCCTTGCAGCTAGACTAATCAGAGTGACAGTGCATTGTTTATCAGTCAGTACTAGTCGATTGTTCGTTTGTTTGACTACGCCACAGCAGCAATTGTCTTCATTAGTCCATCATCATCATCATCACCACAAGTCTTCACTTCGCGCCCATCACTTCGCGCAACTCGTCCCTTCACTTCACGTTCGTTCGATCAATTTCGACGAGGTTTTTCCCTGTGTGGAGATACTCTCCGCCAGAGCTTAGGAGAACCAGCGGGTCTGCAGAGAAAGTGCAGTTTTTTCTCTGCAGACATCACGAAGGAAACGACAAGCAAGAGGTTTCACACTTCAGTCAGACAAGTGTCAGAAATCCTCATTGACACATCCGAGGTGTCTATCAATTGTCAACACATAGATAACCAGTTGCAGTCAACAAGGACATGGACGACCTCCAAGCTATCTCAGCCATTACTAACTGGGAGACAGCTAAAGCCAAGCGATCAGCCCATAAGGGCAAAATCACGCGCCTTAAGAAGCGTTTGGATGAATTTGCCCTCACACCTCTCGAGGAGCTGCAGTCGTATAGTCTTAACAAACTACGCGATGAACTCTACAAAGAGAAGAAGTTACATGAAGCTCTTCAGTACAGATGTGAGCAGTTGTTGGAGGCTAGGTTGGAGTCACAGAAGAACAGATCACCAAAGAGATCGAGACAGGCGAGGAATCCAACGATCTCCACTCAGACATCTTGCATCAAGCAGATGTTCTAAAGGTCACATTGGGACACTACTTGGAAGCCCAAGGCATCCAACGAGAGTATGACACATTGGTCGAGGTCTCAGACCCCTCTGTCGGGGAGTTTGAGAAAGATTGCAGCAAGGTTCAGAGAAAGATATCAGTCTTCCTCAACCAGACAGCCTCTTTCAATAAGCCTAGTATCATGAACATCAGGGAAACATTCGTCAAACATGAGATGGACATCGTTGCTAGACTCAACAATTCCCGAGGTTCAAGGAGAGACAAAAGAGACAGTTCAGCCGCTGACACATCTACATCAGAGTCACCCAGGCCATCCAGAAGCAGCAAACTCAGATTTCTCGGGTCATCTGCTGGATTGGCATCACTTCCACCAGCTCTTCACTTCAGCTTTGGACAGAGCAGTCGATGATTTTTCAGACCGAGAGAAAGCTTGCTTTCTGATCAAAGCGATGAAGAGTCCTGAGGCCGAACAGATCGTCAAATCTCATGCCACTGCTGAAGATGGTTATCAAAAGGCCATCAAAGCTTTGGTACAGCGTTTCGGCTCAGCCAAGAAGGTATTGCCTCATCTCGTTCATAAAATGACTTCGAAAAAGACCATCTCTTTCAACCAACAGGGCTTCGCTCGCTATCGGGAGAATTACATACTTCCGTTGCAGGCTATGCAAGAGCTCAAGTGCGTGGACATATCTCAATTTGTCGCATCATTGGCTCTTGAGAACTTTGACCACAATCTAAGGGAAGAGTGGACCAAATTTTACAAGACAGTGTCCGACATTCCCTCTCTAGCAGATATCACAGCGTTCTTAGAACCGTTAGAGAACAACATCCAATCACTCACATGGATGATCGACCATTCGCTCGACCATTCGCTCAGAGTTCGTCATCCAGAAAGGCACCATCAGCTGCCTCCAAGATCAGTTCAACAGTGTGCACTCTGTACAAGGAGCAACACAAATTGTTCAGGTGCCCGGTTTTCCTGGGATATTACCCAGCACGCCGGCAAGGACAAGAAGGGATGCATCAACTGTCTAGGTCTAAATCATACGACCCCAGAGTGTTCCTCTACCTTCACCTGTAAGGAGTGCAATGGGAGACACAATACTCTCCTCCATCGCTTCTCAAACAATCAATCATCAAACTCATCAGCTCCGGCTTCCGCTCCCAACTTCATGGCTGTGGATCAGTCGAGAAAATCAGCCCCAGTAGCTGATCAACAAACGCCTCCGCAAGTTTCATTCTTGCATACGGTCATAACAAAGGCCATCCACGGAGACAGAGAGAGTCTTGTCAGAGCAGCTCTGGACACAGGACCCTCCTCCTCTCTCATCACAGAGAAATTAGCTTCTCGACTTCACCTCAAGAGACATCCACGACGTCTAACAATCACAGGCGCTTGTGGCGGTGGAGTCAGCAAGCACTTCGTCGAGTTGACCCTGCAATCCAATCTTGACGAAACCAAAAGCATAACGACCAAGTTCAATGTGGTCAAGAACTTACCAGCAGCTCCAACACCATCAAATATAGAGCACATCAAAGCAGAAGCCCATCTACAAGGACTTCCACTAGCAGATCCCGAATTTGGCGGGCAGTTGGACATGCTAATTGGAGGTGTCGACTATAACAAATGTGTGGTCGGCTCCATAACCAAAGGTACTAACTCCGACATAGCAGCCCAACCCACCATTTTCGGATGGACCGTCACTGGACCATTAGATCATTCACCCAACAACTCATCTGTGCTTCAGATACACACATCTGAAGATAACCTTCATCAGGACTTGTCCTTCCTGTGGGAACTGGATCATACTCCAGAGCTCTCACACTTGTGTCCCGAAGACGAAGAAGTCACTCAGCACTTCTTGGACACCCACAAGATCGATACCAATGGCAGATACATCGTGAAACTGACCAGAGTCAGCAATCCACCCGCTCTTGGCAGCTCTCGAAATCTGGCCATGCGTCGTTATCTCCAGAACGACCGATTACTGAACAGGAAAGGAAAGTCAGCAGAGTTCAATGCTGCGCTTTCTGAGTACGTTTACCTACATGCTGAAGAGGTTCCGACACAACAAATGACGTCACCTCATTACTACCTTCCAGTTCATGGTGTTTTCAAACAATCGTCCACCACCACAAAGTACGGCCTGTGTTTGACGCCTCTGCTCCATCCAGTAGCGGAACTTCGCTCAACGACACTCTTCAACAAGGCCCTAACCTCTATCTTTTGCTATCTGACATCTTGCTGAGGTACAGGACTCACACCATTGGGTTCTCTGCCGACATCAGCAAGATGTTCAGAGAGGTCAAGCTCCATCCCGAGGAAAAGGATTATCAGCATTTCCTTTGGAGGGACGACCATGGCACAATCAGGGATCTGAGGATGAATCGACTCACCTTTGGAGTTCGCTGCTCACCCTACGTAGCCACACAAGTCATCAGACACTTGGCCGAGACACATGCTGAGTCACATCCAACAGCAAGCAAAGCCATACTTACCTCCTTTTACGTGGATGATTACCTATCAGGAGCGTCCACTGTGGTGGAAGCTGTTCGGATCAGAACAGAACTTTGTGACTTGCTCAACATAGCAGGCATGACTCTGCGCAAGTGGCGATCGAGCAACGACAGCTTCAAATCAACCATCCCAACTGACATCATCGAAACGGAGAATCTCCTAATAGCACCAACTGACAAGCCAATCAAGGCTCTAGGTCTACATTGGGATGTTTCCTCCGACAATTTCACCATTGCTACACCGAAAGTTTCTGCCGATCAATGCGTCACCAAACGAACCATCGCCTCCAACTTAGGAAAAGTCTACGATGTTCTTGGGTTCTTTTCCCCAGTTACCATTGTGGGCAAAGTCCTACTTCGCAGACTCTGGCGACTTCAACTGGGATGGGATGCCACGCCCCCAGATCAGGTGATAGATTCATGGAAACAATGGTTAGCACAAATGGATACAATCACTTCACACCCAATACCTCGCAGGTATTCCTCCAAGTCAGACATAGTCAGTCAGTCACTACATGGATTGGCCGATGCGTCACAGGAGGCATATGGAGCAGTCGTCTACCTGAAGCTAACACATAGCAATGGTATGTCAACGACTTCCATAATCATATCCAAGGCTAGAGTCATTCCGCTCAAGGGACTTACAATCCCCAGAGCCGAGCTCACCGCAGCTTACATGCTGGCCAAACTCCTGAACTACTGTTCGAAACTATTGGACATTCAATCCATAATCGCTTGGAGCGATTCGTCCATTGTACTCTGTTGGCTTCGAAAATCGCCCAATGCACTCAATACCTTCGTTGCCAACAGAGTGCAAAACATCAATCAACTCATCCCCAATGCTCAATGGCAACATGTATCATCAGCCTTCAATCCAGCGGACATGCTCAGCAGAGGCATCCCAGCAGATGTCTTAGTCAAGTCAGACTTATGGTGGGAAGGTCCGCCCTGGAACAAGCAGCCACAACAATTATTGCCAACACCTCAATTCCAGCTACCAGAAAACATCCCCGAGATCAAGGCAGCAATTCTCTCGGCACCAGCTTCCACAAACAGGAAGTTATGGGACAACTTCTCAAGCTTTGATCACATGATCAGAGTCGTCTCCTGGTGCAAGAGGTTAATAAACAACTCTACTATTTTAGCAATCCAACACCTCAATTCCAGCTACCAGAAAACATCCCCGAGATCAAGGCTAAGACATCTGCTGTGACCTCAACAGTTCAAGACAGGAGACGTTGTATTTCTTTGAGAGGACTCTCTGTCTTACAAGCAGTGGCCCTTGGCCAGAATCACAAGAACCCTTCCCGGGGATGACGGCATCACGCGGGTCGTGGAGGTGCTATGCAACGGCAGGAAGTTGCAGAGGGCCACAGTTCACTTAATTCCTTTCATGGAAGACGCTAAGCCTTCCAACCCCTCGCCCCCCCCCCTCCCCCCCAGTCTGTTCGGGTCGCTCCACAACAGTGGAGGACCAAACAAGTCAGCCACAGGAGAACAATCAATAACAATTATCACTTACACTATCAACACAAATCAACAATCATTAGCTTACCTTAGCACCCTGATTATCTGTCAGTTGCAAATGCTAATTCATTAATAGATCCTATTTCATGTGGTTGAAAGACCACAAGTACCCTACCCTGTGCCTAATTGGGCTTGAGCGTGAAAGTATGTGACCTTAATCGAGCATTTACCAGCATAGTATTGTCACTTCTCTCAAACTTACTAAAACATTAAGAAAAAGAACACCGAAGAATTCATTGCAGCTTCAGTTGTGCTGCATAAACACTACTAAAATTTTCTTCTTTTTTTTGTGACTCACTCCTAGCAACATAACTAATTATCTATCACATGAATTTTTGGTTGAACAATAAATAAGAAATATAGGCCCATTTTGAAAGAATTATAGGGCAAGTTTGGGAGAATTGGAGAAAGAAATTGAAGTAGGAAACAGCAATGTTTATCTATGGCTACCCAGCTTGTAGCCCTGACTAGTTGCTGCTCTTATCTAGATAGTGACATTATTTTACAACTTTTCTTGGACAATAATATTTAAACTTTTGTTTCTAACACTGTATTTATTATATTCTGTAACGAGTGGGACTTGATCAGGTTAGCTTGCAACAGTTTAAGTAAGGGATTGCTACAATAGTAGTAGTTATTTAATCTTACTACAGGAAAGTCTTATCATCCTCAGAAAAGTATCATAAGTAAGCAAACCTGGTCTCACAGAAACTGATAGTTAGATAAGATGCACTCAAACCTCTCTTATCTGGACAGTGTGGGACCAAGGGGTGTCCATAACTAAGAAATGTCCATAACTCAGAAATATGCATTCAAACATCATTCTCTTTAGCTTAAGAACTGTCCAGAGTCTAACCTCACTAACTTTCATTTCTTATTTTCCACTATCGTTATCTCAAGCTTTCTTGCTAGAGTTAAAATGCTATGCTTGCATTTAAGTGCCACAACCTTTCTTCCATCACCTCTAGTTGTTAAGTTCTAGAAGAACTAGTAGGCCCACTGAACTAGTTAGCAGCGATGCCGCCTGTCAACGAGTTCTAAGAAGAACAAGCAGTAGATGCACTAACTGCCTCTTGATTTCCATGTTCTGTCTCTTCAACTCAGAAGAACGGATAAGAGAGGTTCGAGTGTATGATGATAGTCTTGTGATTAATGCACAGACAAGTAATTCCCACCTAACAATACCAAGCAATGAAGAAGCAATTGTTGGCAGCTCAGAATGTCACTGTGTTGAGCCAAACAGCAAGAAATGTAAAAATCATACCCCATTATCAGGTCCTCATGCTAAAACTGCTAGTAATCTTAGGTGACACCGAATGTAAAACTTCCCCTTCATCAAATACTAGTGAAGTAGAAGATAAATCTCCTCACTCACCTCTTTGTGGTGAAGCTGCTGATTGTAATAGTTATACTTTATCGGGTTATGCAAACTCTAATGACAGCTCAGGTCAAGCAACATTTAGTCCTATCCTCTAAGGGAAAGGTGGTGAAAGCATGAAATATACTAAATACGTGACTACAGGAAATTCAAGTTTTTTTAAACAAAGTTCTAAAAGAATGCAAACAACAGAAGAGGTGCACTGAACTCTGCTGGTTTGTTGAGGGTCTAAACCACTCGTATGTACTGTTAGTCATCATTATTATTTCACTGGCCAATCAATAAATGAACTGAGTCTGTATATGTATTGAAACTTATTTTATTTTGTGTTTCCAGTTGTAGTGGCTGTCCTTTCAATAGCAGTGGTGGTGGTGATGGTGTTGGTAGCACAGGTTGGAGTATTCATTGGGTAAGGTAACCAGTGCAAGTGTAATAATACTTTAAAGAGACTATTTTAAGGGTAGTTGAAGTAATAGAAGAGGCAGGATAGCTACAACAGCTGCTAAGACAGGAATGAAAGCCTACTGACTAAGAAAGAAAAACCCTTGGGAGACATAGCTATCTGAATTCCTGTAGTAGCGACCGACTCCTTCTCTCATGTAGTGGCTGTCGAAGAGAACTGATGCACCTTACACAATAATGATGATGATGCCTCTCCACTCCAGGCAAGGCCCCTCACAGGAAACCATGAATGTCTCACCTCTTTTATCACATGTCTCTCTCTCTCTCTCTTTTCTCTCCACAGCATTTATAATCTGGTCACTTATATTCGTTTTTGTTAGTTCACCACTAGAAGGTCCTCCTATGGCCGAGAATTTATGGTATTGATCTTATCTGTAGTTCTTGACAAAAGTCATGACTCCATTAGCCTTAGAACCAAGAGAGATGATGGATCACTGTACACTGCCAGCAAGAAACTGCCAGACTAGAGAGACGATGGATCACTGTACACTGCCAGCAAGATACTGTCAGACAAGAGAGACGATGGATCACTGTACACTGCCAGCAAGATACTGTCAGACAAGAGAGGGGGTGAACATGCTGGAGTAGTTGTACGGTCAAGATATTTTGGTGCAGTAGACAGATATTCAAAGAAGCCATACTTGCTGAACATAGCTTTGACAGTATTGGAATTTCTATTTGTGATTAAGGAGGGCCATTCACAGTAATTTGTTAACAGTAGTTGACCGCCGCAATATGTATGCAGCAAAGCAATAGTATGGCCATTGTCTCCTGACCATTTGTACAAGTGGTTCAATAAAATACCAATAAGTGCCATGCATAATAATACAGAATAGCAGTTGGTAAAGGGTCTGGCTACACCAGACTACGAGCGACCATATGGTAACTAATATCAAACTACTTGACAATCACATACTTATTTCATAACACCATGTTAACATTCTTTAATGAAAATTTATTCAGTAAAAATAAAATAACAATGTGTAAATTTGAAATATGGGATATGTTTATACAAAAAAATGTAAAGTGCAATACAATGAGTGTTTTCAAATGTATGTCTGTGTAGTGTTGACAGACTTCAACCCACCAATCTATTACACAAACAATACAATAATTCAAATACTACAATAACAACAATACACTTACTGGAGCTGTCGCTGTATTTTATCTGCTAAATGATTACATTCTCCTGTTTGGAACAATATAGTAACAAACTCCTTGAGAGCTGAGGGTCTCGATGAAAAGACTCTACGAATGTTGTCCAAAAGAGTCCTTGCTCTGTCTTCGTCAATCAGGTCTTTACGCTCACGAAGTTGGTCATAGGTATATTGTGATATGAGTTCAATACTGTAGCAGTGATCAGCTACTGTCATAACACAAGGCTTCACTGAGAGGACCAAGTCAGGATACACACTCAGAAATATACTCAAGTTATTGCCACCTAATAATAAAACATTTACAATGATACCAAATAAAAACAATAACTTGACTTACTTTCAGAGACCTATACCACAGGATCTTTCTTCTCAAATTTCTAAAACCAAATAATATCATTGTTTGTTATTGCAAGTTAGAATACATAGTCTATTTCTGCATACCTGTCCATACCAAATGAGGTGTCTATTGGTGAGTACAACTGGTTGTGGATAATCTGGATTGAAGAGACATGTCATAACCTCTGGAATTGTGTCTGCACCATCCACCACTCCAAGATGATTTTCTCCTTCATGTGAACGACAGTCAAAGGCAAACTGGTAGTCCCCATGGAGCTGTTGTAGTTCATTCTGGAACTAGCCTCCTTTAGAGTGTCTTCTATTTTTAGTTTCAGAGAAATACATTCATGGTGAATAGAGTCTTGGAAAGTAGGATCACAAGAAACTACGACTTCGAAATATTTAGATTTCGATACAAAAAACATGTGAACTTTTTTTGTTCCATACAAAAAACACGTGAACTTTTTTTGTTCCATACAAAAAGTGCACCATATTTTTCTTACCACCTTCTGTAATGAAAGTGAAGGACTTGTTGGATATGAGACATGCCATTGCAGCAGGAAAGAGTCCCATAGGAATAAACCCACTACGGAAGTACATCAAGAGAGGTTCCACGAAACAAGATGTACAGGACTCTTTGTGGAATAGGTCAAGTTCCTTTGCACTAGTGTTTTCTAACACGCAAGGTATGATGTATTCTTTCTCCTCTTCTAACACTGAGTTAGTATCAGAAGATTCGACTAATGCAATTTCAGCTATCAAGTGAAGATATGCTAGCAAAGCTACCAGTTGCTCTAGTGGAATCAGATCTCCTGAAATGTCAGCTGTAGCTGTCTTCAAATCTGTCATAGAGAATTGACCTGTCTTCCTGAATCTCTCGGATGTGGCCTGGCTTTAAGAATGACACCAGTGATACTGTCATACACTGCCTGGATGTCTATGATGACCAGGTCTTCCAAACCAGGCACACTGGGGAAGTACATCAGAACACCGGCATGGTGGTGAAGAAACCACAGAGCTGCTCTGATCTCGTAGGGTGTCATATTGAAGGCATAGGACAAGGACAAGCAGGTTTCCAGGCTGGCTGTCTTCACTTCTCTCATGCGAAGACACAAGCTGAACAGAAGCCACACAGCTGGAATTTTCAGCTTTTTAAAGTGTTTCTCCATGGCATTCTCCAGTAGCTGATGCAAGTGATCGATCTCTTCTACTCCGCCTCCCATGTTGTCTAAAGAAACAACAAGCTTGTCTTTTGAGCAGAACTGAACTATGCCTTTTTTGTAGGAGTCAGTGTCTCGAATCACTTTTTGAAGCTGCGAATCGACTGTAGCGATGACTTCCTCAGAAACCTTGTCTTTGTGAGTACCCACTATATACACTACTGACTTGGAGGACTCCAGTATCTCACCAATGGCTGAGTTGTCTGCTCCTGGCTGAGGTTGAAGGGTGGAGGAACTGAAACAAGATATACTGGCCAGAGTACGCAAAATCATCTCTTGCAGAGTAAACTCTGATTTCTCTGGTGCAGTTGTCTCTCCTGAAGCTCTCTGATAAAAGACCCGATACTCCTCATCTAGCTGGAACCTGTAGCTAAAGAATAGTAAGTAGAGGCCAGGTCCTATGGTGAGTGCTGGTAGCATGTCCATCAGCTCCGGCTGACCTCCGGTGTCCTCCATTCTCAAAAAAGCTTTAAAAGAGTGCTTCACATTTTCTGCAAAGTGTGGTTGTTTGGACACTGTTTCGAATATGGCAGCTATTTCAGAATAATCTGGTGATGATACTGCCTGATCAGCTGGTTGGTCATGTGCTGTTGAGAGTGGAGTGATTTCCTTATGCCTGGGTTGCCTATTTTGGGTAAAAGATTTCAATCTTGCCATCATCTTCTGCAATAATGAAGGCTGGGGTGGCTCTTCAACAGAGTGAGACTGCTGAGTACTGCTAGCCTGGCTGACCTCTGCCCTGGTGTCACTACCTCCATGGGAATCAGCTGTAGCTTCTGAAGTGGATTCAGTTTCAGAAGTGGATTTAGTCGCCAGACTATCTTTGAGAGTGTGAAAGAGTAGAGAAGCTTCCTCAATGAGATTCTTTACAATGGTCCAGTCTATACTTCTTTCTGCTGTAGTTGGATCAGACTTGCCTTGGACTACCATATTGGAGCAACACTCCACAGTGCCTGTACTGCCATGAATCTTCTCCTCTTCTTTTGCTGACAGAAGATCTATGATCTCTTTCTTTATTCTCCTGAGAGTTGTACTCTTGCCTTGTCTTGGAGGACCAAGGGACATAAACTTTAACCCTTTCGTTCCTGAATTGTTTGGACGCGCGGAAAAATCTAATTTTCTACCGCGGAATAGAGCATTGCCGTTTTATTTTTTTAACTCGATGCTGGCTGGGAAAACCCCATAGCAACCATATATCACTAAATAGACCAAGAGTTTGGGATTCCCCTCATTTTTTGATTGAGAAAATTGAATAATATTTAAGCCATCTACTAATATTTCAAAAAAAAAATTTTTCCCCCAAAAAAATCCACTTTTCCCATCAATAAAAAAATAAAATAAAATAGAAATAATATTGTTTGATGCATTTATACCAATATTATATTAGTTCAACAATAAAATATGTTGTTTGTTGTGTGTGGTGCTGATTGTGATCATGTAGGAGACATCTATGAGTGTCCACAAGGAACGTATGCCATCGGACGTCGAGCTCCACTACAAAACAATTTCATATACACAAAAACACAAACAACAAAGATATTTGTAATACAAACAACAAATTATTCATGATCCTATATAATTGCAACTTTATGATGTATTGTATGCGGTTTCATACAGGATTTTTGTTTGGGGTGGGGCTCCGAGTGTACTTCGCCACACCCATTTTTTTGAACCTACACTACTTTGATGCACATCTTTGCATACGAGTCTATACTTCACACTGATGATCAGTGTTCGGTCCTATGCACTAAATGGCTCAGTTATGATAGGAACATAATGGGATACAATATCAGACTAAAAATAAATGCTTCCTAAATGTTTATTTCTATTCAACTCCCAAAATTCTAGGGGGGAACCCAGCGCTAGCCTCCCACTGTATGAATCCTGGTATGTATACTCCACACTGTACATGAGAGAAACAATCGTTGTATTGAGAAAGTGTAATTTGAAAATGAAAAGCAGTACAAGCACACACGTGGAATTCAACTTACCCGGCATGGATGGTGGCACAGACTGAACGATCCCTCCCATAGGATCCGGAACCTCCATACAATACCAAAAAAAAACACAAGACAACAATGATATTTGTAACATAACAGCTGGCCTCGCTGAATTGCCCCCCCCCTCCCCCGTCATTACTTTTCACTGACATTCTTGTACCATAACCCCCCCAGCCCTAGCTGGACACCCAAATATCAGTAAGTTGAAATGAAATTCAACTTACTTGGCATGGATGATGTCACAGACCGAAAAAGACCACTGAGTTCGTTCTCTCTCAGGTTGGATCCGGAAGTGCCACATACTGTTTGTTCATGGTTGCTCTCTCTCTCTTTCCACAAATGCACGCACACACATACACACACACACACACACACACACAAGAAAAAAGAAGCTACAGGTGAATACAGATCATAAAAATAAATGTATAATTTATTATACATAAATTGACTGGTGTACACACACACACACACATGAAATTCAACTTACATGGGCATAGTAGTCACGATCCAAAAAGATCCAGAGTTCCCTCCCAGGTTGTATACGGAAGTGCCACATACTGTTTGTCCACGGTTGCTCTCTCTCATTCCACAAACGCACACACACACACACACTAGAAAAAAGAAGATACAGGTGAATACAGATCATAAAAATAAATTTATAATTTATTATACATAAATTGACTGATGTACACACACACACACACACACACACACACATGAGAATCACTTACATGGACATAGTAGTCCCGATCCAAAAAGATCCAGAGTTCCCTCCCCGGTTAGATCCGGAAGCGCTGCTAGAATAACATTTCAACTCCACGCACACACATAACACACGACACGCTCACTTTTTTCCTATGATGTAATAAGCATTACCTAAGACTGTACGTAATAGGGAGGTCCCCAGTTGAACTGGCGATTTTATAAAAAATGGAGAAGACAGTAAGTCAAACCGCAAAGTCTTGGTCGGAAAAGAAGCAGTTGTTTCAATGTGTTATGGAAGGCTACTGAGCTCAAGCAATTTTTTGGTGCTTCTACAAAGCTCTGGAGATGACTGGATCCATAAATGAAGCTGCTGTGAAGAAGGTAACTTTTTTTTAAATTCGACGGAGAACCGATGTTGTTTTTTTTTGCCGAGGAAGAAATAAACGCAACTGCTGTGAGGTACTGTCGAAGCAGTCCTGGCTGAAAGCTATTTTATATGCTTCTCCAATGCATTGGGCACCTGTGTATGCAATCTGAAGGTTCTAGCTATAAAGTAACTATTTTTAAAAATTCGGAGAAGTCAATCGGTCTTCACCTGCTTCAAAGCGGGATCCGGAACGAAAGGGTTAAAGACAGAAGTTCCAACACTTCCTTGGAAACAATGAAGTGTTTATATGCATCTTCGAACAACTATTAAACATAAAATAAAATATGTATTATAAAATATTGCAAATAAAACACTAATCAGTTATTATAGTCTCATTGGTTATACTATACAAGTAACCCACACACTGCACCAGTACAATTAGCTGGCTCCAGTGCAATACAGAGTGTGGTCAGCTGGTTTTATAGCCTGGAGCTAAGCCAGTAGAAGCAGCTGCCAGTAGAAGCAGCTGCACTCTAGCACTTGCAATTTTGGCAAAGACAATCAATTACCTTACTTATTATAATATCATAATTAATATAATAAATGTTTAGTTTTAAAATAATTTATTAACTTAATAATAAATAATAATATTCTAGTTTTATTATAGTAGTACAAGTTTTTAATACCTAACTTTAGTTTCCCATATAATCTATTAATGGGAGATTCTAAAGAAAAAGAGAAGCCAATTTCACTGAAGGCAATATGGCTTTCTAGAGATGCTTCTATTTACTTACACTAACCTGACAGAGTTTCTTTGTATAGTCCATCACTATTAGCAACCAGCAACTGTCCAGTAGACAAGACTGCAGTAGCTATCCATCCAGTATTATACTTCTGTTCTGGTCTATCTCCCTCACTAGTAGTCTCAATCCACTCCTCTGTCTTGTTGGAGTAACTTCTAATGGTAGAGTCTTCATCGAAGCCGATTAGATTCGATACATAGGAGATGACAGCGGCGATGTCAGTAAGTGTGGTTACTGTCCTCCATATTGTTTGTCTTCTTGTCCTGCCATTACTAGCAGATGCTGTGAGAGACTCTAAACTGCATATAAACAGAATCTTCATCTTGAGAGCTCCTCCTGTGAAGTAGAAGTTGCCTTCATGGAATGTTGATCGCATGTATTAGCATAAAGAAGGAAGTGAGTCTGCAGTCGTCCAATGGTCGTTGAGTAGAACTTCCACTACGTCCAAGTACTCGTAATGTGAGTCACCCCCACCAGCCACAACCAGGACCTCCGGTGATCCTCCACTAACTGATGATGGCCAGTAGCGATGAGTAGGCATGGCACGTAGTGATGGCTTCCAGTCTAGAGCAGTAGTACTAGTCAACAGAGAGTTAGTGGGTTCCCTAGTGGAGGGATTACGTCCACCAACCAATACAAACTTAGACTGGTAGGTAGTTAGGGACGAGGCTTGATATGGTGCACGAGTAGTAGTCCATGAGTGAAGGTCAGTAGAGATGTGAAGTGTGAGATAATCAAAATGCATAACTATGACTTTATTATGTAGTACTGCACATTCTACAGGATAGACATCCTTACTCCATGTATGGCAGCGCTCCCAGTGAAGAGAGACTGGAGGATGGAGATCTCTCTAAATTCAAATAAATAAATAAATATATAATTAAAGTGATAAACAAACAAAACAGTATTTAAGTGCTATTTAAACGACACAAACAAATTTATTCCTATATCAGCAGTTTATACTCCATATAAATATTCGATACAACTTTAAATAAGTACATACAATACTACAAACAACAATATTGTAATTGAACCATGTAAACAAACACACAAATAAACAATTTTACTCTATAGTTAACAGAAATGTACACCCATAACAATAGCTACTAACACACAAACATACAAGTTCTCACACAATGCTTATATACAATACAATATTTAGTATATAAAAATAGTAAAAAAAAAAACAATTCTGAGAAATAATAAACAAACAAACAAACATACAACTGGTGCAATGTGCACACAAACACAAAACAATGACATGATATTCCAAACATAAAAACACATAATAAGAGAATGAGCTGTTTCTTCCTGTGCTAAAATAATGTACAGTAGGCACCAGAAAAGATAGGTTTTCAATTCGGTTCAGTAGAACGAAATTTTTTGCACTGAAGGTGCTATTGCAGAAAGAGAAAAAAAAAAGAGAGAAAATGTTACGGCAGTTGATAAAATATAGTTTTTCAGTTCGACTATGATGTTTACCATATGCCACTTTCAGGAATGTAAAAAATGATGCTATTTTAAACGTTGGGGTTATCATTGGCTTAGATATTCTCACTACTAGAAACCCACCTGTAGCTGGTAGAAAGACTAAGAAGTAGAGACCTGTCAGAGCAGCAAGTTCAGCGAAAATCCAGTCAGTCTGCTTAATCGAAGCAAGTCAGTTGTTTTTTATTGTGCAAGCAGTTTAGCATGACCCCTATAGCATTTAGAGGGTAGTACAAGGCTTAGCTTGCTGATATAGCTGCGGAAGAGTTTCTAGCTTTTAGCTGCAAATCAACTGAAACGAGAACTTGACTAGTAAAATTTTTTATGTGACTGTACCAACTGTTTAGTCAAAACGTAATGAAAAGATTGTAAAAAAAAGCCTTTTTTCTTTTCGAAAGACACCTGCTCTGCTGTGTAGAAACTAACACATGGACATATACATTAAAAAAAAACAACCCAAAAACATAATCTTCCTATAAAAGTGCACAAACATACAAATATATATCCTAAATACAAATTATTTACACGTGGTAAAAACTGTAAATAAACCACTAACAAACACAACAACAAAAAAATTACTACAAATATATTATGCTGTGTTTATGTGTTATAAACACAACTTACTATATTTCTGGAACAAACTAGACTTCAAATAGCTAGAGTAAATAGATACAAACTATAGCAAAAAAGAGAGGGATAGTCTAACGATCCTCCAGCACAAAAACACACTGTACTAGCAACTGGAAAAAAGAGAGGGAAAGTCATGTCTGAGCATGCTCATGAAAAGAACCTGGTGTCTTTTTAAGAGCATGCTCAGGAACATGATTTTTACCCTCTCTTTTTTCCAGTTGCCAGTGCATTGGCTGTGAGCATGCTCAGATATTACTTTCCCTCTCTTTTTTTTTTTCAGTTTAGCTGGTATCTCTTTATGAGCATGCTCAGACATAAGTTTCCCTCTCTATCCAGTTGTTGATGCCTTATATATAATGATCAGACATTAATTTCCCTTTTTCTAGTTGTGAAAAAAAAATTAAGCTAAGCACTTGGCATTTGTGTAGGTAGCAGTGTTTTCCCTTCTTTCAACCCTTTGTAAAATCTATACAAACAGTGGGCTATATAGGGAAGGCTGGATCTAGGCTAACAAACACTTGATTTAGTAATCGGCTAGCGGTAGCTATGTGCTCACCTCTGTACGAACTTGAGGCTGGCTTTCCGCCATACCTTGCTTACTGACTCGAATAGACTGTCTTCCAAATTAGGGCGTTCCCACATCCTCTATTTATTATTTGAACCACCACACCCAAAATGCTGACTATATGAGGGTCACAAGAAGTTGACCTAGGTTAACCAGGAGCCAGAGACCCGCATCCCCGGAGCCGGAAGGCCGGGAAGAAGGGGTTCGGTAAAGGGACGTATGAGGGGTTGCAAAGGACAGAGGGCACCAAGAGTGGGTGGAGTCACATGAGAAGCCACGTGGCACAAAGACACTCTGAGTAAGACAGGACAAAGCATGAGCGACGGGGATAATCTGTCTGCATCCACGGGTCATGAAGACCAGGAGCCAGCGGTGGCGCCGGATTTCCATGAGAGGTCCCCTATTAGGAGAAGCAGCAATGCTGGGAACGCGTTGGCCGGCCTGATGTCGTTGGTGCGCAAAGTGGTGGACAGGGCGATACAAGACAAAGCCAACCAAGAAGGTGGGGACAAATTTGGGTAGAAGGGGGGAGGTCAAGGTAAGGGCTAGGAAAGGAGGGAGGTCATAAGGGTTAGCAAAGGAGGGAAGCAGCCCAGTCAAGGCTGGTTCTAACTCACCAGAGGCCTTTGCCACCCAGCCATGATGCTTGGGTGTGACTCACAGGCAGTGGGGGGAAGGAACCAACGGAACACTGGTGGCTAGTGAGTATCCCAGAGAGTGAACAAGGCACGCGGTATCTGGTGATCAAGACTCAGTAGTGAGGTTGCCCGGTAGAGGGGCTGTGAGAGAGGGACTAGTGGGGTTGCCCAGTAGAGGGGCTTGGAGAGAGGGACCTGGTATGAGGTTGCCCAGTAGGACCCTGAGATAGTAACCCGGTATGGGGCCGGCCCAGTAGGGGTTCCGAGATTGTGACATGGTTCAGGGTCGCCCAGTAGGGGCTCCGAGATCAAGACCCAGTAATGGGGTTGCCCAGTAGGGGCTCCGAGATAGTGTCCCAGTACGGGGTCGCCCAATATGGGCTCCGAGAGCAAGACCCGGTAATGGGGTCGCCCAATATGGGCTCTGAGATCAAGACCCAGTAATGGGGTTGCCCAAGGGGCTCCGAGATAGTAACCCGGTACGGGATCGAGACTCTAGTAATGGGGTGCCCAGTGGGGGCTCCGAGATTGTGACCCGGTACGGGGTTGCCCAATAATGGGCTCTGAGATCAAGGCCAAGTAATGGGATGGTATAGCCCAGTAGGGGATCTGAGATTGGGACCTGGTACAGGGTTGCCCAGTATGGGCACCGAAATCAAGGGTTGCCCAGTAGGGGCGCAGGGGTTGTGACCTGGTACTGGGTTGCCCATTATGGGCTCTGAGATCAAGACCCAAGAAGTGGGTCGCCCAGTGAGGGCTCCGAGAATGTCAATTAGTACTGGGTAGCCCAGTATGGTTGCCGAGATCTAAACCCAACACAGAGCCACCAGTGGGAATCGGGGTACCCAGAAGGTCTGTGTGGGAATGATTTACGTTAGGGAACCGTGTTGGGGGAGAGGGGGGGGAGCCCGGACGGGGCTTTCCTGTTGTGACTGCCAATGACTTGATGGCACGTGTTTGTTGGCCATAGGTACCGAGGGCCTAGCTGAACTGGACCGAGCTGATCAGTCCACAGATCAGAGTATCCTCCAGACCATGATGATGGAGCTGGCCAGAGGGGGTTCCTTGGGCGTTTCCGGGGCGCCATCTGATATCACCAAGAAGCAGCCCCGAGACAGCGGTGGGGACTGGGAACCCACTGGCAAGAATATGCCAGCCATACCCAGACGGGTGGTCGAAAAGATCAAGAGGGGACAGTATGTGGATTTTTCGGTGCTGCCACCAGCGGCGGGGTCCACGAGAGCGACACCGTCCCACTTGGAGGGAGATCTCGTGGTCATTCGGGCTGAGGATCTTGCCAGGTCCAGAAAGCTCATCCCGGACATTGGAGTGTGGCTTCAATGCTACGTGTTGTGGATGTCGGTGGCGCTGAAGGAGGAACCAAGCAGGGCCCAAGAATTCTTGGCGTACGCCTTCCTCTTAGCGAAATGCAGCAAGTCATTTCGGTGGCCATCCTGGATCCTGTACGATCAGGAGTTCCGACAGGCCAGAGCAGGGGACAGGTCCAGCCGCTGGGACGAGATTGATGCGTGCCTCTATACCCGGATGTTCATGGGCAGGATGGAGGAGGGGGAGAACTGGTGCACCCTCTGTCACTCTGTCGACCACACCCGCAAGCATTGTCCTATGCAAGGGAACTCTAGGAGGCCACTAGCGGCGCAAGGACCTCCACCAGCGGGTCAAGTTAGCAGGGTGCAAGGGAAGGCAGTCCAGGTCTGCCACAAGTTTAACCGGTTCAACGGGGACTGCCGGAGAGGATTGGACTGCCCGTACCGGCATGCATGCAGCAAATGTGGGGGTTCCCACCCAGTGTCGAGATGCGCCGACAGAGGAGGGTTGAGCTCATGAAGTTGAGGAGACAAGCGAATAGTACATGAGCATAGCACTTATGGTGTGGACATTGTCATGTGATGTTTACTGTATTCAAAAAAAAAATTTGCGGCGATTGTTAACTTATTAATAAAGGCAAGGGGTGAGGTAGAGGACAGGGTAAAGGGGCATACTGTAGAAAGCAGTTGTGATAGAGGCAGGTGGGTAGGTAGGTAGGTAAGGAACATGCAGGGGAGAACAGCACTACATATAGGGGCGAGTAGAGACGCATATGATCGGGTGTATCTGAATGCAGGCCTGTACCAGTATCGGGATCAGCTGATGGTCCTGGTTCGAGTGCCAGAGGCAGGTTCCAGACCAGACAGCTGCTCCAGGGGAAATATTCAGACCCCACTGAAGTTGAAGGCATGGCAGCAGGAGCTCTCGGGACATCCCGATAAGTGGTTCGCCGAGTACATATGTAAAGGGGTTCAGCAAGGGTTCAGGATCGGTTTCCACGGAAATTGGACAGATCTAAGATCGTGTCGGAGGAATATGGTGTCTGCAAAAGACCACCCAGAAGTAGTTCAGGCATACATTGCCAAGGAAGTGCAGGCAGGGAGATTAGAGCAGGTTGTGACTGGGGACAGGGAGAAAGTCCATTGCAGCCCGTTTGGGGTCATCCCTAAAAAGGGAGGAGTCAATCGATGGCGATTAATTGTCGACCTGTCTTCCCCAGAGGGCAGGAGCATGAATGATGGGATTAGTAAAGAGCTGTCTTCACTGTCGTATGTATCAGTGGATGACATAACATCCAGGATCCTGGGTGAAGGCAGGGGCACACTATTGGGCAAGATGGTCCAGCAAGCTTACCGGAATATCCCAGTACATCCAGAGGACAGGCCCCTCTTGGGGATGGAATGGAAGGGGGGAGTAGTATACATGGATACAGCCCTGCCATTTGGCTTGAGGTCGGTGCCACTGCTCTTCTCAGCAGTTGGGACGCACTACAGTGGATCATGAGCTATAGAGGAGCATCCTGGCTCGACCACTACATTGATGACTTTGTGACGATAGGGGGTTCGGGAACTGCTGTGTGTGCACAGAACATGAGGATAATGGAGAGAACATGCAGCGACTTGGGTATGCCAGTGGAGCCAAGTAAAACTGAGGGTCCATCCACGGTGATTACGTTTTTGGGTTAGGAGCTTGACACCCAAGAACTACTTGTTCGGCTCCCGCAGGAGAAACTGGAGAAACTGAGGGCCAGTCTGGCCAACTGGAAGCTCAAGAGGAGTGGAAAGAAAAGGGACCTGCTGTCCTTGATAGGGCTCTTGAGCCATGCATGTAAGGCAATCAGGGCAGGGCGGTCTTTTCTGAGGAGACTCATAGACCTATCAGCAACCACCAAGGTCCTAAATCGCCACATTCGGCTCAATGCGGCAGCCAGATCTGACTTACAGTGGTGGTGGCAGTTTAGCCCTTGTGGAATGGGGTAGCTATGATGACATCTGTCAATAGATCGGAACCAGAAAAGACCATTGCCATCGTGTCGGATGCCTCGGGATCATGGGGCTGTGGGGCGGTGTGTGGTCTAGACTGGTTCCAGCTCAAATGGCAAGGTCTGGGCCAAGCTCAGCAGTACCACATAACAGCGAAAGAGCTGCTGCCAGTGGTGGTGGCGACGGCAATTTGGGGCCAGGATTGGCAGGGACAGACAGTGAAGGCCTGGTGTGATAACACGGCAGTAGTGGCAATAGTTAACTCTGGCTCATCCAAGGACCCTGAGGCAATGCACCTCAGGCATTGCCTGGCCTTCCTGGAGGCTAAGTGGCAATGCCACCTATTCTGTGAGCACATTAGGAGTAGAGACAACACAGCGGCAGATGCATTGTCAAGGGACAAGCTAACCCTTTTCCGTGATGTGTGCCCACAGGCAAAAGAAGAACCAGCAGCAATTCCAGCAGCAGTTCTCGATGTCCTGGTGGTGTCCAAACCAGACTGGACCTCGGCAAGTTGGACGGGTCTGTGGAAAGACTTTTCCGAGAAGGCCTGGCCCCGTCCACCAGAAAAACTTACAGAGCGGGTAAGAAGCGATACAGGGAGTTCTGCTCACTACTAGGCAGGGCTCCCACCCCGGCCACAGAGCAGCAGCTGTGTCGCTTTGTGGCCCGGCTGGAGGAGGAGGGGTTAGCACACAGCACTATTAAATGCTACCTGGCAGCAGTGAGACACCTTCACTTGGAGGAAGGCAAGGCGGATCCAAATATTGGAGATATGGCGAGACTGCAGCTGGTAGTGAGAGGAGTGAAGAGTAGCCAGGCCAAGGAGGGGGCTCAGGGGAGGCTCCGGCTCCCTATTTTGATCATTCCACTCAGGGAGCTTAAGGTGGCATAGACAAACCAAGTTAATCCGGAAGGCCGTATGCTCTGGGCGGCGGCAAGCCTCTGCTTCTTTGGGTTTATGAGGTCAGGGGAAATCACTCTTCCCGAGGGTAACACCTTCGATGAAGCCACACATTTGGGTGTTGGGGATCTGGCAGTGGACAGCAAGACGGCACCGACAACTCTCCGAGTCAGACCGAAAGTCTCTAAGACAGATCCTTTTCGCAAAGGAGTTGATGTCTTTGTGGGCAAAACAGGCAATGACTTGTGCCCAGTGGAGGCGATGCTAGCCTACCTGAGGATCAGAGGGTGGAAACCAGGCCCGCTCTTCTGTTCCAGGGAGGGAAAAGCGCTCTCAAGGACAAGGTTCGTGGCAGAGGTACAGAAGGCACTCATCAGCAGAGGCAAATCAGCCAAAGGTTACACAGGGCATAGCTTCAGGTCTGGAGCAGCAACTACAGCAGCTTCCCGGGGACTGGGAGAAGCCACAATTAAAATGCTAGGAAGATGGTCTAGTGCGGCTTATCAAGTCTACATCAAGACTCCCCGGGAGCATCTAGCGGGTCTCACAACAGTGCTAGCAGGAGGACTGAGGAAAGGCCAATAACAAGACTAAGTAACAGACATTGTGAGTGGCCTATATGTCTTATTGTCATGATGTCAGCTTTGTTATATGAAGATAGTGTATAATATAGTTAGGGGGTTGGTAGTTGTAGGAAGGGAGGAAGAGGGTAGTTAGGTAGGGGGCTTTGGCGGCGTAGACGTTGGCGGGTGTTGCCCATGGCAACATGGGAAGGGGTCTGGCCATGGGCAAAACAAGCTGACAGCGAAGGAGTCAGCTTAGCCTCCAAAGCAATACAGCCCCAGGCAGAAGAATATCATAGGGCGGGGCTGAAAGGAGGAGAAGATCTCACCTACAACCGGGGAAGGTTTCAACTCAGCCCCGCCCAACTGGGGCAGCTACTGCCACGCCTACCCGCCACAACTGCAGCCAGGTGTGTCCATAGTCTATCCCAGTACCAGGGCAGAGGCGACGAATGGTTAAATGAGGGTCACAAGAAGTTGACCTAGGTTAACCAGGAGCCGGAGACCCGCATCCCCGGAGCCGGAAGGCCGGGAAGAAGGGGTTCGGTAAAGGGACGTATGAGGGGTTGCAAAGGACAGAGGGCACCAAGAGTGGGTGGAGTCACATGAGAAGCCACGTGGCACAAAGACACTCTGAGTAAGACAGGACAAAGCATGAGCGACGGGGATAATCTGTCCCACCACACCCACCCACCCGAGAGAGGAGTGATAAGGAACAACAGAAAAAAAGACAAAAACAAGGAGGTTGGGGGGGGGGGGGGGGTCATTTCCTTCCATGGTCGGCAGCCTGAAGTGATGGCAAGGCAGTATCTTCAAGATTTGAGGGTTGGAATCAGAGTGAGGCGGGTGTTGCCCATGGCAACATGGAAGGGGGTCGGCCATGGGTCAAACACGCTAGACAGCGGAAGGAGTCAGCTTGCTCCAAAGCCAGCTACAGCCCCAGCAGAAGAATGTCATAGGCGGGGCCGAAAAGTGTTGAGGAGAAGATCTCACCTACAACTGGGGAAGGTTTTTCAACTCAAGTCCCCGCCCAACTGGGGCCTCTACTGCCACGCCTACCCGCCACAACTGCAGCCAGGTGTGTCCATAGTCTATCCCAGTACCAGGGCAGAGGCGACGAATGGTTAAAAAGCTGATATTCACCTTGACCTCAATCGCTATCTCTGCGAGGAGGAGCTCTTGCCGCCAGCTCTCGCTGTAGTCTCGCGTAGCCAGACCCTTTACCAATCGCTACGCGGGAAAAGGGTCTGGTAAACTGACATTGAGCAGTTTGTTCAGTTCCCCTCGCTAATTGGGGAGACCGCAAACAATAGGTGACGTAATATCCTGTGAAGTAAGACTGCTAAAACTTTTGCGCGTATAGTATTTCTGTGCACAACAACTCTCCAACAGCTGTGTCCTTAAACTCTTCCTTTAGGTGATACCATTAGTTTAAGCAGTGACTTAGCCTAGCTTTTTTAAGATATCTGGAGTTGGAAATTTCGCTTAGTTGTTGCTTTGTGCACAGGCCATTGTATATGCCATGGTACCTTAGGTTTTTGTCATGCTTAAAGGTGAATAATGCTAGCCAAGAATCAGTATCAAAGTGCCATTAATTTTTAACCGGCAGCATTTCCCAGCATTGCTTTGCACAAGTAACATTTCTTCATGGCAATACAGAACGAACTCTGCCTACTGATCTGTACAATTCACGCGCCGAAAATATTTAACGATTTACACCCACACTAATTGAACCACAGTTAACCACTTACAGACTAAGCAAGAACAAACTGCTCTATGTCAGTTTACCAGACCCTTTTCCCGCGCAGCGATTGGTAAAGGGTCTGGCTACGCGAGACTACTCTCGCTGCTGAAGTGATGGCGTGGTAAGTGTTCTCCAGTGTGAGTTGGTAGTAAGCAGTGGCGTAGGAAGATAATTTTACTATGGGTGGCCAAGTTGAGAGTCATTGTTTTGACTTGATTTGCATCCCCATATATACTTATTAACAAATTCCTTCCTCAATCATATTGGTGATTTGAAATCATAGTAAATGGTCCGCTATAGGAAAATACATTGATGTATAGTTTTTAAGTACAGATATAGCTTTAAAAAAATTAATAAGTTCCAAAGTATTTGACTCTACGTGAATTAATTGACACAAATTGTTTTGCTATGGCATGTAGGTCTAGTGCATCAGTTTCAGCTGGTACAGAATTGTAAACCAAGTTAGAATTAAAACTCAGCAAACCCATTTTTTCCCTGCTGATGCACCAGTTAGGGTGGCCCTGGCCACCCTGGCCACCCCAGTTCCTACGCCAATGGTATAGAGAAGTATTGGTTCCAATAGGTCTATATTAGTAGATGATAATGCATTCGTCACCAATACTGGAGTGCTATTTCTATTTGACAGCTTTTGCTTCCAAAATGAATTGCTTTTTTTGGGTCCTTTATGAATAGCAGAAACATTTTTTTCTTAATAACCTTTTACCATTTCATGAAGAAGCCTTTTTTTTTTTACAGATAGCCAACTTGGCAATAACTCTTCTCTTATGGTCACTAGCTTGGGTTTGTTGTCTTTTATTTTTTTCAAACTAACAAAAAAAGTAACGCAATTTTTACACTTAGCCCAATATATAAATTATGTAATTTCATTGATATAGATTGTAAATTTTCTGTTCTTTCATTATAGGTGAGACAAAACTTGGGCACAGGGCGACTGTCATCTCAGCCAATACAGTGAGCATCACTGCATCTAACGTCAAGTTGGAAAAGATCAACAACAATTTCCTAGAAGAATATAAATACATATTTATGACACTTACAGAAGCACAATACTGTATATATAAAATCACATCAAATATTTTTTGTAAAGTAAAACATACAATTTTAGTGTAATACACGAGATTATCTACGATGACAGCAACAGCGTTATTTATGCGTACATATGGTGACATACACATACTACTACATACACAAATGAAATGTGAATGTCAAAATTAAATTCTACTCAATAGGCTATACAGAGACCCTGTACCTACCCACCCTTGGTCGGTAAAGATCACCCTCCTAACTACAACCAGGACAGCATCCTCACGCTGTGGATCAATACATTGACAAAAGGTTTAGTTTTATCATAAGAATGCCCAGTTTTAGAATGCCATGTTTTAATATCTTCCTCACAGGTATATATCCACTTACCTGGAATGATTCTGGTCGTGTCCAGTGGACTAAAATAAAGTGAGAGAAACTGATGTCAGATTAACATATTTTAAAGTTGGACGTGTCCAATGAACTAAAATGAAATGAAAGAAACTGCCGGGGACCATGTAATTAACATATTGTAAAGTCGTACGTGTCCAGTGGACCAATATGAACGAGAGAAACTGCCGGAGACTATGTAATTAGCATATTTTAGAGTCGGACATGTCCAGTGGACTAAATTGAAACGAGAGAAACTGTTGGGAACCATGTAATTAGCATTATTTCAGTGTCGGGCGTGTCCAGTGGACCAAAGCGAAACGAGAGAAACTGCCGGGGACCATGTAATTAGCATATTTTAAAGTCGGACGTGTCCAGTGGACCAAAACGAAACGAGAGAAACTGCCTGGGACTATGTAATTAGCATATTTTAAAGTCGGACGTGTCCAGTAGACCAAAATAAAACGAGAGAAACTGCCGGGGACCAGGTAATTAGCATATTCTAAAGTCGGACGTGTCCAATGGACTAAAATTAAACGAGAGAAACTGCCTGGGACCATGTAATTAACATATTTTAGCATCGGACGTGTCCAGTGAAACAAAATGAAACGAGAAAAACTGTCGGGGACCATGTAATTAGCATATTTTAGCGTCGGACGTGTCCAGTGAACTAAAATGAAACGAGAGAAACTGCCAGAAACTATGTAATTAGCATATTGTAGAGTCGGACGTGTCCAATAGATTAAAATGAAATGAGAGAAACCGCCGGGGACCATGTAATTAGCATACTTTAGAGTCGGACGTGTCCAATAGACTAAAATGAATTGAGAGAAACTGCCTGGGACCATGTAATTAGCATATTTTAGAGTTGGACGTGTCCAGTTGACCAAAACGAAACGATGAGCTGAGATTAAAAATTAAGTTAGATTAGATTGGGTAAGGTTCAATAGCAGTGGTGGTGGTGATGGTGTTGGTAGCACAGGTTGGAGTATTCATTGGGTAAGGTTCAATAGCAGTGGTGGTGGTGATGGTGTTGGTAGCACAGGTTGGAGTATTCATTGGGTAAGGTTCAATAGCAGTGGTGGTGGTGATGGTGTTGGTAGCACAGGTTGGAGTATTCATTGGGTAAGGTTCAATAGCAGTGGTGGTGGTGATGGTGTTGGTAGCACAGGTTGGAGTATTCATTGGGTAAGGTAACCATTCATAGAAGAGGCAGGATAGTTACAACAGCTGCTAAGACAGGAATGAAAGACTACTGACTAAGAAAGGAAAATAAAACTTGGGAGACATAGCTATCTGAATTCCTGTAGTAGCGACCGACTCCTTCTCTCACATGTAGTGGATGTTGAAGAGAACTGATGCACCTTACACAATAATGATAATGATGCCTCTCCACTCCAAGCAAGGCCCCTTACAGGAAACCATGAAAGTCTCACCTCTTTTATCACATGTCTCTCTCTCTTTTCTCTCCACAGCATTTATATTCTGGTCACTTATATTCTTTTTTGTTAGTTCACCACTAGAAGGCCCTCCTGTGGCCGAGAATTTATGGTATTAAACTTATCTGTACTTCTTGATAAAAGTCATGACTCCATTAGCCTTAGAACCAAGAGAGATGATGGATCACTGTACACTGCCTGCATGATACTGTCAGACAAGAGAGGCGGTGGATCACTGTACACTGCCAGCAAGATACTGTCAGACAAGAGAGACGGTGGATCACTGTACACTGCCAGCAAGATACTGTCAGACAAGAGAGACGATGGATCACTGTACACTGCCAGCAAGATACTGTCAGACAAGAGAGGGGGTGAACATTTTGCTGGAGTAGTTGTACTATCAAGGTATTGTGGTGCAGTAGACAGAATATTCAAGGAAGCCATACTTGCTAGACATAGCTTTGAAACAGTGGCTGATGACAGTATTGAAATTTCTATTTGTGATTTAGGAGGGCCATTCACAGTAATTTGCTAACGGTAGTTGACTGCCGCAATATATATGCAGCAAAGCAATGGTATGGCCATGTCTCCTGACCCTTTGTACAAGTGGTTCAATAAGGTACCAATAAGTGACATACAATAATGCAAGGTAGTGGTTGGAAAAGGGTTTGGCTACACCAGACTACGAGCGCATATTGGTAACTAATATCAAACTAGTTGACAATCACATACTATGTTTTTGTGTTAAGCTTTCTTTAATGAAAATTTATTTAAAAGTAACAGTAGAATTATATTTACAATGTGTAAATTTGAAATATGGGATATGATATTAAAAAATGTAAAGTGCAATACAATGAGTGTTTTAAAATGTATGTCCATGTAGTGTTGACAGACTTCATTCCACAATTCTATTACACAAACAATACAATAATTCAAATACTACAATAATAACAATACACTTACTGGAGCTGTCGCTGTGTTTTATCTGCTAAATGATTACATTCTCCTGTTTGGAACAATACAGTAACAAATTCCTTGAGAGCTGAGGGCCTCGATGAAAAGACTCTACGAATGTTGTCCAAAAGAGTCCTTGCTCTGTCTTCGTCAATCAGGTCTTTACGCTCACGAAGTTGGTCATAGGTATATTGTGATATGAGTTCAATACTGTAGCAGTGATCAGCTACTGTCATAACACAAGGCTTCACTGAGTGCACCAAGTCAGGGTACACACTCAGAAATATACTCAAGTTATTGCCACCTATTAATAAAACATTTATAATGATACCAATTAAAAACAATAACTTGACTTACTTTCAGAGACCTCTACCACAGGATCTTTCTTCTCAAATTTCTAAAACCAAATAATATCATTGTTAGTTGTTGCAAGTTAGAATACATAGTCTATTTCTGCATACCTGTCCATACCAAATGAGGTGTCTATTGGTGAGTACAACTGCTTGTGGATAATCTGGATTGAAGAGACATGTCATAACCTTTGGAATCGTGTCTGCACCATCGACCACTCCAAGATGATTCTCTCCTTCATGTGAACGACAGTCAAAGGCAAACTGGTAGTCCATGGAGCAGTTGTAGTTCATTCTGGAACTAGCATTCTTTAGAGTGTCTTCTATTTCTTGTTTTAGAGAAATACATTCATGGTGAATGGAGTCTTGGAAAGTAGGATCACAAGAAACTACGACTTCGAAATATTTAGATTTCGATACAAAAGACACGTGAACTTTTGTTGTTCCATATAAAAAGTGCACCATGTTTTTCTTGACACCTTCTGCAATGAAAGTGAAGGACTTGTTGGCTACGAGACATGCAATTGCAGCAGGAAAGAGTCCCATAGGAGTAAACCCACTACTGAAGTACATCAAGAGAGGTTCCACGAAACAAGATCTACAGGATTCTTTGTGGAATAGGTCAAGTTCCTTTGCACTAGTGTTTTCTAACACGCAAGGCATGATGTATTCTTTCTCTTCTTCTAACACTGAGTTAGTATCAGAAGATTCGACTGATTCAATCTCAGCTATCAAGTGAAGATATGCGAGCAAAGCTACCAGTTGCTCTGGTGGAATCAGATCTCCTGATATGTCAGCTGTAGCTGTCTTCAAATCTGTCACAGAGAATCGACCTGTCTTCCTGAACCTCTCAGATGTGGCCTGACCTACGCTATCAAAGCTCATGGCTTTCAGAATGACACCAGTGATACTGTCATACACTACCTGGATGTCTATGATGACCAAGTCCTCCAAACCAGGCACACTGGGGAAGTACATCAGAACACCGGCATGGTGGTGAAGAAACCACAGAGCTGCTCTGGTCTCGTAGGGTGTCATATTGAAGGCATGGGACAAGGCCAAGCAGGTCTCCAGGCTGGCTGTCCTCACTTCTCTCATGCGAAGACACAAGCTGAACAGAAGCCACACAGCTGGAATTTTCAGCTTTTTAAAGTGTTTCTCCATGGCATTCTCCAGTAGCTGATGCAAGTGATCAATCTCTTCTACTCCGCCTCCCATGTTGTCTAAAGAAACAACAAGCTTGTCTTTTGAGCAGAACTGAACTATGCCTTTTTTGTAGGAGTCAGTGTCTCGAATCACTTTTTGAAGCTGCGAATCGACTGTAGCGATGACTTCCTCAGAAACCTTGTCTTTGTGAGTACCCACTATATACACTACTGACTTGGAGGACTCCAGTATCTCACCAATGGCTGAGTTGTCTGTTCCTGGCTGAGGTTGAAGATGGGTGGAGGAACTGAAACAAGATATACTGGCCAGAGTACGCAAAAGCATCTCTTGCAGAGTAAACTCTGATTTCTCTGGTGTAGTTGTCTCTCCTGAAGCTCTCTGATAAAAGACCCGATACTCCTCATCTAGCTGGAACTTGTAGCTAAAGAACAGCAAGTAGAGGCCAGGTCCTATGGTGAGTGCTGGTAGCATGTCCATCAGCTCAGGCTGACCTCCGGTGTCCTCCATTCTAAAAAAAGCTTTAAAAGAGTGCTTCACATTTTCTGCAAAGTGTGGTTGTTTGGACACTGTTTCGAATATGGCAGCTATTTCAGAATAATCTGGTGATATGATTTCTTGTTCGGTCAATAATTTTAGTTTTTCTCGCATTTTGTGTATTAAGTTAGGCTGTGATTTTTGAGCAGGGCGTGATTGCTTGGTGTTTCTAATGTGTTGTTTTTTAACCTGATCAGACTTCCCTGTACTGCTAGCCTGACTGACCTTTGCCCTGGTGTCACTACCTCCATGGGAATCAGCTGTAGCCTCAGAAGTGGATTCAGTTTCAGAAGTGGATTCAGCCACAAAACTATCTTTGAGAGTGTGAAAGAGTAGAGAAGCTTCCTCAGTGGGATTCTTTACAATGGTCCAGTCTACACTTCTTTCTGCTGTAGTCGGATCAGACTTGCCTTGGACTACCACATTGGAGCAACACTCCACTGTGCCTGTGCTGCCATGAATCTGCTCCTCTTCTTTTGCTGACAGAAGATCTATGATCTCTTTCTTTATTCTCCTGAGAGTTGTACTCTTGCCTTGTCTTGCAGGACCAAGGGACATAAACTTTAAAGATAGAAGCTCCAACACTTCCTTGGAAACAATGAAGTGTTTATATGCATCTTCATATTTTAGAACAACTATTAAACATAAAATAAAATATGCATTATAAAATATTGCAAATAAAACACTAATTACAGTTAATACAGTCTCATTGGTTATACTATACAAGTAACCCACACACTGCACCAGTACCATTAGCTGGCTCCAGCAATACAGAGTGTGGGCAGCTGGTTATATAGCCTGGAGCTAAGCCAGTAGAAGTAGCTGCCAGTAGAAGCAGCTGCCAGTAGAAGCAGCTGCACTCTAGCACTTGCAATTTTGGCAAAGACAATCAATTACCTTACTTATTATAATATCATAATTAAATATTTAGTTTTAAAATATTAATAATAATATTCTAGTTATTATTATAGTTAACATTAATTCCTAACTTTAGTTTCCCATATAATCTATTAATGGGAGATTCTAAAGAGAAGAGAAGCCAATAGCACTGAAGGCCAGATGGCTTACTAGAGATGCTGCTATTTACTTATACTAACCTGACAGAGTGCCTTTGTATACTCCATCTCTATTAGCAACCAGCAAATGTCCAGTAGACAAGACTGCAGTAGCTATACATCCACCACTATCTAACTGTTCTGGTCTATCTCCCTCACTAGTAGTCTCAATCCACACCTCTGTCTTGTTGGAGTAACTTCTAATGGTAGAATATCTATCGATGCCAATTAGATTCGATACATAGGAGATGATAGAAAAGATGTCAGCAAGTGTGGTTACTGTCCTCCATATTGTTTGTCTTCTTGTCCTGCCATTACTAGCAGATGCTATAAGAGACTCTAAACTGCATATAAACAGAATCTCCTCCTTGAAAGCTCCTCCTGTGAAGTAGAAGTTGCCTTCATGGAATGTTGATCGCATGTCCCAGCATGAAGAAGGAAGTGAGTCTGCAGTCGTCCAATGGTCGTTGAGTAGTACTTCCACTACGTCCAAGTCCTCTTGATGTGAGCCACGCCCACCAGCCACGACCAAGACCTCTGGTGATCCTCCACTAACTGATGATGAGTAGTAGCGACGAGTAGGCATGGCACGTAGCGATGGCTTCCAGTCTAGACCAGTAGTACTAGTCAACAGAGAGTTAGTGGCGCCAGTGTAGGGATGCTGTCCACCAACCAATACAAACTTAGACTGGTAGGTAGTTAGGGACGAGTATTTATATGGTGCACGAGTAGTAGTCCATGGGTGAAGGTCAGTAGAGATGTGAAGTGTGCGATAATCACCAAAATGCATTACTATGACTTTATTCTGTAGTACTGCACATTGTACAGGCTCGACATACCTACTCCATGTATCCTCTCTCCATGTATGGCAGTGCTCCCAGTGCAGTGAGACTGGAGGATGGAGATCTCTCTAAATGCAAATAAATAAACAAATATACAATTAAAGTGATAAACAAACAAAAAAAAACAGCATTTAAGTTCTATTTAAACGACACAAACAAATTTATTGCTATATCAGCAGTTTATAAATATTCTATACAACTATAAATAAGTACATAAAATACTAACAAACAACAATATTGTAATTGAACCATGTAAACAAACACACAAATAAACAATTTTACTCTATACACTACAGAAATGTATACACATGATAACAATAGCAACCGTGTGACATACTAACACACAAACATATCATTTCTCACACAATGCTTATATACAATACAATATTTAGTATATAAAAATAGTAAAAAAACAATACTGAGAAATAAACAAACAAACAAACACACAAACATACAACTGGCACAATGCATAAATATGTGCACACAAACACAAAATAATGACATGATATTCCAAACACACAAACACATAATAAGAGAATGTGCTGTTTCTTCCTGTGCTAAAATAATGTACAGTAGGCACCAGAAAAGATATGTTTTCAATTCTGTTCAGTAGAACGATTTTTTTTTGCACTGAAGGAGCTATTGTAGAAAAAGAAAAAAAGAGAGAAAATGTTACGGCAGTTGATAAAATATAGTTTTTCAGTTCGACTACGTTAAAGTTTTAATGCTCAATGTTTACCATATGCCACTTTCAGGAATGTAAAAAATGATGCTATTTTAAATCTTGGGGTCATCATTGGCTTAGATATTCTCACTACTAGAGACCCAACTATAGCTGGTAGAAAGACTAAAAAGTAGGGACCTGTCAGAGCAGCAAGTTCAGCAAAAATTCAGTCAGTCTGCTTAATCGAAGCAAGTCAGTCTTTTTTTTTTATTGTGCAAGCAGTTTAGCATGACCCCTATAGCATTTAGAGGGTAGTACAAGGCTTAGCTTGCTGATATAGCTGTGGAAGAGTTTCTAGCTTTTAGCTGTAAATCAACTGAAACGAGAACTTGACTAGTAAAATTGTTAATGTGACTGTACCAACTGTTTAGTCAAAACGCAATGAAAAAATTGTAACAAAAAAGCTTTTTTTCTTTTCGAAAGACACCTGCTATGCTGTATAGAAAGCTAACACATGAACATATACATTTTAAAAAAAACAACCCAAAAACATAATCTTCCTATAAGAGTGCACAAACATACAAATATACATCCCAAATACAAAAAACTGTAAATAAACCACTAACAAACACAACAACAAAAAAATTACTACAAATATATGTTGTGTTTATGTGTTATAAACACACAACTTACTATATTTCTGGAACAAACTAGACTTCAAATAGCTAGAGTAAATAGATACAAACTGTAGCAAAAAGAGAGGGATAGTCTAACCATCCTCCAGCACAAAAACACACTAGCAACTGGAAAAAAGAGAGGGAAAGTCATGTTTGAGCATGCTCATGAAAAGAACCTGGTGTCTTTTTAAGAGCATGCTCAGGAACATGACTTTTACCCTCTCTTTTTTCCAGTTGCCATTGCATTGGCTGTGAGCATGCTCAGACATTACTATCCCTCTTTTTTCCAGTTTAGCTGGTGGTATCTCTTTATGAGCATGCTCAGACATAACTTTCCCTCTCTATCCAGCTGTTGATGCATTATATATAATGATCAGACATTAATTTCCCTTTTTCTAGTTGTAAAAAAATTATGCTAAGCACTTGGCATGTGTGTAGGTAGCAGTGTTTTCCCTTCTTTCAACCCTTTTGTAAAAGTTATACAAACAGTGGGCTATATTATAGGGAAGGCTGGATCTAGGCTAACAAACACTATCAGCTAGCGGTAGCTATGCGCTCACCTCTGTACGAACTTGCGGCTGGCTTTCCGCCATATCTTGTTTACTGTCGATTGTTTTCCAAAATAGGGCGTTCCCACATTTCTTATTTCTGACCCACCACACCCAAAATGCGGACTATAAAGTAGATTCAGAAAATATTGCGTTTTGAAAAGAATCGCGCAGGATGGCTGCTATTCACCTTTGACCTCAATTGGTAGCTCTGCAACTGCATTGCAAGAACTCTTGCCGCCAGCTCTCACTGCTGGCGTGGTTAGTGTTCTCCGGTGTGTGATGGTAGTAGAGAAGTATTGGTTCCAATAGGTCTGATAATGCATGCATCGCCAATACTGGAGTGCTATTCTGACACTAGGCTAACTTGTTGTAGTCACCTGACAAAACTTTGTTAAATATACTTTTACAGTGGAACAGCAATTGTCTGGACGTCTGGACATCAATCATCCGTTAACTGGAACAGAACAAATACTGCATGCACATTTACAATTGCAAGAGCCTGAACAAAGGGAGGAGCTACTGTACTTCAAAGAATTTGAATTCCAGAAGTCCACCATCACTACCATCAAGAAAGGCAAGGGTAAGTTAATAGCTTTTGCTTCCCAAAATGGGTCCTTTATGAAAATAGCAACATTTTTTCCCTTTTATTGTTATGAACATTTAAATTCCCCAATTAGTTCAGGTAATAGATGCACTGTACATGAGAATAATCAGATGTCACTATTATTGACTTTCAGTGCATAAATTGCTTCATTTAACTTTAGAAACTACTATTACTTAGGCAATTGTCTTGTATTTCAGTAAATTATTTCTCATATATTTATCAATTCTTTGTTCATGCCAAGTTCTGTTCTGTTAGCTGATTTCATCTTCGAAATTTGTAGCTATACCAAATCGAAAGCACGATATCACTGAAGAACTTTTCAGTTCTTCTAGGACCTATTGGATCCCTGGTACTTTCTCTAGTGAATTTGACTCCATAACCTTTTCCCATTTCATGAAGAAGCTTCTTTTTTTTTTACAAATACCCAACTTGGCAATAACTCTGCTCAGTTTTGGTTAGTAAACAAACAAAAAAGTAACTCAGTTTTTACACTATTAATTGCCTCCCCCCTCCCCCTGAAAAGAATCCCGTATGAAACCCAGCTTCTGTGGGCTGAAAGGACCTTTTCAGTGCCCAAGCAACTGAATAATTAGTAGAATCAAGTATGACTGAATGTGGTTACATAGTTCCCAGCTGTCCTGATTAGGCCGAGACACTTGTGATATTCTCACATCCGTCTGGTGCACGCCCAACAAAGGCTTATGTCCTGATGAGTGGCTTTTTCAGAATAATGCTTAGTCAGCAAAATCTCGTGGTACAGTGTAGCATTGTTGGTTTGCAAAGTGGCAATTCTTGCACTACAAGGAGTCTACTGGTGCTTACAATGTGTAAAGACAACATGTCACAATAGAAGAGTCAGCATTTCTAATTATAGTGCATTCAGCATTATAATTATGGTACATTCAGCTGTTTCTAATTATAGTGCATTCAGCTGTTTCTAATAATAGTGCATTCAGCTGTTTCTAATTGTAGTGCATTCAACATTTCTAATTATAGTGCATTCAGCTGTTTCTAATTGTAGTGCATTCAACATTTCTAATTATAGTGCATTCAGCTGTTTCTAATTATAGTGCATTCAGCTGTTTCTAATTATAGTGCATTCAGCTGTTTCTAATTGTAGTGCATTCAGCTGTTTCTAATTGTAGTGCATTCAGCATTTCTAATTATAGTGCATTCAGCTGTTTCTAATTGTAGTGCATTCACATTTCTAATTATAGTGCATTCAGCTGTTTCTAATTGTAGTGCATTCAGCATTTCTAATTATAGTGCATTCAGCTGTTTCTAATTGTAGTGCATTCAGCTGTTTCTAATTATAGTGCATTCAGAATTTCTAATTATAGTGCATTCAGCTGTTTCTAAGTGTAGTGCATTCAGCATTCTAATTATAGTGCATTCAGTTGTTTCTAATTATACTGCACTCAGCTGTTTCTAATTATAGTGCATTCAGCTGTTTCTAAGTGTAGTGCATTCAGCATTCTAATTATAGTGCATTCAGTTGTTTCTAATTATACTGCACTCAGCTGTTTCTAATTATAGTGCATTCAGCTGTTTGTTTTTTTAGTTTTTGTTTGTGTTGTATCTATATATATATAGAGACTCGTGTGTGCACATGTGTGTGAGTATAACAAAGAATATGTTTGTGTATGCGTATATGTGTGAGTAGAGAAAAGAGTATTTGTGTATGCATATATGTGACCGGATTTGGGGAATCCACCTAAACGCGGCAAACAATTTTTTTCAGTATCACCGGGTAAAGCCTTATGGGTCGATTTTTTTCGAAAAAAATTTTATGGCAGAAATGGATAGACACCAGTTAGCTCTAGCTTATGACGCAGTTGTAAGCTCTGGCGTGCTCTAGAACTCACACTAGGTGGCTAGAAACACTAGCCGGTTGGACTCGTGTACGGAGAGTTGCTAAGAAATTATTGGCGGGCTTTTCACTAACAGCCGGGAAAAAACTGTAGCTAACTAATTCACTTACTATTCTACATAATTCACGTACTCACGCAATTCTTGTCATCATAGTTTCTTAAGGAGCCCTGCATTAAGCCTTTTAGACTTCTTTCAATCCGCCTGTAACCGGTTTATTCCATAGTGTCCCGGAGACACGCAGTAATGGTATACGGACACAAGACACGCCCCCTGACCTAAGCAACGCCTTTACCCGGCGTTTTTCGAAATCAGCAATAATAAGTTTAGCAAAAATACTGAAGTGTTGTAGTGCGTAGGGCGAAGACGGCTTGTGCTACAGCTTCCAAATTAGGAGGAAGGCATCCCAAGGCCCCGTGCAGCCTACTGGTAGAATAAATTAGAAAACTTTAGATGCCGCGTTTAGCCGGGTTTTCACAAATCCGGTCACATATGTGTGAGTAGAATAAAAGAGTGTGTTTGTGTGTGATCAGCTTGTCTAGTGTATGTTAAATATCATTAAGGGTGACCACACATAGCAACACGCACTGCCCATAGATCTAGACATTAATTTATTCCCCGCCAATACTCCACCATTCGATAATACGCTAACAGAAACAATCGCACAGTAGTAGCAGCAGCGAAGTGTAGTGTCTTTAGCTTCAGGTTATCTCATAGCTGTTTACAGCAACACTCCGTATAGTAGTCCTTGTCTGAACTCACGTGGTAAAGTGCACCAGGCTGCCTCTCCTCCTGTAGCCGTTCTCCAGGCTCTGCACATCTGAGCTCGAGCAGATGGATCCAGCAGGCTGGATTTCTGAAGAGCGAAGACTTCCCAAGCTGCCCTGCTCTAAGACCTTCACCTTGGGCTATCTCCCAGAAACTGCTCTCTCTTCTGAGTTTCTTGATATTGTTGTATTGATGTTTGTTTACTCTTGGTATAGGTGGGCTCTTTCTAGAACCAATGCAAATCTATTGAAAAAAAATTGCTCGCGTACTAGAGTACGAGACATGGGGGTTGGTGGCTGTGTGGTTATTTAATAAGAATTGCGAGTGGAATAAAAGTTCCCAATTTTGTATTAGTTTTTCTTGGAATCTAATAATGAGAACGACAATTATTTTACACAAGGGTAAACCTAAAAAAAAAAAAAAAGAACTGGGCCACAACTTGAATTTTTCAATAACTTATAAAAAGAAAAAATGCGAATAAATCATAAAGTAGTATTGAAATGAAAAGAACTTGTTGTCTTGCAGTAGAGTATCGGCTCGGCTAGTAGTGCACCAAATTACAGAGATCCAACTTACCGCACCGCTCCAAAAAAAGTGCCACAAAGTTTTATAACAATACTCCAATAGTAGTTAATTGCAAATACTATTCTCTCTTTAAATACTAGTTTTCAAGTGTATTTAATTTGCGTTTGATATTACAACAGGGTTGCTGTTGCTAGTACATCACATACATTATCTGGTGTCACGCCCACACATACACACACACACACGTGCATGCACATATCCACAGTGGCGTCCCATGTTAAATATCCAAACAGGCATTTCCCCCTTCCCTGCCCCTAGGAATAATTTTGAGGGACTTGCCCGTTCCTTCTCTCTCCTCTCTTCATTTCTGTTTTGTATTAGCAATGCATGTATTTCAAACTTTGCAATCATTGTATTTAATACATTAAGTGAATACGTACAGAAGAGCTCAAAGTCAGTCAAATATAAATACATTGAAAGTACTGCAAAAAATATATTTAATTGCTATTAAATGTGCAGTTCTCTAGTTTCTTGTTGGTCATAACTTCAATGGATGAGACTGTAGTATACCCAACTGGACTTGGTTGCATGAAACACTTGATTAACTTCAATGGATGAGACTGTAGTATACCATGCAAGTTTCTTGCTTGTTCTTGCTTGTAAAAACCTTGACAGATCTTAAATGATCTTGTCAGAATCTTGCATGATTCTTGCTTGACTTTCCTTGGTAAAATCTTGCAAGAGAGTTCTTGCAAAATCATGCAAGATCTTGCCGGATATTTTTACTAGGGATGCTAATTTACAAATAAAATTTGGGTGTAAGGAGATAGTCATTTGTTTGTTTGTTTTATATTTGATGGTGTTGCCACAGAAACCACAACAAAACGAGCCCCACAGATCACCTGGAGAACTGGACCATCATAAGGAAATTTATGAAGCGCTTCAGTAAAGTCTGAAGTACGTACGAGGAAATTCAGTTAATTTCATTGTCAACAGAACAGGTGGTTTTGTAAATAAGGATTGGTGCCAGAAAAAGTTTAATGACAGCACACGCACACATACACACACATGCACACCACACACATGCACACACACATGCACATACACATGCACATACACACACACATGCACATACACACACACACACACAATGACACAGTATTGTGGGTGTATACACATGTAGTACATGTTTGGTTTAGTTAGTTAGTTTGTTTGTGTTTGTTGAATTGTCCTAAGAATAGAAGATTCATTCCTTTCCATTTGAAGTGGTTGTGTGCCTGTTTTTCTATCTGTCCAAGCTCGTTCAGAGTAAGTAGTGTCAGTTTGCTATTGTGTGGGATACCTGTTTTATATGGTGTCTCAAGTTAGTTCTAGGATACTGGTGGTAATGTTGGTAAAGATGTTTGTGTGCAGTTGCTAGGATACTGGTGTGGTAATGTTGGTAAAGATGCTTGTGTGCAGTTGCTAGGATACTGGTGGTAATGTTGGTAAAGATGCTTGTGTGCAGTTGCTAGGATACTGGTGTGGTAATGTTGGTAAAGATGTTTGTGTGCAGTTGCTAGGATACGGTGTGGTAATGTTGGTAAAGATGCTTGTGTGCAGTTGCTAGGATACCGGTGTGGTAATGTTAGTAAAGATGCTTGTGTGCAGTTGCTAGGATACTGGTGTGGTAATGTTGGTAAAGATGTTTGGGCAGTTGCTAGGATACTGGTGTGGTGTTGGTAAAATGTTGGATACCGGTGTAAAGATGCTGTGTGCTAGGCATGTTTTGTGGTGTTGCTAGGATACTGGTGTGGTAATGTTGGTAAAGATCTTGTGTGCATTGCTAGGATACTGTGTGGTAATGTTTGTAAAGATGCTTGTGTGCAGTTGCTAGGTAGGAACCGGTGTGGTGTGTTAATGTTGGTAAAGATGCTTGTGTGCAGTTGCTAGGATACTGGTGTGGTAATGTTAGTAAAGATGCTTGTGTGCAGTTGCTAGGATACTGGTGTGGTAATGTTGGTAAAGATGTTTGTGTGCAGTTGCTAGGATACCGGTGTGGTAATGTTAGTAAAGATGCTTGTGTGCAGTTGCTAGGATACTGGTGTGGTAATGTTGGTAAAGATGCTTGTGTGCAGTTGCTAGGATACTGGTGTGTTAATGTTGGTAAAGATGCTTGTGTGCAGTTGCTAGGATACCGGTGTGGTAATGTTAGTAAAGATGTTTGTGTGCAGTTGCTAGGATACTGGTGTGGTAATGTTGGTAAAGATGCTTGTGTGCAGTTGCTAGGATACCGGTGTGGTAATGTTGGTAAAGATGCTTGTGTGCAGTTGCTAGGATACTGGTGTGGTAATGTTAGTAAAGATGCTTGTGTGCAGTTGCTAGGATACTGGTGTGTTAATGTTGGTAAAGATGCTTGTGTGCAGTTGCTAGGATACTGGTGTGGTAATGTTAGTAAAGATGCTTGTGTGCAGTTGCTAGGATACTGGTGTGTTAATGTTGGTAAAGATGCTTGTGTGCAGTTGCTAGGATACCGGTGTGGTAATGTTAGTAAAGATGCTTGTGTGCAGTTGCTAGGATACTGGTGTGGTAATGTTAGTAAAGATGCTTGTGTGCAGTTGCTAGGATACTGGTGTGTTAATGTTGGTAAAGATGCTTGTGTGCAGTTGCTAGGATACCGGTGTGGTAATGTTGGTAAAGATGCTTGTGTGCAGTTGCTAGGATACTGGTGTGGTAATGTTGGTAAAGATGTTTGTGTGCAGTTGCTAGGATACTGGTGTGGTAATGTTAGTAAAGATGCTTGTGTGCAGTTGCTAGGATACTGGTGTGTTAATGTTGGTAAAGATGCTTGTGTGCAGTTGCTAGGATACCGGTGTGGTAATGTTGGTAAAGATGCTTGTGTGCAGTTGCTAGGATACTGGTGTGGTAATGTTGGTAAAGATGTTTGTGTGCAGTTGCTAGGATACTGGTGTGGTAATGTTGGTAAAGATGTTTGTGTGCAGTTGCTAGGATACCGGTGTGGTAATGTTGGTAAAGATGCTTGTGTGCAGTTGCTAGGATACTGGTGTGGTAATGTTGGTAAAGATGTTTGTGTGCAGTTGCTAGGATACTGGTATGGTAATGTTAGTAAAGATGCTTGTGTGCAGTTGCTAGGATACCGGTGTGGTAATGTTGGTAAAGATGCTTGTGTGCAGTTGCTAGGATACCGGTGTGGTAATGTTAGTAAAGATGCTTGTGTTCACTTTCTCGCTATCTCGTATTTTTCTCAATTCTCAAAAGAACTAGCAAAGCCATGCCCATGTGCAGACATTCCCATGTGCAAACATGCCTATGTGAAGACATGCCCATGTGCAGACATGCCCATGTGAAGACATGCCCATGAGCAGACATGCCCATGTGCAGACATGCCCATGTGCAGACATGCCCATGTGCAGACATGCCCATGTGCAGACATTCCCATGTGAAGACATGCCCATGAGCAGACATGCCCATGAGCAGACATGCCCATGTGCAGACATGCCCATGTGAAGACTGCCCATGTGCAGACATGCCCATGTGCAGACATGCCCATGTGAAGACTGCCCATGTGCAGACATGCCCATGTGCAGACATGCCCATGTGCAGTAGCTTCAGAAACTGATGCTATAGAATGTCTAGTCTGTCTAAATCTGGCTGGTGTGGAACACATAATGGAAGCAACTACACTTCCTGAGATTACACCATTTCAAGGCTCGTGCCTACCTTTATAAAAGTCAGACACGACCACACGCTTCAAATCTCCATTTACAAGAGTTTACCTGAAGTCCATAGCACCAACTTTGCAATAAACAATCCTACAATGTCTTGCTAGATGTAGTGATTTGTATTTGTGTTCATTACAGCATATACAATCTTATTATCATAATATTTATTTCTTTATCGTTTAGTAATTGAAATTATGTAATTTGTTCAATAAACAGTTTTGATTAAAAAGTGAAGCAGCAATGGTGTGAACCCTCAGTGCTACTAGACACTATATACTCACATGATTATAATATAACATTAGACATTATTGTTCCCCTCTATAGCCCTGTTGGCATGCACACTAGCTTAACAAGCCTATACCAGTACCCCCAGCTGAGGCTGTCTCAGACCCCAGCTGATGCAACAGTCCAATCTTCGTCCGACAGGTTTCAGCTGTACTCACAGTTGCCATTAGAGCCTCCACAGAACTGGAGAAGACAATTTAGTTTTGTGTGGAGAGCTGCCTATGAATGAAGTATTACCAAAAAAGCCCACACATGTGGTTAATAATGAATATGATTATTGGTGTGTGTTTTGTGTGTGTGTGTGTGCTCTGAATAATCTCACCGTGCTGTGCTTGTAACTGTAAACAAGTTTGTGATTAGCTAACATGAATTCTCCATCCATTCATATATACCCACCACATCTGTTCATCGTAGGTTGCCCACCACATCTGTTCATCACAGGTTGCCCACCACATCTGTTCATTGTAGGTTGCCCACCACATCTGTTCATCACAGCTTGCCCACCACATCTGTTCATCGTAGGTTGCCCACCACACCTGTGCATCATAGGTTTCCCACCACATCTATTCATCGTAGGTTGCCCACCACATCTGTTCATCGCAGGATGCCCACCATGGCCATTTAACTGCAAATTAGGTGGGGTTAAGGGTGGCCGCACACCGCCTACGCAATTTTTTTGTGATGGTTGCTATGCACGATTACTACTATTGTATACTTACAGGAGCTTCTCCACTGCTACACAAGGACAAAGTACCTGCCGAAAGAGCCGCTCACTAATTTTAGAGCGAACCTGGAAGAAATATCGGGGCCTGGTTATAAAACTTTGTAGCAGTTTTTTGGAGCGGTGCGGTAAGTTGGAGCTCCGCAATTTGGTGTACTACTAGCCGAGCCGATACTCTACTGCAAGACAGAGAGTTATTCTCCATTTCAATATTACTTAATGATTTATTCGCAATTTTTTCTATTTATAAGATATTGAAAAATTCTCTACGTGGTGCAGTTCATTTTTTTTTGTTTACCCGTGTGTAAAATTTTTATGTCGTTCTCATTATTAGATTCCAAGAAAAACTGTTACAAAATTTGGAACTTTAATTCCACTCGCAATTCTTAAGAAATAGCCCCACCCCCATATCTCGTACTACGAGTACGCGAGCAATTTTTTTTCTCAATTAGTTTGTATTGGTTCTAAAAAGAGCCCGCCTATATCAAGAGTAAACAAATATCAATAGAACGATAACAAGAGAGTCAGAAGAGAGAGCAGTTTATTGGAGATAGCCAGAGGTGAAGGTATTAGATCTGCGCAGCTTGGGAAGTCTTCGCTCCTCAGAAATCCAGCCTGGTGGATCCATCCGCTTGAGTTCAGGTGCGCAGAGTCCGGAGAACGGCTACTGGAGGAGAGGCAGCCTGGTGCACCTTGCCGCGTGAGCTCAGACGACGTATGGAGAGTTGCTATAAACGAATACGAGACAACAAGAAGCTAAACTAAAACACCACAACTTCGCAAATTATACTTCTGCTACTACTGCGCGATTGTTTCTGCTCGCGTATTATCGAATGGTGGGGTATTGGCGGGGAATAAATTAATGTCCGGATCTACAGGCGGTGCGCGTTGCTATGTGCGGCCACCCTTAATGCCAGGTGGGAACTCCTACGACTTAGATATGGGGACACCTGGGTAGGTGGGAAAGGGGGCACGCTACAAGGCATCACGTGAGGTTGTGAGGTTGAGCGGGAGAAAAAGCAGGTTGACCTGCCTGTGGTCAGTCTACCCTACCTGGAGCAAGCGACACAAGTGGTGTAAATTGTAGAGTTTGCTAAATCCCACAAATGACTTCAAAAGAGGCGGCTTCAGGTCCAGTGGTCCCTGAGGAGGCTAGCCCTAGGGAATCTACCACGCCAGCTGTCTCTGCTGAACTTGTGGAGACTATTAGGGCTGTGGTCAGAGAGCTACTTAGCAAGCGTAGAGACTCTGAGGGGGGGGACCAGCTCCAGGGGAGCTGGACCAGCAGTTGCATCTGGTGCTGGTGCTGGAACATCCACGGCTCCCTCTGAAGGTGGGTAGACTAGGGCTGTGGTAGTAGACACCCCTGGCTGTCAGGGAGAGGGAGACTCTCCCTGGAGGCAGTTGATTGTTCCCTTGGGAACTAATCTGGCCGATTACTGGTTGTGGGGGGGGGGGGATACCGGTGGTGGTAGGTGGTGTGACCCCTATCTATTTGAGTTACCAGTTAGCAGTTACATAACTGGTGGCTAGGAGGTAGGTGGTGTGACCCCTACCCATGTAATTAGCAAGTGGTCATTTTTAGCCCCCCCCCCTGAATTGCTCTAGGGGTGGCCGTTGATTTTTGTTTGTGGTTGACCTGCCTGGTGTGTGTGTCACTGGTAGGTTCAACTTTGGGAGTGTTTGATGCCAGTAAAGTGAAGGACTTGGGCCTTCCTACAATTGGGACAGAGCCTGGCCCAGCGGGGCCAGGAGGCCGGGAGTCATCAAGTGCTGGTTCGTCTCGTGAGGTGGCTGGGCCCAGTAGTAGCCCACAGAAGTTTCAGTTGGGTGAGACCCTTCCTGTGGTTCCTTCCAGGCTGGTACGTCGAGTGTTGCGTGGCGACTACATCGACATGGCCGAGCTATCTGAAGAACATTTAGAGTTGGAGTTGAGACGCTCCTTGGAAGGGGAGGAGAGCAAGCCGACTCCCTCTCATAAGCTGCGTCCAGTCCCTGACCTCTTGACCTGGGTCCGGTCGTTCTGTCACTTTGCTGGCATAGTTGCAAAGGCCCACTCAGACAAGGCTGTGGACCTGTGGGCCTACTTGGCCATAATGTTGTCCGGGAAGGACCACGGGGACTGGTGGCGGACCTATGACAGCCGCTTTCGCCAGCAGTGGCCTTCACTGGAAAAAGCTGAATTTGGTCGGATGGACCAGGCTTTATATACTAAGGCCATCCTGTCGGCTGGATGCCTGAAATCCACGCAACCTCCTCCCTCAGAGGGTACAAGTCTTCCTAAAGGGAAGAAAAGGAAATTAATGGTGTGTTTTGCTTGGAATGATGGGAGGGTGTGTGCTTCCACGCCATGCCGCTACCAACACGTGTGCTCTCGTTGCGGAGGAGATCATCGGAAGTCAGCATGTACTTCAGCTGGTGAGGGGCAGCCGTCACCGGCAGCTAGTCAGTGACTTCCATTGCTGAACCAAATTATCCTTCAGTGGCTATGCCGAACTGTTATATTTGCAATGTATGTCTTGTTTACTCTGCTCTGTATTGTACATACATGATTTGCTGGTGTCTATTCCTCGGGAAATTGGGTAAGGGTAATCATATTGGGTGGTATTCTAGGAGGTCGTATTACATGGGGCTGGTAATAATGGGAGTGGTTGCTAAACTTGGGAAACTTAGTGGGATAGGGTTAATTGTATGGGGTAGGGGTGTTAGACTGGGAGCAGTGAGAACCAGTCTAAACAGTCTCGTTTGTGACCTGGGAGCGGTGAGCACCAGGATGCTGTAGTAGGTGTCGGCTTGATGAGCGATGCCTCCCTTGTTTATCAGCTGCAGTTTGGAATCTCCAATATCTGCCTTTAGACAAACTGTATGGGTCTATGTACCCTATGTTATTCCATGTGGTTATTTGTGTGGCGTAGGGACAGTTTGCAGCATGTACCGATACACTGCTGACCTGTTGACTCTGGCCAGCAGACGTGCAATGAGTTCTCCACCCTGTGTTGATGGGTGGAGCCACATCCAGTGCCCTATGGTGGAGAGCGAGTGGGATCAGTGTCTATCCAATCATCCCGACAAGGCTTACTCTGCCTATTTACTCCAGGGCATTCGTGAAGGTTTCCGCATTGGTTATTGCTATGGCATGTCAACTTGCAGAAGTTCAGTGACCAACATGCAGTCAGCCACTGTGCGCCCTGAAGTCATTAGTTCATTTCTGGAGGCAGAGCTTCATGCTGGCAGAGTGTTTGGCCCAGTCGATCTGGAGCTCGCCAACACAGTGCAAGTGAATAGGTTCGGTTTGGTTCCCAAGGGACACCAGCCCGGCAAATGGAGGCTCATTGTTGACTTGTCCTCACCAAAAGGAGGCAGTGTGAACGATGGGATTGAGCCGAGCCTGTGTAGCCTTCATTACACATCTGTGGATGAGGCTTGTGTGAAGGTTACAGCGAAAGGTCAAGGGGTCATGTTGGCCAAATTTGATGTTGAAGGAGCATTTAGAACTTTCCCGGTTCATCCAGATGGAGGTCTTTTCTGCGGCGGATGATCGAACTTTCAAAATGTGTTCACGAGCTGCATTGTCGAGTGCGCTTGAATGCTGGCTTCCGCTCTGACCTTAGATGGTGGAGTTGTTTTCTGCCAATTTGGAATGGTGCATGTCCTATGTCCAGCCTCGGACACCAAAAACCCCAGGTGACACTCACCTCAGATGCCTCTGGGTCTTGGGGTTGTGGGGCATTCACGTCTAATGGCAAGTGGTTTCAGCTGCAGTGGCCAGGCAGTTGGGACGGGATCCACATCACGGCCAAAGAGTTACTTCCCATAGTTGTGGGAGCAGCTGTATGGGGCAGTGTGTGGGAAGGTAGCACTGCGCTGTGCCTTTGTGACAATGCCGCAGTCGTGGCCATTGTTAACTCTGGCTGGAGTAAAATGGACAGAGCGATGCATCTTATGCGATGCTTGTCGTTCTTCTTGGCCAGGTGGGGGATATCCTTAGTTTGCAGACATATCCCAGGCTCACTGAATGGGGCAGCCGATGCTTTATCTCGAAATGCTTTTCCATCTTTCCAGAGGCTCGTCCCAGGCGCCAGCATGACGCCTACTGTGATTCCCGACAATCTCCTACAGTGCTTAGTTCTGGGAACGCCGGACTGGACCAAGGTCGACTGGATCGCCTTGTTAGGTCGCTCTTTATAGAGGGCCTGGCCTCATCAACTATTAAAGCTTATGCCTGTGGTCAACGACGCTACTTGAAATTCTGTTCGCTAGCTGGATTGGTAGCCGTGCCAGCCAGGGAGGAAGTTTTGTGCAAGTTTGTGGCACAAATGGCTACTGAGGGGTTACGGTATCGAACTATTAAATCATACATGGCGGGAGTTCGTCACTTACATATAGAAGAGGGCTTAGGGGACCCTTTTTTGCCATCACTACCTCGACTGCATTATGTTCTCAGAGGAGTGAAACGGTCCCCACACCTATTGCGTCAAATCAAAGTAGCTTGGAATAGTCGGGCAGCCGATCCTGATTGTATAATGTTATGGGCAGCTTGCTGCTTGGCATTTTTTGGGTTCATGAGCTGGTGAGTTAACAGTGCCAAATGACTCCAGTTTTGATCCTACTGTCCACCTGGCATGGGGTGATGTGGGAGTAGATGATCCAGCCTCCCCAACAGTGCTCAGCGTCAAGTTGAAGGCATCGAAGACCGATCCGTTTCGCCAGGGGATCACTTTGTTCATTGGGAGAGTCTCCTCAGATCTCTGTCCAGTGTCGGCTATGCTCGCCTACTTGCTAGTGTGAGGCAGTCATGCTGGCCCCCTGTTTGCATACTGTGATGGCTGGCCATTAACTCACCAGAGATTTGTTGCAGCTGTGCGTCAGGCTCTAGAGTCTGCTGGAGTCCGGGCTGCTAGCTATGCCGGTCATAGTTTCTGGATAGGGGCGGCCACGACAGCTGCTGCCCGTGGAATGGAGGACTCTACTATCAAGACGCTAGGCCGTTGGAAGAGCCTGGCGTACTTAGAATACGTGCGGATTCCTCGGCAGCAGTTAGCTACATACTCAGCCATGTTGTGTTAATGGTTATAATTTGTTTCGTTTCTGTTTTTCTCGTTTGTATCACTGTTATCACCTTCATTTGTTGTGTAACTTTGCTATCTACCTCCCTAATGCATCATGAATATTGTTGTCATTTGGATCTTGGGTTGGTAGTTCGGCTAGGTCTGGGCAGCCGGAGGCCCTCCCCTTGCCCCTCCAGCTGTGACTGGCCCAGGGGCTTGGTCGTACCTCCTGTGGCGGGATTAAATGGGGCATCTGCCCCGCCCCATATAATTGCCCCGAGCCAGCACAGGTTGGCCCGGGGGTGGGGCTTCCGGCGACCACCTTTTCCAAACCACTCAGCAAGATAGCTGCGGAATTAGATAGGGAGGAATTGAATAAGAAATAGATAGACATAGAGGGAATAAATAAGGAATTAGGGGAAGGGTTAGAGAGGAAGAAATTAGTTAATAAGGGTAGAGTCAGTGTGGCACCGAGCTGCCAGCATGGACGGGGCCGTGTTGGAGGGCGAGGTGACGTTGGAGTAGGATGGAGCCGCAGGATTAACATCTGTTCATCACAGGTTGCCCACCACATCTGTTCATCACTACAAAGAAAGTAATTCCGTACTTGTTATCTAAAATAAACGGTCAATGCAAGGGCATAGGAAGCCCTATTGGATTGGTGTAGCCATAACCACACCCATATAACCACTCCCACATAACCACATCCACTTAACTACACCCTCTATTCATTTAATTAGTGAACTTGACTCGTACTTTTAGCATCATTTTAACTAGAAAATAGACTTATAATTTTGAAGTCTATTTTCTAGTTAAAATGATGCTAAAAGTACGAGCACATTTATTAATTATTTTTATAACCACTTGGTTCACCTCAAACTAATAACTTATGAAATATAACTATACAATGTAGAGTGTCTATACTGCACAGCTGACACAGCTACTTGGACATATAAAGCCAACAACACAGCTGCCTATGAATGAAGTATTACCTAAAAGCCCACACATGTGGTTAATAATGAATATGATTATTGGTGTGTGTGTGTGTGTGTGTGTGCTATGAATAATCTCACTTTGCTGTGCTTGTAATCAATTAGCTAGCATCAATTTTTTGAGATATTGTTACGAAGCGGATAAAATCACCACATTATTATTATAGTTTCCATAACATATGTTAATGAATTTAAGAAGAGGTGCCGCCCCCGAAACCTTCATGTGAAGCAGATACCACACCCTTTTTATATCAATGTATGCCATTATAATGCAATAAATGAATATTATATAACTATGCAGTAAATGAATATTATGTAACTAGTATTTGATTTTTACAGGTAGCTCGTAAAACATCTATGCACTCATTCACAGACCACACCTCCATTGACCACACCCACTTTTTATTCTTGCTATTAGGACGTAGCTAGTAACCTTGCATAAAAGAAAAAAAACTAATGTTGAAATATTATTTGAAATATAACAGTGGGCATTATCAAGAATGAAAACCATGCTGGTGACCATGTGGTCAGTTATGTTCAGCATAAGCCTTTTGAATTTATAGGCATACAGCCAGTGATATAGAGGTTTCCAGTGGAGAGGCTTAGGAAATGGAAATTGATTGGAATGAATGTATCATCTGTCAGCAGAGGACATCTGAGCCCCTGAAGTGTCCATTGGATAGTTTTAGGCAAGTTGGTGGTAGCTTTTATTCTTCTTTTTTGGAAAATGTGGAAGAGTTCCGTAGCATTGGTGCACTTCCAACAACGATCTTTTTGGGGAGTGACTTCACTGCTGATGATTTACTAGCTCATCGTGCATCTTGGCACAAATCCTGTCGCTTGAAATACAGCATTTCTAAGCTTACAAGAGCAAAGAAAAGAAAGGCTGACTGTGCTGAGCCCGAGAGAGTGCCTAGGAAGCGCCAAGCAATGAATGTTACAAATTGTATGTTTTGTGATAAAGGATCAGAAGTAGGAGATCTTCATCAGATCGTGACTTTTGATGCTGATGCTAATATTCGAGAGATGATTGTAGCACTGCAAGACACACAGCTTCTAGCTAAAATTGATGGTGGTGATTTAATTGCCAAAGAAGTGAAGTATCATTTGAATGTTTGGTTACTTTGAAGAATAGATACAGAAGTTACAAGAGGACACTAATTCAAGAGCCAAGCAATGTACAGGAATACATGAATGAATCTAGAGTGTTTGTAGAACTGACAAACTATATGAAAACTGCTTTTGAATCTGGGACTCTTCTTTTCAAATTAGCTGATCTTCATTCTCTTTATATCAAAAGACTTGATGATTTTGGTATAACAAAAACAGTTAATAAGACCAGGTTGAAACTTGATTTGCTAAAGCATTTCCCTGAGGCCCAGGAACAGTGTGAAGGCAAAAGTATTGTTATTATTTTCAAAGAGGGAATGCAAGACATGTTGAAAAAAGCACTGAAGAAGAGGGATTTCTCTGAAGATGCTGCGGTTCTAGCTAAAGCTGCTATGATTATTCGAACGGATGCATTTGACCATCAATGTTTTAAATTTGATGGTTCCTTCTCATCTAAATGTCAGGAGGACTCACTTCCTTCAAGCCTGAAGTCCCTAATTTCCTTGATATTAAATGGGCCTAACATAAAAAATCAAGACCATCAAGAATCTCAAACTTGTCTCTCTGTTGGGCAATTTATTCTCTATAACATGAAGAAATCATCTCCTTGTGGTACAAAAACAAGGCACACTGTGGATCGGGAACCACCATTGCCTATTTATATTGGTCTCAATATTCACCGACAGACCCGAAGCAAGAAATTAATTTCACAGCTGTATTCAATGGGAATCAGTATTTCTTATGACAGGGTATTTGACCTTGAGAACAAAATTTCAACTTCAATCTGTGAAAGATTTGAAGAAGATGGAGTTGTTTCACCTACTTCCTTCAGGAAGGGGGTATTAACTATTAGTGCTATCGACAACTTTGACCATAATTCCAGTTCAACTACCTCTCAAGCTTCATTTCATGGAACTGGGATTGGCCTCTTTCAGTGTCCAACCACGGATAACCCTGGTGAAGAGAAATCACCAATTACACTGCCTGAATCTGGAAGTAGAAAGCATAACCTTCCTGAAAGTTATTCCATTGTTCCTGCTGTGGCTTTGAAGCCAACTGATGTTGTTGTACCAATTGTTAATATCAGCAAAGAAAATGTTCAAAATTGTTGGAAGAGGCACTAGCAAAGGAAGAAGCATGGGCTGCTAATGCAATAACTTTACTGGAGAAGAATGTGCTTGCCAAAGAAGATAAAATTGCATGGGCAGCCCATCATGCTCTACAGCAACTGCCCCCAGAAAACCCCCCTAGTTTGTGTGCACTTCTTCCTCTCTTTTCTGAAAAGTCATCTACACCTTCAATGATTAAGCATGGAATGGATGTCCAACAACAAGCCATTGCTCATCTCAATCCAGGACAAATTCCTGTCACAACATTTGACCAACCTCTTTTTGCCATCGCAAAATATGTTCAATGGAAGTGGCCAGCTACACATGGTGAGCACGTACATGTTGTAATGCTGGGTGGACTCCATACAGAAATGGCTTTGTGGAATACACTAGGGGATGTTTTGGAGGGTTCCGGCTGAACGTCTGCTTTGACAGAAGCTGAAGTTGCTTCTTCTGGTATAGCTGATTCATTCCTCAGAGTGGCACATCTTGCACGGAGCAGACATGCTCATCAAGTAACTGCATTGACCCTCCAGAAACTTCAACGGGAAGCTTATCTACAATCAGGAAGTGATATGTCTTTTTCAGCCTGGAAAAAATATATGTGCAAAGATAATCCCACATTTATGTACTGGGATTTTATCTTGAGATATGAGACACTTATCCTCATTTTCGTCAGGGCTCACAGGGAAAGTAACTTTCAACTCTATTTACAAGTGCTGGAGCAGCTTACACCACTATTTTTTGCACTTGATCATGTGAACTACTCGAGATGGATGCCTATTCATATCCGAGATATGAAGTGCTTGCCGGATTCGATTAGGGATGAGTTTGAGAGAGGGCATTGGGTTCTTTCAAAGACTAAGAAAGCATTCTCTGCCATTCCTTTCGACCAAGTTCATGAGCAAGAAAATGCCAGTGTAAAAGGTTCTGGTGGCTGTATTGGACTGATGGACAACCCAGAGGCATTAAGGTGCTGGATGCTGTCTGGGCCTAAGCTAGCTAAGCTGCAGAACCAGTTCGAGATTGAATACCTTCCGAATGATGAAGAAGATTCCAAATACTTGCAACATCATGAAAGTGGTTATGCAGCTCAAGCAAGTTTTCAGAAGCAAGTCAACAGTCTATGTTCAACCTTCATTAAAATGGGTAATCCTTTTCTTGACTATTTTCCTGACCTTGTTACTCTTGATAAACGTGATTGCATGGATGAACCAGTTAAGGAAGCACTTTATGCTCTTGAAAAGGTAGGCACAAAGCAATATCGGGAGTATGTTAAAGGTGTACTTGAAGAACGCACCCGTTCTGTCCATGACCCTATCAAGCAAAATTCACTAGCACTTTTCAAACGACCCAAGACCAAAGAGCTATCAAACAAGATAAGAAGATAAAGATTCTTCAACATAATGTGGCACTGTTTGGTCAGCTTTACATTGCCATGCAAAGCCGTGACAGCGATTTGAAGGAATTTTTTTCACATGAAGTACAATCGTTTCCACCTTCTCTTTCAGAGTTCGGCAAACTTCATCTGCCAACTAACAAGTCTGAGTTAATCAAATGTTTGCAACCATCCAATCAGCCAGAACCACCATCTTTCTATGATTGCAAAATCTTAGATGGTGCTGTCATCGTTCATTGCCTCTCAACTGCTGGAGTTGTTACATTTGATGACTACGCAGAAGAAGTTTTCATTCCTTACCTCAGGATGCAGCTAAGAAGCACTACAAGGCTAGATGTTGTGTGGGACACATATTTGCCTGATAGTTTGAAGGAGTGTACTCGAGCAAAAAGAGGTAAGGGCTTACAGAGGAAAGTGTCAGGACAAACAAAGCTACCCAGCAAGTGGATGGATTTCCTTTGTGACTCCAAGAATAAAGAAGAATTATTTGCATTCTTAACAACCAAAATTTCTGAATCTGCCTTCCCACCTGGGAATATTGTTTATGTTACGTCAGGGAAATCTGTATTGCACTTAAACACTACCAACTCCATGTCAAATTGCAACCATGAGGAAGCAGACACTAGAATTATAGTGCACATGCATCATGCTCTACAGCAAGGAATGAGAAGAGTGGAGGTTTGTTCTGTGGACACGGATGTCATTGTTATCCTTGTTGGTGTATTTTATGAGTAATTAAAAACTCAATCTTCTGCAGACCTCTGGGTTGCATTTGGGACAGGAAAGAACTACAGGTTTTTGCACATAAATGCTATTTGTGACAGCCTAGGAGAGCCCAAGTCAAGGGCTCTTCCAGTATTCCACGCCATAACTGGCTGTGACACAATCTCAGCATTCAAATTCAAGGGCAAGAAAATTGCATGGCAGGCTTGGCAAGCCTTTGAAGAAGTAACTGACACATTTGTATATCTTTCTATATATCCCTTTGAGAATTTGAATCCCGATTCTTGCCACTTCAAAGCTCTTGAAACACTAGTTGTTGTAATGTATGACAGAACAAGTCCTTTAACCTCGATTAATGAAGCAAGAGAAGAACTATTCTGCAAGAGAAGCCGCTCAGTGGAGAGAATGCCTCCTACCCAAGATGCACTACTTCAGCATTGCAAACGTTCTCTGTATCAAGCTGGAATCTGGACCACCAGCATGCAGGTGCAGCAAATGCTTCCTTCACCCGAGGACTATTCTTGGACCAAAACATCTAACTCCTGGGCACCGGTTTGGATCACTATTCCTGAAGTGTCTAAGGCGTGCCGTGAACTAGTCAAATGTTCGTGCAAAGGAAATTGCTCAAACTGTACATGTGCAAAGCCAATATAGCTTGTTCACCTCTCTGTAAATGCAAGTGTAGCCATTGATCTGAAACATGTCTTTTTATCATGACATTTTCTCCATAATTGCATTCCTAGTGCTGTGAAAGCTGCAATTTCATAATTAAAGAGGCAGCCATTTTGTTTCTCTGGGTGTATGCCTAACTTTTTTTTTTGGGGGGGGGGGGGGGGGGGGGGGGGGGGGGGGGGGGGGGCTGTGGTGGGGGGGGGGGGGGGGGGGGTGGGGGGGGGGGGTGGTATGGGTGGGGGGGGGTTGGGGGGGGGGGGAGGGGGGGGGGGGGGGGGGGGGGGGGGTTGTGGGGGGTGGTGTGGGGTGGGGGTTGGGGTGGGGTGTGGGGGAGGGGTTGGGGTTTTTTGGTTTGGGGTGTGGTTGGTTGGGTGGGGGGTTGTTGATGGGGTGGGTGTGGTGGTTTTGGGTGGTGTGTGGGTTGGGGTTTTGTTTTGTTTTTTTATGGGGTTGGTGTGGGGGTTGTTGGTGGGGTGGTTGGGTGGGTTTGGGGGTTTGTTTTAGTTTTTGTTGGTTGGGGGTTGTGTGTTTGGTTTGATTGGTTTGGGTTGCTTTGGTGTTGTGGGTTGTTGTTTGTGGGTTTGGGTTTTTGGTTGGTGGTTGGGTGTTTTTGGTTTGTGTCGTTTTGTTTTTTAATTTTTTTTGGATTGTTTTGTTTTTTTGTGGGGGTTTTGTTGGGTTTTTGTTTGTGTGGTTGTGGTTGTTTTTTTTTTGGTGGTTTTTGTGTTTTTTGTGGTTTTTTTTTTGGTGTGGTTGTCTTGGGTGGTTTATGTGGGTGTGGATTGTCTTGTTGTGTTTTTTTTTTGGTTTGGTGTTGTGTTTGTTTGTGTGATTTGTGGTGGGGTGTGTTTGTGTTTGTTTTTTTTTTGTTTTTTTTTTGGTGTCCGTTGTGTGGATTTTAGGGTTTTTTGTGTGGTTTGTTATGTTTTTTTGTGTTTTTTTGTTGTGTGGGGGGTTTGTTTGGTTTTTGTTTGTTTGGTGTTGGTGGTTTTTTGTTTGTTTTTGGTTTATTGTTTGGTTGGTTTTTTGTTGTTTTGTTTTGTGTGTTTTTGTTGTAATTTGGGGGTGGGGGGGGGTGGGGGTGGGGTGGGGACCAATTAAAGGAACCCATATACATACACAGAATTACACTTTTATGTGCTCCGTAACAACAATTAGCACTCATTTCATATATACAGGGCTGCCATTTTTTTCTGGGCGTGCACCAATTTTTTTTTCGGGCACCCCTTCTAATATCAAAAAGTACATTAAAATGAACCTATGTACAAAAAATTGCGCTTTTATCCACTTCGTAACAATAATTTTGCTAAGCCACCTGACTATAAACAAGTTTGTGATTAGCTAACATGAATTCTCCATCCATTCATATATACCCACCACATCTGTTCATCGTAGGTTGCCCACCACATCTGTTCATCGTAGGATGCCCACCACATCTGTTCATCACAGGTTGCCCACCACATCTGTTCATCACAGGTTGCCCACCACACCTGTTCATCACAGGTTGCCCACCACATCTGTTCATCACAGGTTGCCCACCACATCTGTTCATCGTAAGTTGCCCACCACATCTGTTCATCGTAAGTTGCCCACCACATCTGTTCATCGTAGGATGCCCACCACATCTGTTCATCACAGGTTGCCCACCACATCTGTTCATCACAGGTTGCCCACCACATCTGTTCATCACAGGTTGCCCAAAGAGAACCACACTTTTCATCACAGGTTCCACCCCATCTGTTCATCGTAGGCTTCCACCCATTGTTCATCACAGGTGCCCACCGATCTGTTTTCACAGGTGCCTCCCACATCTGTTGCATCGTAGTGCCCACCACACGGTTCATCACAGGTTGGACCACCACATCTGTTCATCACGGTTCCGCACCACATCTGTTTCCACGTAGGTTGCCCATCACTCTGTTCATCGTAGTTGCCCACCACATCTTTTCATCACAGGTTGCCCACCAAATCTGTTTCATCACATGTTGCCCTCCCACCACGTTGTTCATCACGGTTGCCCACCCCACATCTGTTCATCGTAGGTTGCCCACCACATCTGTTCATCGTAGGTTGCCCACCACATCTGTTCATCACAGGTTGCCCACCATATCTGTTCATCACAGGTTGCCCACCACATCTGTTCATCACAGGTTGCCCACCACATCTGTTCATCACAGGTTGCCCACCACATCTGTTCATCGTAGGTTGCCCATCACATCTGTTCATCGTAGGTTGCCCACCACATCTGTTCATCACAGGTTGCCCACCACATCTGTTCATCACAGGTTGCCGCCCACCACGTCTGTTCATCACAGGTTGCCCACCACATCTGTTCATCGTAGGTTGCCCACCACATCTGTTCATCGTAGGTTGCCCACCACATCTGTTCATCACAGGTTGCCCACCATATCTGTTCATCACAGGTTGCCCACCACATCTGTTCATCACAGGTTGCCCACCACATCTGTTCATCGTAGGTTGCCCATCACACATCGTAGGTTGCCCACCACATCTGTTCATCACAGGTTGCCCACCACATCTGTTCATCACAGGTTGCCCACCACGTCTGTTCATCACAGGTTGCCCACCACATCTGTTCATCGTAGGTTGCCCACCACATCTGTTCATCGTAGGTTGCCCACCACATCTGTTCATTGTTTCCTAGTTTTTGTGTGCTATAGTTGCTGTAATGTATTCTTAAATGGTCTCCGGGAAGTTTGGGACAAAACCTGTAGCAGCTAAACATTTGTTGTTTTTGTGACTCAGCAAAGCTTCCCTCTGTAGTGACAGATCTTATATGGATTTCTGGTAGAGTTCAATAGAAGTGTTAGGCACTGTCTTCTGTTAGAACAAGTGAAATCACAATTACATCATTCAAGTATGCATTGTGTGTTCCTGCACACTATTCATGACTGGCACATCGTCACCTTATAATGTGAGTGGGAGAGACAGTGTTAGGGGTGGACTATTAAAAAGCAGGTATATTTTCGATTATATATATATAATATATATATATATATGTGTGTGTGTGTGTATGGATGATACATATGCCCTTTAAACACACGCAGAGTCTCCTTTTTCTCTTAAAATGCTGTTTTTAGGATAGCTTTCAGCTTCTTCTGTAGCTGCAGGACCAAGTAAGTATAACTTTAGTTTTATACTTGAGATTATATGATCATTTCTCAGAAATGCTTGTTGTTGTTGTTGTTTTTTCAAGGAACATTATAACCTAGGATGCGTGGTTGCTACGACATTGATACCCCTTTACCAGATGTAATTTTTTAAAAGCTGTTGATTTTTTAGTATCTGAGTGTTTGTTGTCAAGAGACACGATAGCCTTAATACTGAATACTACAACAGAAGCTACTTGGGAAATGCACATCTTGTGCTGGGTTTTCCAAGTGAACAAGTGTGTGTGTGTGTGGTCAGTGGTGTAGTGGTTGTGTCCTTGGCTCAGGGCCTGCGAGTTCAAGCCCAACTCAGGCAATTTTCCATCTGCCTCCCACCAGCCCCACCAGTCCACCCAGCTCTGGCATTTGCTGGGGTGCAAATTCAAGGCCTTTTCTCATGAACAGCAATGGTCCAGGTGGGACTTCAGGTGCCCATACCACTTGCTGTGAGGAAGGCCTGTTCTCCCGCGAGTTCCTAGCCCGGCTCCAGGAGCTTTGCTTGCGCGGCTCACAGTGCCTGCTTAGTGCACAGGCATCCGGCTCTGCCAGTTGCAAGAGAAGTTTGTGTGTGTGTATGTGAAGGTGTTATGTGTTACAGCTAAAGTTTGTGCTAAAGAATAGTGTGGTGTGTATTGACTTGAGACAGTTATCATTATTCATAGATGGGTGTAGTCACACTTATTTATCCGGTCATGTCATCTATTAATGTGTGCACTATATGGAATTCATTCGATTATTGATTTTTTTGTTTAAAGTATTTAAAAAATAGCACAAACAAATAAATATATTACCTGCCTTATTTCTTTTCTTAAAAACAGCCCCAGTTTTTTTTTAAATATGTATGGTAAAGGGAATTCTATGCCATTACCACTCACCCCAAATTTTTGATGTGGGGAGGGGGGTTAAATAATAACAAAAACAACAACAACAAACAAGCAAGAATTTCTTAATTATTACACAGTTGTGAGCCTAACCTTAAATTAAACTCTTGTTTGTGCTTTGGCAAAACCTAAAAAGCCATAGTAGCTGAGTGTTTGTGGTCAGGAGCTAGTGGTCATTTAGATATAGTCAGTTTATTAGAGAAGCTGTCACTACAAAGAAAGTAATTCCGTATTTGTTATCTAAAATAAACGGTCAACGCAAGGGCATAGGAAGCCCTATTGGATTGGTGCGGCCATAACCACACCCATATAGCCACTCCCACATAACCACATCCACTTAACTACACTCTCTGTTCGTTTAATTAGTGATCTTGACTTATAATTTTGAAATCTATTTTCTAGGTAAAATGATCCTAAAAGTACAAGCACATTTATTTTTATAACCACTTTGTTCACCTCAAACTAATAACTTATGAAATATAACTATACAATGTAGAGTGTCTATACTTGGATATATAAAGCAAACAACACAATGGAAAAAAAAACTGAAAAAAAACTGAAAAATTAGAACTTATTAAAACTGCCTGGTCTGCTGCAGAGTTGAGGAAGAACCAGGCTAGTGCAGAGTTGAGGCTAGTGCAGAGTTGAGGGAGAACCAGGCTAGTGCAGAGTTGAGGGAGAACCAGGCTAGTGCAGAGTTGAGGAAGAGCCAGGCTAGTGCAGAGTTGAGGCTAGTGCAAAGTTGAGGGAGAACCAGGCTAGTGCAGAGTTGAGGCTAGTGCAGAGTTGAGGGAGAACCAGGCTAGTGCAGAGTTGAGGAAGAACCAGGCTAGTGCAGAGTTGAGGGAGAGCCAGGCTAGTGCAGAGTTGAGGAAGAACCAGGCTAGTGCAGAGTGGAGGAAGAACCAGGCTAGTGCAGAGTTGAGGAATATCTTCTAGAATGGTCGATATTGGCGTTTATTCCCCGCAGAAGACTTTGCCACAACAACCACGGGAGAGGGGCACTAGAAGACAATACAAACCACGCCCCTTTTAATCAAAACATTGGTGCGGCCATGGCTTCTCGGCCTCACCCATTCCAACGGCTCAGTGCACACTTTTATCAAATATATTTGAAAATTTTTACCATGTTGTTTGAATTACTTGTGCACAAAGGTTCACTCAGCATTTGTGCTGGAGCACATCACTAGCTATTGTTACCTGCAGGGATTCATACAGAATTTTTTACTGGTGGGGGGGGGGGGGGGGGGGGGGGGGGGGAGGGTTGTATAGTGTTGAAAAAAAACAGTTTAGCCGCATGATATGATGTAGTCATAACTGCAAAACATTATCAGATGAAAACTTTGACAAACTATCTAATAGTTAGGCACCACCTCCGAGAGAACTACTGTTTTTAGTGTCCGGATACTACTTGTGGCCTGAGGACAGTAGTTCACGACGGCTGTGCAGCGTCTGACACATTTAGAACGTAGCGACCGCTCCTAACAATGCAATCAGAGGGACACTTAGTGTCCCTGCCTTCAAGGCGGGAACATAAGTTAATAGTCTTCCTCTCTGAAGAACCTAAGAAGTTTAAAGTTCCTCTGTCACAATACAAAAACTACATCTGCCATATCCTAATATGAATAGGAATTGAAGGACATTATTGAACAAACTAATCTTAGTGTAAGGCTATTTATACTCATCATTAACAGGGGCTCATTTAGGGGCGGCCAAGGGGGCACTTTCCCCCTTTGGAATATTTTAAACTTTCGTAAGAAAAAAAGTAAAGTTAAAATGCGAATGATGAAGGTGATTGCAAATGATTAAATCAGAAGTCCTCTACCATCTTAATTATGTATGGAATTTGTGACCCCTTAAGCTAGCAAAAGCTCAGTCTCGTCCCCCCCCTTAGATTAATTCCTAAATGAACCCCTGATTAATATATTTTTGAAAATTTTAATTGGGGGAAAAAAATTAGGGAGGGGGGGGGGGCAGAAATCCCAGGGCTCCCATCGTCTGTATGGCACTGTGATCCTATGGATGTATTTCTGCTGTATCTGCAGAATTCCCCACTATTAGGTCGCAGGATGTGAAGCTGATGGTGATACGCTACGTGTGAAGTGGGGTGTAAACAGACCAGTGGCGGACACTTGCTAAATAGTGGAAGTGTTTGTGCCGGGGAGTAACACGTCTGTTAACGAGCCGTCCAACTTCACTGTGATCTGCACCACCACCTCGCTGACGTCCAACTTTACCTCGCCTAACTTCCTGCGGTGGCCGAGTGACCTGCTCATGCTGAAAATATAGTCAGAGAATGTTTTGGGAATTCTGAGCTGCTGCTATGTAAGTGCTTGTTTGCCAATTACGTCTCAAAACACTAAATTTTCCACCAGTTCATTCTTTGCTTGTTGTTGTTTCTGTTGTTATAGCAACTTTTATCTTTAATCCTTATTTAGTTTGGTTTGTGTATGTTGTAGTGGGAGTGGCAGTAGCAGCATTGGTGATTGCTGGCAGCATCATAAGAATACTAGTCACAACGAAATGTAAGAAGAAGAAGAAGAGAAACCAATCTACTAGCCAGTCCTGGTTCACCCAACTACATTAAGTGGATGTTTTATAGTTTTATAGTTGTTGCTGTTGTTGTTCATTTTTGGTTAAAGGTTTGTTTTGTGTGTATGTGACATGTTTGACTTACTTCCCCTCAAATGTTTGTATGTGTTGTTATAATATCTTATTAGTTGATTTCAAACAAACTGACTATTACTACATCTCAAGTTGATGGGAGAAGGGAGGGTGATAAGTCTGATTATAGTCTGGAAACTGTACACCCGAAGATGAGAACCCACCCCCTAATCAGACAGAACCCTGTATCCAAACTCTATTGTGTAACTTGGTGGATTGGTGGCACTTTTCTAAACATGATAAGCCAGCTGATCCCAGGGGTGTGGGTCGCGTATGGGGAAGGGGGGGGGGGGGGGGGGGGGGGGGGGGAATGAATAAGGCTTGTTATTTTAAACATGAGTTCACAACTACCACACATGTTTTAGGCAGATTATGATAACAATTGTACACAGTGGTTAGGTAGGTGTGAATACGAATATGGATTCGTTTGCCCAGACGGTCCTCCCACGTCCCGGTCTATTATTTTGGCCTCGCACCAGATATAACAAACACTGTGTTGAAAATAGACCCAACCACTCATAGATAATTCAATTCTGTCCAATTTAAATAGAACTGCACACCCCACCTGACTAGATAGAATCTGCCACCCCCTACACATGACTTAGAATAGAACTAGCCACCAACCACACCTGCCTTCGATGAAAACTAGCCAAACCCACACCTGACTTAGATTAGAGAAAACTAGCCACACACCACACCTGACTTAGATTCGAACTAGCCACACCCACACTGACTTAGATAGAACCCAGCACCACCAAAACCTTGACTAGATAGAACAGCCACACCCACACCTGACTTAGATTAGAACTAGCCATCAACACACCTGACTTAGATAGAACCCAGCACCACCACATGACTTAGATTAGAACTAGCCACACCCACACTAACTTAGAATAGAACTAGCAACAACCCACACATGAATTTAAGCAAAAATAGCCACAACCCACACTGAATTAGATAGAAACTGCCACACCCCACTGACTTAGCTAGAAACTAGGCACCCCCACACCTAAAATTAGTAGAACTAGCACACCCACACCTGACGTAGATAAGAAACTAGCCCACCACCCACACCTGACTTAGATAGACACTACCACACCCAAACCTGACTTGGATAGAACCTAGCCCACCCCCACACCGACATAGATAGAAAATAGCCACACCCAACTGACTTAGATAGAAACTGCCCAACCCACACATGACTTAGATAGAATAGCACACACCCACACGGACTTAGATTAGAATAGCCACACCACACCTGACTTAGATAGAACTAGCCACACCCACACCTGACTTAGATAGAACTAGCCACACCCACACCTGACTTAGATAGAACTAGCCACCCACACCTGACTTAGATAGAACTAGCCACCCACACCTGACTTAGATAGAACTAGCCACACCCACACCTGACTTAGATAGAACTAGCCACACCCACACCTGACTTAGATAGAACTAGCCACCCACACCTGACTTAGATATAGCCACCCACACCTGACTTAGATAGAACTAGCCACACCCACACCTGACTTAGATTAGATAGAACTAGCCACACCCACACCTGACTTAGATAGAACTAGCCACCCACACCTGACTTAGATAGAAACTAGGCCAACCCCACACCTGACTTGATAGACTAGCCAACCAACCGGACTTAGCTAGAAACTAGCCCACCCACACCTGGACTAGATAGAACTAGCCACACCCCCACCCTGACTTACTTAGATAGAACTAGCCACCCACACACTGACTTAGATAGAACAGCCACCCACACCTTTGACTTGATAGAACAGACAACCCCCCCACCTGACTTGATAGAAACTAGCAACCACACCTGGACTTAGATAGAAACTAGCCACACCCTACACTGGGAACTTAGAACTAGCCACTCACAACCTGGAATTAGATAGAACTAGACACCACCCACAACCTGACTTAATAGAATAGCCACACCCACACTGACTTAGGGAATAGCCACTCACACCTGACCTTAGATAGAACAACTATGCCACCCACACCGGATTAGATAGAAACTAGCACACCCACAACTGGAGTAGATTTAGAAAACTAGCCACACCCACACGATTAGATAGAATAGCCACCCACCCACCTGACTTAGATATAGCAACCCCCACACCTGACTTAGATCAGAACTAGCCAAACCCCCAACCGACTTAGGATTAGATAGAGAATCTAGCCACACCCCACCGACGTAGATAGAACTAGCCCACCACACCTGATCTTAGATAGAATAGCCACAACCACCTGACTATCAGATAGAACTAGCCACCCACACCGACTTAGATAGACCTAGCCACCCACACCTGACCTTAGATCGAATAGACCAACCCACACCGCTTAGAGATAATAGCCACCCCAAACATGAACTTAGATAAGAACTAGCACACCCACACTGACTAGATTAGAACTAGCCACCCCCACACCTGACTTAGATAAGAAATAGCCACCCACACCTGATTAGATAGAACTAGCCACACCCACACCTGACTTAGATTAGATAGAACTAGCCACACCCACACCTGACTTAGATAAAACTAGCCACCCACACCTGACTTAGATAGAACTAGCCACTCACACATGATGACTGGGTGATGGTCTAGATGACACTAGTGTGTGTTCTTGGTGAAGACCACCCACATGATGCAGACTTAAATCAAGGAAGTGAGAGTGAATTAGCAATGACCAAGATGTCGGACACAATGACAACGGAAATATTCTTGGGAACAACTTGGGAACAGGGTCTTTAGTTCACAAGTAAGAGGACGGTTGCTTGTTCTATTGGAAATATTCTGAGAACAACTTGGGAACAGGGTCTTTAGTTCACAAGTGAGAGGACAGTTGCTTGTTCTATTGGAAATATTCTGAGAACAACTTGGGAACAGGGTCTTTAGTTCACAAGTGAGAGGACGGTTGCTTGTTCTATTGGAAATATTCTGAGAACAACTTGGGAACAGGGTCTTTAGTTCACAAGTGAGAGGACAGTTGCTTGTTCTATTGGAAATATTCTGAGAACAACTTGGGAACAGGGTCTTTAGTTCACAAGTGAGAGGACAGTTGCTTGTTCTATTGGAAATATTCTGAGAACAGCTTGGGAACAGGGTCTTTAGTTCACAAGTGAGAGGACAGTGGCTTGTTCTATTGGAAATATTCTGAGAACAACTTGGGAACAGGGTCTTTAGTTCACAAGTGAGAGGACGGTTGCTTGTTCTATTGGAAATATTCTGAGAACAACTTGGGAACAGGGTCTTTAGTTCACAAGTGAGAGGACGGTTGCTTGTTCTATTGTAAATATTCTGAGAACAACTTGGGAACAGGGTCTTTAGTTCACAAGTGAGAGGACAGTGGCTTGTTCTATTGGAAATATTCTGAGAACAACTTGGGAACAGGGTCTTTAGTTCACAAGTGAGAGGACAGTGGCTTGTTCTATTGGAAATATTCTGAGAACAACTTGGGAACGGG
>WLWD01002373.1_pt1 | contig 77751 bp, 46 predicted proteins | sample 6712731 | NCBI WGS metagenome assembly WLWD01 (sample SAMN12718690, study PRJNA576275) | sponge metagenome | isolation source: marine sponge | host: Mycale hentscheli | place: New Zealand: South Island, Marlborough, Capsize Point | collected 2014-11-01 | reverse complement strand
CCCCCCCCCCCCCCCCATGATTTTCACCTATTTGTATTAAAACATACCAAAAATACGTTTCCTCCCAACATTTCTTGAAAGTAAGCCTAGATTTGTACAATTTCTTCAGGCTAGCCTTTGAATGCTTTAGGTTGGAGCTTAGTTTGGGATTGCCTCCGCCAATGTTCATCTTTATATTACGTCCCTCTGCTGCACTTCTTCCCTCTACTGCACTCCTTCCCTCTGCTGCACTCCTTCCCTCTGCTGCACTTCTTCCTTCTTCCCTCTGCTGCACTCCTTCCCTCTGCTGCACTCCTTCCCTCTGCTGCACTCCTTCCCTCTGCTGCACTCCTTCCCTCTGCTGCACTCCTTCCCTCTGCTGCACTTCTTCCCTCTGCTGCACTTCTTCCCTCTGCTGCCCTTCTTCCCTCTGCTGCCCTTCTTCCCTCTGCGGCCCTTCTTCCCTCTGCTGCACTTCTTTCCTCACCTCTTCTCTCTTCCTCCCTCACCTCCTCACTCTCTCTCTCTGCTGCACTACTTGAATCTGTTCCTTGTGTTCCACCGATTCATAGCTATCACATTTGCTTTTTTTTGGTTCGGATTCACTTCCTTTGGAGCCACAAGGTCTCTTTTTCCTAAAATACTTTCTGATATCCATTAGCTACTACTCAGCAACTTCTACAGTCTGCCAAAGCAACAAATATACCCTTACCAACCAGGCAGCTGCTTCACTATGACCAGTGCTAAAAGCAACTTTCAAACTGGAACTGGTGATCCATAAAATGATACACCTACTCCATTCAAACTAGAAGGATAACCTATTAGGAGTCTGGCTTAATTAATGTCAGAGCTATTCAGCTTTCAAAATGAACAAAGGTATTTATTAGAGGTAATCAATTGATCAATACATAAATATAATAAAATAAGTTTAATTTCCTTACCTTACTAGTATTGCAAGGACAAAAAAAATACAACTATAAGGTCGCTATTTGACTTTCCCCCCCCTAGCAAAAAATCCTGTATCAAACCCTGCTTTGGTTTCTTCGTCCATAACGAATTGATATCTGACGAAGTTGTAGACTGTGGAAATCGGAAGACGATCCAAGTCAATAGGTGTGAAGTAGTTCGAACATAAGTGCGAAGTGGTGTCGGATGACGGATGGAAAGACGAGGCGGATGACGAGTCTGGAGTAGTCGGTAAGGGATAGTCGAAACGGAAATTCGACGTTGATAGAAAAGGTGACCTTTGGAGGTGCGACCTTTAGCAACTCTAGTCAACTGAACAATGTCACAATGGGTTGCTTCAAAGCCCAGTATAGAAGAGAGGGCCGTAGGCTTCTCCGTAGCTTAGTAGACGCAGGTTCGTCTCAGGGCTCGAAGGACCATGAACGAGCACAGTAAGCTCGCCAGAATCCTCTTTGATGAAGGACCAGACTGTCTAATCCCCGCTGGGGCAAGAACCAATTACTCAACTGCTGGCTTGCGCTTGCAGTCTCGCAACTAATTCCCGAAAGCGCCCACAAGAACCTAGACCAGTTACAGCAAGATAACAATGATTTATGGTATATTGATAATATGTGGTATAATTGGCGAGTGAGACACTTACAGGGGTAATTCAATTGAAAATCGGGGATGTTTATTGGTTTATATGTTTGGACGTACGCATGTCATTTTGTACTTTGATCCTCTCGTATTTTTGTGTTAGCTTGGTGTTCGACCCCGTCCCAAACTTCACTAAACAGAATCCTTTGGTTTAGCGATCACTACCCGTATCACCTTAGAAATGGAATCGTTTACAGTTTTGAATTCTTTTGCGGGTGCAGTTAGAACTCAAAAACTTACTGGAGTTTCATTTCTATTTGAGTTAGTGGCGGTGGTAAGTGAATACGCTATTTGTCACAGTTATAAGCCCTACTCAACAGTACTGACTTGAAAATTCATTGTCCACTAGACTAACATCGAAGTTAAGTCTTGCGTAGGTATGTTCAGTTGTGTGAAAGTATTGTGCGTTACAACTACTACTAAGAATATCACAAAGAAAGTTTAAATAACGTGACTTGACTTTGTTGCTTCTTTTTCAATTCAAACAGTTGAGGGGAGCGGTTACTATGGCATTGAAACCCCTTTACCGTATATACGTAATTTAAAAACGCGACTTTATTTTAGTAGCTTGAGCGTTAGTTGTTAAAATCAATCGTTTAACAATAGTGTAGTTTAAGGCTCGCTCGCTATTTGTGCTCAAGCACACCACTAGTTATAATTATTTACGTAGAGAATGACTGGATCATAGAATTAATATTAAATAATTATGAGAAGGCCAAAAAAAATAAAGAGTGATATAAACTCATTAGAAACACTGAACTCTGCTGTTGTCAGTATCAGTTACATATATAAAGTTATCAACATCTACACATACACAATGAGGAACATTGAATTCACCTTCCTCATCACCATGCTGACCAAATGAAGTGACATACTCTCCTTCTGTAGTAAACACTGACACATTATGACCTTCCAAGTTAGTGACACACACATACTGACCAGATACACACACACCACAAGGCTCGTTTAGTTTCTTCACTCCATCATCATCACAGCCAAAGGATCGTAGTAAGACACCGTCATTACTGAAGACTCGGATACAATCATTATCATAGTCAGTGACATAGAGGTTGCCTTGTGGGTCTGCAGATATGTTGACAAACTCTCCCATACCATCTTGTTCAATACGCCTCACATACTTGACTTCTCTGTCACATACTAGAATAGTACCTCTATTGTTACGCTCACAAACCATCACTTCATCTCCTACTACTGCCACTCTCCAGTATCCTGGACCTTTCACCTGCTGGACCTCATGCACCTGAACATTGCCTCCATTCTTGTCACATCGCAGGATCTTATTACTGTCTTCACTAGTGCAGTAAATCATGTCTTCTTCATCAGTAGCAATAGAAGACAAACTATTTAATTTAGTTTTAGAATGTCCCACTAGCACTGTCTTCTTCCCCTCCTTGTCTATCTTCACAATGTCTGTGTAATATTCAGCTACAATAACTTCACCTACAGAATTAGTTGTGATGCCAGCAGGCAATTCTATTCCTGTCCACACTTTACCAGGCTTGCCTAGTAGAGTAGGAGAGAGGGAGACAGACACAGGGAAGGGACTACCTGCTACTTGCTGCCCGTCTACTGACACAGTTAGTTCATGACGTCCACGCACAGTGGGTGTGTACTGGATACGATATTCCCCTGGTCCTGATTGGTCCACCTCACACTTGACGACTGATCCATCGTACAGAGACTTCAACTCACTGACTACTACAGCTCTACGTCTAGTTGTCTTCTTGTTAGTTAGTTTATTAGTCAAGGTAACCTCGGCTGCTTGGTTGACCTCTGCTGTGTGTGTCCCCTCACCCCTCACTGTACACTGGGCTGGGTCTAGAGCTAGTCGAGTGATCTTGGCCTTGGACTGACAGAGCACCTGTATGCCTCATCGCACCTCACCTCTACCCCCATGTCTGCCTCCTCCACTGGCTCCAAGCTCCTCCCTGACTTGCTGTGTTCTCCTACCTCTTGCTGTATTCTCCTCCTGATCTCAGTGTGCATGCTCATTACCTCGTTGTCTGAACAATGGCCTACAAATCTCTCAGTGTAGTCTACGATACTCTGGACCTCTGCAGTAGTTACAGACAAGCTCTTCTCCTGAGCTGTAAGCTTGTCTATCTTCTGTTGAACTTGATTTGCTGCTTGGTGGAGTAGCTGTTGCTTGTGCTTGTCCAAGAGGCGTTGGAGCTGATTGAAGGAGGTGTGGATGGTGTTAGCTACAGAGTTGCCCTGGAACTCTACCTCCTGCTTGGTAGTCTGGATGTCTGTAACAGCTCCTGATAAGGCCACTGCTGCTGCTCTCAAGGGACTCAGATTCTCCAGAAGCTTCTTCTTGGTGTCTGGAGCTGCCACCTTGCTGAACTCACACTTGTGTTCCTTATGAACTGTCACTGTGCAGTCACGACATATAAGAGACTTGCAATCAAAACAGTAGACGAGGAGGGGCTCCTCGTGAGTGAGACACTTCTTAGTGGGAGGCTCCTTCACAGCTATCTCTCTAGCTGTGCCTTGTCTGAGGTCTTCAAGAGAGACAACTTGGTGAGAAGCAAAGGACTTCATTCTCTTGTGCTGTCTTGCGCATTCCTTGCAGATAAACACGGCACATTGGCGACAGAATGCTTGAGCTTTGTTTCCAGAGTCTGTGCACTCCTCACACTTCACCTCTACCTTGCCATGGACTCGCTTCATCACAGACAAGTGGGATTGGAAGCGGTTGACAAAGAAAGCTGTTTTGAGTTCCTCCACACCTCCCTCTGGGAGGCTGGTCTTCTGGCGACACTCTGGACAAGAGAAAGGTTGGTTGGAGGCTGTCCTTCGGGCCAGTTTGAGGATGCACTCTTTGCAGTAGTAGTGGAGACAAGGGAGGACCTTAGGCTCTGTGTAGTGTTCCTGACAGACAGCACAAGTGATCTCTTGCTCTAGCTGCTCCAAACTCTTCCCCTCATGAACTATCTCTTCAGCCATGTTGGATTCCTTCACTAGCTACTGACTCAGAAGTTGTGAAGATTAGATCTCTCTCTCTAACTAAATGAATTCATAGCCACATACTGCAGCTACCCAGTGAACAATAGAATGTCATTGACATGTCTTATTCAAAGCCACATACTGCAGCTACCTAGTGAACAATAGAGTGTCATTGACGTGTCTTATTCATAGCCACATACTGCAGCTACCCAGTGAACAATAGAGTGTCATTGACATGTCTTATTCAGAGACACACACTGCAGCTTTACCCAGTGAACAATAGAGTGTCATTGACATGCGCAGGGTCTCCCACTCCTTGTCGATTCTCACACTTGTGTTCTAAGTGCGGTGGGGATCATTGCAAGTCTACATGCCTTCCCCCGGCGGAGAGCTCTTCTGGTCCGGCCAGCAGTGTCTGACCAGTGATTATTTGAGACTGTAGAGTCATTGCATGCTCATGACTTTTGTGTGTGTTCTCACTTGCTATTTGATCAATGTCTATTCCAATGTGTTGATTGTTGTCATTGTGGTACAACTATTTGATTAGAATTCCTTTGTTGAGAGAAAACTTGAATCTGGGTACACTGTTGTGTTTGTGTGAGTAGGAGTGTTTGTGGGGGAGTACTCGCATGTGGCTGACTTGCTCATCTTGGACACTCATTTCCATCTGTTTCCGAGAGAGTGGAGCTCTATCAGGACCCCAATGTGTGCAGATATGTGGACGAGCCACCTGCAGGACCACCCTGACAAAGCTTATTGTGGGCTCCTGAGGGATGGTCTTCGCGCAGGATTCTGGATTGGGTTCCGGTATGGTGAGGCCGTTTGCAAGGGAGTGACTTCAAACATGCCCACCACCTGTGATCACCCTGAGGTGGTGAGCGAGTTCCTAGAGACTGAACAGAGAGCGGGCAGAGTAATCGGCCCAATTGAGAGCGAATGTCTGCCTTTGGTGCAGCTCAACAGGTTGGGGTTGGTGCCTAAGAATCATCAGCCAGACCGTTGGAGGGTCATAGTTGATTTATCCTTCCATAAGGGGGCCAGTGTGAACAACGGCCTAGAGCGTGAAGTGTGTTCTGTGAACTATACGTCAGTGGACGCAGCTTGCAAGAGGGTGATCGCCACTGGTTGTGGTTGCCTGCTGGCCAAGTTTGATGTGGAAGGTGTCTTTAGAACGGTGCCAGTTCATCCCGATGACAGGTCCTTGTTGGACATGAGGTGGGAGGGAAAAGTCTATGTAGACAAAGTGTTGTCCGTTGGCTTGAGGTCTGCCCCTAAGCTATACAATGAAGTTGCGGATGCTTTGTTGTGGATTCTTGTCCACCATGACGGAATCAATGGGTTACACTACCTGGATGATTTCTTGCTCGTGGGCGAGCCAGATTCACCACAATGTGAGTTGTCTCTGCAGTGGGCGCTTGCCCGGTGCAGGGTGTTTGGGGTGCCCGTGGACCCAAAAAAGACTGAGGGCCCGACTACCAAGCTGGTTTTCTTGGGCATAGAGATTGACACCGTGGCTATGACACTGAGGCTGCCAGTGGTCAAGTTGGAGAGACTTCAGAGAGAGATCCTGAAGTGGAGTACTCTGAAGTTTGGCACCAAGAGGGACCTGTTGTCCCTCTGATTGGTCAGCTGCAGCATGCTTGCTGCGTGGTCAAGCCTGGCCGCTCTTTCTTGAGGCAAATGACTGAGCTGTCGAGTTCGGTTCGGGAGCTGCATCACAGAGTCCGTCTGAATGCTGGCTTTCGTTCGAACTTGAAGTGGTGGGCTTGTTTCTTGCCCATATGGAACGGCAGTTGCCCAGTGTCTAGTATCTCGTTGAGCAAGCCAAGTGTGGAGTTGACCTCAGATGCTTCTGGTTCCTGGGGTTGTGGTGCCTATACTTCACAGGGCCACTGGTTCCAGCTGCCGCTTCCAGAAAGATCCATATTACTGTCAAGGAGTTGCTGCCTGTTGTTCTGGGTGTGGCTGTGTGGGGCGAGAGGTGGCAAGGTATGAGCGTCTCTTGTAGATGTGACAATGCGGCAGTGGTCGCAATAGTCAATTCTGGCAGGAGCAAGATGGACAGGGCTATGCACCTAATGAGGTGTTTGTCCTTCTTCCTGGCCAGGTGGGGAGTGTCCTTGAAGTGCAGGCACATTCCCGGGGTTCAGAATGGGGCAGCTGATGCATTATCCAGAAATGCTTTGCCTTCCTTCCAGCGCTTGGTTCCAGAGGTGAACGAGTTGCCCACAGTCCTTCCAGACAGGCTGTTAGAGAGCCTTGTGCACGGGACACCAGGCTGGACCAGGTCCAGACGTTGGGTAGATGGCGTAGTCTGGTCTACCTGGAATACATTCGGATCCCAAGACACCAGTTAGCCAATAACTCAGCTAGACTGTGTTGATCGACCGCAGTTTGGACTGATGGGTCATATATTTGTGTTTACACCATGTGCTTGTTCATACTTGTATTGTTATAATGTATCCATGTTGTGGCTATGATTTGTTGTTTCTGATGTGATTGAGCCAATGGGTGCATTGTGTACATGAATCGTCTGGGTTCAGCCCTTCCTTCAGCTTCGCTTGGGGTGGGGGGTTGCCGCCTTTGGGGCAAGGTTGTGTCTTTCCTTGGAGGAATTAAAGGGGTTTATCCTCACCCTGTTAATTTGCCTCAATTCGGCAACCGCTGATTGGGGGTGGGGCTTCCGGCCACCGCCCTTGCCAAACCACTCAGCTATTGAAGCTGCGGAATGAGGGAGGCCCACTAATAACTGACATGGAAATGATGGTGAGTTAAACGGAACTAGAGGCGTAGGATTAAATTAAAATAACTCCCACTGAATTAAAAAACACCCACTGAATTAAATAACACCCATTGAATTAAACTAACACCCACTGAATTAAAATAACACCCACTGAATTAAAATAACGCCCACTGAATTAAAATAATGCCCACTGAATTAAAATAACGCCCACTGAATTAAAATAATGCCCACTGAATTAAAATAATGCCCACTGAATTAAATAACACCCTCTGAATTAAAATAATGCCCACTGAATTAAATAACGCCCACTGAATTAAATAACACCCTCTGAATTAAAATAATGCCCACTGAATTAAAATAATGCCCACTGAATTAAATAACACCCTCTGAATTAAAATAACGCCCACTGAATTAAAATAATGCCCACTGAATTAAAATAATGCCCACTGAATTAAATAACACCCTCTGAATTAAAATAACACCCACTGAAATAAAATAACACCCACTGAAATAAAATAACACCCACTGAATTAAAATAACACCCACTGAAATAAAATAATGCCCACTGAATTAAAATAACTGCCCACTGAATTAAATAACGCCCACTGAATTAAATAACATCCTCTGAATTAAATAACACCCTCTGAATTAAAATAACACCCACTGAAATAAAATAACACCCACTGAATTAAAATAACATTAGAATATAGTTCAACCTTCTCTGTAAATGAATGAATGACTTTTGATACTAACACACACACACACACACACATTCTTACTTGGTAAGTAATCCAGCTGGGTCACCTTAGCAACCACATAAGGATGCTTCTGTTTGAATTCGTCTATTCTGAAGCGGCAGAGACCAGCGAGGACGAGTCTGAAGTGAGGGGCAGGGTTAGAACGTCCTGTCACCCTAGTGATGCTAGCAGCTGTCCCTATGTGGTGGAACTATAGGAATCATGGATAACACACATACACACACAACACAACATTAGTCAGTCAGTAGATACATGAAATGTGACCACATCAGGAGGTAAGAGAGGGAGGAGCTACAATTTCTACTCTCAAAGATATAAGAGAGGGGCATTAGTTAAATCCCTCAGGCTACAGATATAAGAGAGAGGCTTTAGTTGAATCCCTCAGGCTACAGATATAAGAGAGAGGCTTTAGTTGACTCCCTCAGGCTACAGATATAAGAGAGAGGCATTAGTTGACTCCCTCAGGCTACAGATATAAGAGAGAGGCATTAGTTGAATCCCTCAGGCTACAGATATAAGAGAGAGGCATTAGTTGAATCCCTCAGACTACAGATATAAGAGCGAGGCATTAGTTGAATCCCTCAGGCTACAGATATAAGAGAGAGGCATTAGTTGAATCCCTCAGGCTACAGATATAAGAGAGAGGCTTTAGTTGAATCCCTCAGGCTACAGATATAAGAGAGAGGCATTAGTTGACTCCCTCAGGCTACAGATATAAGAGAGAGGCTTTAGTTGAATCCCACAGGCTACAGATGTAAGAGAGAGGCATTAGTTGACTCCCTCAGGCTACAGATATAAGAGAGAGGATTTAGTTGACTCCCTCAGGCTACAGATATAAGAGAGAGGCATTAGTTGACTCCCTCAGGCTACAGATATAAGAGAGGGGCATTAGTTGACTCCCTCAGGCTACAGATATAAGAGAGGGGCATTAGTTAAATCCCTCAGGCTACAGATATAAGAGAGGGGCATTAGTTGAATCCCTCAGGCTACAGATATAAGAGAGAGGCTTGACCCTCAGGCTACAGATATAAGAGAGAGGCATTAGTTGAATCCCTCAGGCTACAGATATAAGAGACAGGCTACAGGAGAGAGGCATTAGTTGAATAGGCTACAGATATAAGAGAGAGGCTTAGTTGACTCCCTCAGGCTACAGTACAGATATAAGAGAGAGGCTTTAGTTGAATCCCACAGGCTACAGATATAAGAGAGAGGCATTAGTTGACTCCCTCAGGCTACAGATATAAGAGAGAGGCATTAGTTGACTCCCTCAGGCTACAGATATAAGAGAGAGGCTTTAGTTGACTCCCTCAGGCTACAGATATAAGAGAGAGGCATTAGTTGAATCCCTCAGGCTACAGATATAAGAGAGAGGCATTAGTTGACTCCCTCAGGCTACAGATATAAGAGAGAGGCATTAGTTGACTCCCTCAGGCTACAGATATAAGAGAGAGGCTTTAGTTGACTCCCTCAGGCTACAGATATAAGAGAGAGGCATTAGTTGAATCCCTCAGGCTACAGATATAAGAGAGAGGCATTAGTTGACTCCCTCAGGCTACAGATATACAGTTGACTCCCTCAGGCTACAGATATAAGAGAGGCATTAGTTGAATCCCTCAGGCTACAGATATAAGAGAGAGGCATTAGTTGAATTCCCTCAGGCTACAGATATAAGAGAGAGGCATTAGATATACAGATATCCCTCAGGCTACAGATATAAGAGAGAGGCATTAGTTGACTCCCTCAGGCTACAGATATAAGAGAGAGGCTTTAGTTGACTCCCTCAGGCTACAGATATAAGAGAGAGGCATTAGTTAAATCCCTCAGGCTACAGATATAAGAGAGGGGCATTAGTTGAATCCCTCAGGCTACAGATATAAGAGAGAGGCATTAGTTGAATCCCTCAGGCTACAGATATAAGAGAGAGGCATTAGTTGAATCCCTCAGGCTACAGATATAAGAGAGAGGCATTAGTTGAATCCCTCAGGCTACAGATATAAGAGAGAGGCATTAGTTGAATCCCACAGGCTACAGATATAAGAGAGAGGCATTAGTTGAATCCCTCAGGCTACAGATATAAGAGAGAGGCTTTAGTTGAGGCTACAGATAAGAGAGAGGCATTAGTTGAATCCCTCAGGCTACATATATAAGAGAGAGGCATTAGTTAAATCCCTCAGGCTACAGATATAAGAGAGGGGCATTAGTTGAATCCCTCAGGCTACAGATATAAGAGAGAGGCTTTAGTTGAATCCCACAGGCTACAGATATAAGAGAGAGGCATTAGTTGACTCCCTCAGGCTACAGATATAAGAGAGAGGCATTAGTTGAATCCCTCAGGCTACAGATATAAGAGAGAGGCTTTAGTTAAATCCCTCAGGCTACAGATATAAGGCATTAGTTGAATCCCTCAGGCTACAGATATAAGAGAGAGGCTTTAGTTAAATCCCTCAGGCTACAGATATAAGCATGCACTAATATTTCCTCCCCCCATAACAACACTAGGTTAAATGGTAAAGGGTCTGCCACAGCACATACAATTTCACAAAAACAGTGAATATTCACTGACCTGAGCAGTCTTGGATTCTTTAGGAACCAAACCAATGTACTTGCCTTTCAAACTGCCTTCATTCCATACATGAGCCTCCACCAGGTTCATGCTGCAGTCACACAATAACAATAGCACAGTCTCTCTCTAATGCAGCGACACCTTACCCTCTAGGGTCCTCCACTCTGAGAGATATAGAGGCTCCAGGAAGCAGCACTTCACGCTCAACTCCAATCACTGGTAGCAACTCCGGTAACAATCTCTTTCTAGACATAGCTGCAGCCTATACTGGAGGAGGGAGGCTCGCGCGCAGGGAGCTCAACAATAAATAAGGATCGCTAAAGCAATAAAACCATTTTGGCGACAAAAACTCTAGGAGGAAAGCGGAAGTTTAGCGGAAGTTTAGCGGAAGTTTAGCGGAAGTTATTCGGACAACCTGATCACCTTATCCACCAGATCCGCAAGCAGTCTCAGGGTTTTGAAGGCTGTCTTTCCCCCTGCTAGCGGGTAGTAATGGCAAGAAGTCAGCCTCAAGTTCCTACTGAAGTAAGTGCATAACTACTCTCTAGTCTGTATTGTACCAGTAAATCCAGTGTTTGTGTTTCTAGCTGACTACTAGATCCAGTGTTGGTTTTCTAGCTGATTACTAGATCCAGTGTTTGTTTTCTAGCTGATTACTAGATCCAGTGTTGGTTTTTCTAGCTGATTACTAGAACCAGTGTTGGTTTTTCTAGCTGACTACTAGATCCAGTGTTGGTTTTCTAGCTGATTACTAGATCCAGTGTTGGTTTTTCTAGCTGATTACTAGAACCAGTGTTGGTTTTTCTAGCTGACTACTAGATCCAGTGTTGGTTTTCTAGTTGACTACTAGATCCAGTGTTGGTTTTTCTAGCAGATTACTAGATCCAGTGTTGGTTTTTCTAGCTGATTACTAGATCCAGTGTTGGTTTTTCTAGCTGATTACTAGATCCAGTGTTGGTTTTTCTAGCTGATTACTAGATCCAGTGTTTGTGTTTCTAGCTGATTTCTAGAAACCAGTGTTGGTTTTCTAGCTGATTACTAGATCCAGTGTTGGTTTTTCTAGCAGATTACTAGATCCAGTGTTGGTTTTTCTAGCTGATTACTAGACTAGATCCAGTGTTGGTTTTTCTAGCAGATTACTAGATCCAGTGTTGGTTTTCTAGCTGATTACTAGATCCAGTGTTTGTTTTCTAGCTGATTACTAGTTGGTTTTCTAGCTGATTACTAGATCCAGTGTTGGTTTTTCTAGCAGATTACTAGATCCAGTGTTGGTTTTTCTAGCTGATTACTAGATCCAGTGTTGGTTTTTCTAGCTGATTACTAGATCCAGTGTTGGTTTTCTAGCTGATTACTAGATCCAGTGTTGGTTTTCTAGCTGATTACTAGATCCAGTGTTTGTGTTTCTAGCTGATTACTAGATCCAGTGTTTGTGTTTCTAGCTGATTACTAGATCCAGTGTTTGTTTTTCTAGCTGATTACTAGATCCAGTGTTTGTGTTTCTAACTGATTACTAGATCCAGTGTTTGTGTTTCTAGCTGATTACTAGATCCAGTGTTTGTGTTTCTAGCTGATTACTAGATCCAGTGTTTGTTTCTCTAGCTGATTACTAGATCCAGTGTTTGTGTTTCTAACTGATTACTAGATCCAGTGTTTGTGTTTCTAGCTGATTACTAGATCCAGTGTTTGTGTTTCTAGCTGATTACTAGATCCAGTGTTTGTTTTCTAGCTGATTACTAGATCCAGTGTTTGTTTTCTAGCTGATTACTAGATCCAGTGTTTGTGTTTTCTAGCTGATTACTAGATCCAGTGTTTGTGTTTCTAGCTGATTACTAGATCCAGTGTTTGTTTTTCTAGCTGATTACTAGATCCAGTGTTTGTGTTTCTAACTGATTACTAGATCCAGTGTTTGTGTTTCTAGCTGATTACTAGATCCAGTGTTTGTTTTCTAGCTGATTACTAGATCCAGTGTTTGTTTTCTAGCTGACTACTAGATCCAGTGTTGGTTTTCTAGCTGATTACTAGATCCAGTGTTGGTTTTCTAGCTGATTACTAGATCCAACTTGTTGGTTTTCTAGCTGATTACTAGATCCAGTGTTTGTTTTCTAGCTGACTACTAGATCCAGTGTTGGTTTTCTAGCTGATTACTAGATCCAGTGTTGGTTTTCTAGCTGATTACTAGATCCAGTGTTTGTGTTTCTAGCTGATTACTAAATCCAGTGTTGGTTTTTCTAGCTGATTACTAGAACCAGTGTTGGTTTTTCTAGCTGACTACTAGATCCAGTGTTGGTTTTCTAGCTGATTACTAGATCCAGTGTTGGTTTTTCTAGATCCAGTGTTTGTGTTTTTAGCTGATTACTAGATCCAGTGTTTGTGTTTGTAACTGATTACTAGATCCAGTGTTTGTTTCTAGCTGATTACTAGATCCAGTGTTTGTGTTTCTAGCTATTATATATATAATACTTATTACATGAGTCAGAGTGTGATATGGCAAAATATTTCACCAGCAGGCTAATTTATTTTCACGAGCCAGAGGCAGAGTGAAAATAAAGCCTGAGAGTGAAATTTCTAGCCATAACACTCTGACAAGTGTAATAAGTGGTTTATTCCACACTAGATATCTTCACTACTGTAGTTAGTACTACAGGAAGGGTAACTCACTGCCATAAAGTTGGTTGTAGGGGCTCCCCACACCCCCAGCTGATATTTTAGCAGCTGCTCTAACCCTGTTGAGCAAGGTAAAGAGCAGGGTACACCAGAGGAAGGTAGCTGTAAAACCAGAAAATGAAAAGTTCGGCCTATCCAGCAAGTGGAGGACCTGATCCTGGTGTAGACTGAAGCACTACACAGACAGAGTCAATCCTAGTTGGGTTGATCTGCGTAGCGAAGACCCACTAGCGAGTGTTGCCGTCAGAATTCCAGTTGAGCGACCAATTCGTTAATTCGTTGGAAGCTTCGTTGGAGAGTAGAGACAGAGGTCGTAAATCTCAACTCGCTCTCCCACTGACTGGACCTTCTGAATAGAGGTTGTCTTGACCCAGACTAAGACAAACCTGAGACTCAAACACCTTATTAGATAAGATAAGTAAGCTATGAATAGTACACTAAAAATACACCTTACTACCAAGTAGGAAGATTGGTGTGATGACCAACAGGTGGTATATCAAAGATGGATATATTGAGTTCTGAACAACAGCAGGAACAGTAACAGAGTCAATAACAAATTCCGTAACTAAGTGAAATGAGAATAGCTAAAGTTTAAATACAAAAACAAAGTGATAGATCGACGATCGACAAACATCGACGATCGACGAGTTAGCTAGCTAGTACGCATGAGTGACATAGCTAAAGTAAAGTGTTAATGTTAGTGTCCTTGTGGAGGATAACCGGAACATCCTCCCGGGGAAAGAGAATGGCTGTTCTCTAGAAGTGGAACAAGCTTATGGATGGCTCTTCGAAATGTTCCCTTCTGTGTCTTGACAGTGACAACACGAACCAGTCCATCAGAACCTGGATGTGTTTGTACAACTCTAGCCAAAGGCAAGGAGCGAATAAAAAGGTCTGAATCTTTGACTAGAACTATATCAGAATGCTGAGGTTGATGCCATTTCTTAAAATTGTTGAGATGAGTAATGTAGTCGTTGCTCCACCGCTTCCAAAAATCGGCGATAAGTCGTTGTCGAAGATTCCATTGTGAGAGTCCATTGATGTTACTTGTTGAGAGGTCTGGTGCAGGGACGGACTTGAGAGATTTTCCAACCAGAAAATGTCCAGGTGTAAGAACTTCTATTCCATCGTCAGGGGAAGAATCTATAGGAGTGAGTGGTCGACTATTGAGAACTGCCTCTATCTCTACAGTAAGAGAATACAATTCGTCAATGAAAAGGTTATGAGGGCCTACTACTTTAGCAAGGAGGAGCTTCATCGACTTCACTGCTGCCTCCCATAAACCTCCAAAATGTGGTGACCTGGCAGGAATATGCGACCACTTGATATTTTGTGCTGTACAGTAGCGATCGACAGCATTCTGAGCAGTTGGAGTGTTGAGAAAATCGTAGAGTTCTTTCAATTCTTTCTGCGCTCCGATAAAGTTGGTGCCATTGTCCGTAGTTAGAGTTGCAGGACAACCTCGTCGAGCTACAAAACAACGGAGAGCTGCTAGAAATCCCGCAGAGGAGAGGTCTCGAACGACTTCGAGGTGTACAGCCTTCGTAGCCATACAGATGAATACGCAGATATAGGTTTTTTCTAGTGTACGAGCTCGAGTGTATCCTCTCTTGACCACAATGGGTCCAGCAAAATCTGCTCCAGTATGGTTGAAAGGAGAAGTTGGGGTGACTCGATTTGCTGGTAGCTGGCCCATCTGCTGCGTGCAGGTCCTGGCATAGACTTTCTTGCAACGTACACAAGCCCTGGAGATACTCTTTGTTAGATTCTTGGCACCTACAATATGATATTGAGAGCAACAAGAGCAAGCAAAGCAGTAGGGCCCACATGTAAATTGTCTTCATGTAATTGTCTACAGATTAACTTAGCCAGATAATCCTTGTGATGTAGAACAATTGGGTGCTTCTGTCTCACAGTCAGAGTTGATTTCTCCAGACGACCACCAACACAGATGAGTCCATCCTTGTTCAGGTAAGGTCTGAGATGAATGATGCAACTTCTATTGGGAACCTTACTAGAGGTGAGAAGAGAGTCATAGTCAGTATTGAAAGAACGTCTTTGACTGAGCTTCAGAAGAATGGTCTCAGTGGTTTGCAGTTCCTCCAGTGACAGCTTTGCTTTATGGTTCCTTGCACCTGTTGCCAACCTGCAGTTAAAAACAAAACGCAAACACCATGACATAACTCTCTTGAGGTTATTGTAGGAATAAAAAGACTCAGTGAAGTCTTCAAGAGGAGGAGAAGTGAGCAGTACAGCAGGTTTGGTCTCCTCCAAGATCTTACGCTTCTTCCAATCAGTAGGAGATGGCCATGAAATGGGAGGTTGAAGCAGCCAACTAGGTTCTTTCCATCAGAGTCCAAACGAAATAAGATCGCTCGGTGATGCTCCCCTCGAAGCTACGTCTGCTGGATTACTGTTAGTCGGAATGTATCGCCAATGAGTGGACGGTATACGGCTTACTGTGTCCATTACTCTGTTGCAGACGTAAGGCTTAAGTCTAGCAGGAGACATTGACAACTAGCATAGGACAATTGTGGAATCACTCCACGCGAACACATCTGCAAGTGGAACAGACAAAACATTAGCCACTGTAACTAGAATCTTACTCAGTAGTTGAGCTCCGTTCAACTCCTTCCTAGGAATAGTAGATCCACTTATAGGAGAGACCTTTGTCTTGGCGAGAAGCAGAGAAGTGGAGACAGTTGTATCAGTGTAAACTGCTCGCAAATAGACTACACGGGCGTAAGCAGAATCCGATGCGTCGCTGAAGCCATGAAGTTGTAGACTACTAACTTCCTTCCCTTTAACACAATGGAAGCGGGGAATAGAGTGAGAGGTGATGAGAGGAAGTTCTTGTCTCCAGCTATTCCATGCCTTTGCAATCTGATCCGGAACTGGATCATCCCAGGCTAACTTCAGCTTCCAGAGATCTTGTAGCATTATTTTGACGACAATAGTGCAAGGTGCAAACCATCCGAGGAGATCGAAAGTTTTTGCGACGTCCGATGCTATTTTCCTTTTGGTTGGCTTGTCGTCAAGGCTTAGTGTTGGTGTAGATACATGGAGAGTGTCCTTCTTCGTGTCCCAGTGTAGGCCAAGAGCTTTGTGACACTCTGCTGAAGGGGCAATGATTTGGTGTCCTTCATCTTCACGCATATCTGGGGAAACATTGTCTACTACGGTAGAGTTGTTCGATCTCCACTTCCTTAAACACATGCAGGCACAACGCAGCAATGAAATGAGTTCCTCCTGAATCTCCTTGGCTTCATCTGGAGTAGCAGCTCCGGTCAAGCAATCGTCTACGTAAAAGTTCGAGATGATATTAGCTTCCCTTGGATACTGCTCCCTATGATCTTTAGCAACCTGACGAAGTACTTGGGCAGCCAGGAACGGAGAAGACGTAACTCCGAACGTAACTCTGGTCATACGCATGTCTATGACACCTTCCCCCCCCAGGAGCTGCTTGCAGAAAGTGGTGCAAGTCTCGATCGTCTGGGTGGAGTTAGTGTATTCAAATAGCAGCTCCCTCTAGAAGCCTCCCTGACTGAACTCTGTCAGGTTAGTGTATTCAAATAGCAGCTCCCTCTAGAAGCCTCCCTCTGAACTCTGTCAGGTTAGTGTATTCAAATAGCAGCTCCCTCTAGAAGCCTCCCTGACTGAACTCTGTCAGGTTAGTGTATTCAAATAGCAGCTCCCTCTAGAAGCCTCCCTGACTGAACTCTGTCAGGTTAGTGTATTCAAAACCCTCTAGCCTGCAGTAATATTGGTTTCTTTTCAGCAAGTTCATATTAATGTAGTTGCTTTCAAGTACTTTTATAGATTTTTGTTATGGAGATTGTCCATTGTCCCACTAAATTTTTTTTTTAGGTGGCTAGTTTTACTGTAATTCCTATGATTATAACTCCCACCCCTCCCCTTCCTCCACTACTATCATCTCCTTTTTTTTTTCATATCCTTTCACTTCCTAACTTCACCCTGTCTCCAATTCTTTGTCCACCTCCCTCCTCCTCTTTTTCCTTTGATTTTGTATGTATAAAGGATAAACAAATATTTATAATGTTGTTGCTGTTGTTGTTGTTGTTGTTGTTGTGTAGTGATATCCTATTCACCAGACAATCAGTTCATATCCAATGTCCTGTCAAGACTAGAGGCAGTGATGGGCATTGACATTGAGTCTGTCCTGGCCAACAGTCACTCTCAACTAACACAATCTACTGGAGTAGAACTACCAGACCTTGACCCACAGACAGATCCTGTGTATTATGTAGAACAAGTTATTGTCACATGGCGTAGACTACATTATCCAACATGGCAACAACTACTGGACGTCTTACAGGATATTGGACTAGCAGAGCTGAGTCAGCAAATTGACGCATTCATGAGAGGTAAGAGTGATTTTTGAAATAGTATATGTGTAATAGTATTTTGTGTCATGTACATTTTAATGATGTTTATGAATGCAATACTATTACAATGGCATGTGATATAATAACACAAAGTAAACTTGCTGTTTACTTTGTGTTATTATATCACCACGGAGAGTTCGACCTCAGTTGACCCCTGAAGAGGACTTTGGCAATAAGTTGAAACATCGGGTTAAGTTATAATTAAAATATTGGCTGTTAAAAGGAGAAAGACTGAATCATTATTATTATTATCATTATTATTATTATTATTATTATTATTATTATTGTTGTTGTTGTTGTTGTTATTGTGTTACAGTCCCGAGTATAACGAGGAGAAGATGAGAGTGAAGAGAAGGAGAGTGGATTAGAGTAGAAGAGTAGAAAGAGACTGAGAATCCAAGTGAACAGATTACTGTATGTTGTGTGTGATAGAATTGTGGATTAAACTCTGTCAGCACTTCATTGAGAAAGCACAATGTTGATTTCACAGTATTTATATATCACAAGTGACATTGTTTTATAATATCTCATTTCAAATATTTAATTCTACTTTTATTGTTTAAAACTTTCCATTAGCGCTGTTTAATTGAATGAGTTAAAAGAGTATTGAACACTGACTTTAGAAATGTTTAACTGTTGCTGTTAAAAGAGTATTTCAGAAATGCCTTCAAAATTAGAGTGAGAGATTCAGTATTACATTCAATTTAATTTCTAAGCAACACATAACGTAGCTCTAGCTAGTTTATGATTCATATGGCTAGATACAGCTTGCACTTGTGACCCCAACTATGAGTGGGCCTCTGGATTTTCTTTATAGTTGACTGGAAGTAGAGGCAACCATCTGGTCCCAATAAGCTGGTTTATCTTGGTCCTAAACTTCAAGTACTTTATTTTTGTAGATCTTCCAAAATTTCTAACACCTAGGCAATGCGCGGTAGTTTATTTTGTTTTAACTCGTAAGATGTGTGCAGAACGATTAACTACTTAGCTGTCAGGAGCTGAAAGTTGTTCATCTCTCGTCAGGTACCAGGGAATGAAGTCAGCCATTCTTATCTTGAAATGGCTCTTTCTTCATTTTTGCGAGGTCGCTGTGTAGAAAAACTGGGTTGAGCTGGGAGGTGGTGGCTACCTGTGCGGCGCAGAGTCTGTCTTTGTTCGTGCAGCTCAACTGGACCGGACCAACTGAGGTGCAGCAGAATATAGCAGAGTTGGTGGGTAGAGATGTGTGGCAGAGACAGAACAAGGAGGCTCTAGGACTCCTCGCTGTGGAGGGAGCTGTGAGTGTAGAATTAGCAGCTGGGTTTTTTATTGACTGGCAAGTACCCACATGTAGTTCTGAAAGTACGTTACATTCCAAATAAACTCCACCCACTCAATGCAGTACTTCCTCCCATTATGTTGGGAAGCTAGCGCCGAGCACCATTGATTGCTATGAGGTAATGGACTGTGAACTAAAAGGCGAAGATGCTTTGTCCTGTGAAGGTGAGAGCTCCTGTCTCAGTAGATGAGAGGATAGAGTTAAAGGTTAGTCTTTGAAACAATTTTATTGGTCAGTCAGACTAAGTTTATTTACAATTAAAAGGCTTAATGTATAAATCTGCTGAATTTTAACATCATTAAACTAAGATTGAACAATTCTCAAATTGGGTAAGTAAAGATAGTCTTTCAATCCACTGTTTATGATTCCTCCCGAGAAAGTGGTGTTTCTGATCAACACTGAAAGGTGTTCTTACAGCACATAGTTGGCGAATGTACTACATTGCACATGTGCAGTACTACTCAACAGTGTAAAGGTACGGGGTTGTGAAGTTTGGAGGTTGTCTGTAGTTGAGTGGTCAGAGCACTGGTGGTAAAGCCAGGAATCCTGGGTTCAGTTCCCGGCAACATCCTGGGGTTTTTATTTTACGCATTTTATCTTTGTTCCTCTTTCAACTTGATAGGTGATTAATAGCTCCTAAGAATTACTACAATGCTATATATTTGGTATGGCAATTGTGATGTCCTATCAGGTGTTCCAGAGCTATTTATTAAGGACTCGTGAGCTAGTGCTTGGGTTGGCAATGCTACTTAGGAGGTAAATTTACTTATTTGTTGTGACTTCAAACACGGCAAAGTGCTGTATATTCCACAAGTGATTCTAAATACATTTGAACTTCTGGTGACCAACAACTTTCGCGTATGCCTCTTGTCCAGGATAAGAAACTAAAATTGTCATTAAATAATTCAATGTCACATGTTGTGTGGAGATGTCACATGTTGTGTGGAGATGTCACATGTTGTGTGGAGATGTCACATGTTGTGTGGAGATGTCACATGTTGTGTGGAGATGTCACATGTTGTGTGGAGATGTCACATGTAGTGTGGAGATGGACTTACAAAGCCACTGAATTCGCTACTATAAAAGATCACAGAACATTCGTTTACAAACAGAGAAGAAGCAAGAGCACAATGTGTGGCAGGCAGACATTGTGGAGCTAGTGCAGGTAACTTGACAGTACAATACATGTAGCTATCTAATGCTTATAATATACCAGGTTTCATCACTTCATTGCTATTATCAAATTTACTGCGTGTTCCCCCCTCCTCCGCCCTTACTGTCAGCCACCACACCAGAGCCAGAGGTTTAGCAAATATGGCTCTGTCTAAATTCCTGTACGTGTCCCCCAATCTTTCACAGCTATGTTTAACAGGCATGGCTGACTCACTCAAAACACATGAGGCTAGGGAGAGTACAACAATGACAAAATATTTGCTCCAAATATTATATCATATTTTTGGCTGCTATAATATAATATGGACTAAGGTTTACTTAAATTAATTAGATAGTTAAGTGCTGGAAGTATATTCTTAGTGTTTCATGTGTAGGTAAGTAGTGCTATAATCCTAACTTATAAAATAAAATTCTTTATTCTCTGTTTCATTTAGAACAGAAGGACAGAAGCAGCTGGGTTTTTCTTGACCTCTCTGTTATTTGTACTCCCAAAATTGGGAAATACTGTGAGCACTGTCAGCTCAGGCTCAGAGTCAGCAAAGTCAGAGGATCATGCTTAATGGTTGCTCTTCTTGAGCAACTTTACTATTATACTGTATTAGAATTGACAAGAAAGTGTGAATTAGCTACATATCACCAACCAACCTACAAATTTGAAAGAGATGGTGCATCCAATGCTAAGCAAATAAAATTCTTTAATTCCATCCTCATATATTTCCCCCCAAATGTCTGGTAGGTTTCTCAAACTGAACTTTTATCAGAGCTGTAGCAGAACACTCCATTCATTGAACATTCTTGCAAGTACATTCAAGCTATGCATAATTCAGTATATACAGTATTCAGTATATATTACTCATTTTTTCACAACATTGTACCACCTTTTATGTAGCTGGTGCAATCATCACTATTTCACTTATTTTTAATAAATTTCAGTGTCAGTTTTATTTAACTGTTGCTTACACACACCAACTTCATCAACTGATGGTTTTTTAAGTGATGTAGTCTCCAGTTTTCCTTTTTTCTTTGTTGTGAAGTATTTTCTTTGTGTTTCCATGTTCTTACTTGTGGCTGGCAACTTCATGCTATTTAAGACTCCTCCAAATGCTGTATATACATTTTCCAAAAGATCAGCACCTTCTACTTGATTACATATTAATGCAATGTTTGATAGTCTTGATTTGATGTTGTCCATTAGTGCGGTTTTGTCAGTACTAGATTTTTTTCCTGTAGGAAAGCTAAAGAATGTAACTTTTTGGAAATATTCAAGATCTGATGAATTCACTAGAGTTGCTTGAGTTGCTGGAGTGGTTGTAGAAGATTGGTTGTATTCTTTCATGTCTGAAGTTTTCGTTTGAACCAAATGTGGTATGTTTACAAACTGTATTGTTTGTACAAGAATCGATGCACGTACTGTGGTATCCTCACTCAAGTGGAACATTCAATTATCACTCTATTGAGTTCATGCTGACAGACGTAAACATTTTAGCTAGAGGCGCTGCCACCTTACTTACGCATATGTCACACTGATTTTTGGTGTACACAATAAGTTAGTCAATTTTAATATTTTGAGTTGTAACTGTTGAATGAGACTATTATACTAAACTTGGGTTACTTCGGGGCGCTACATGATACGTACATGAATACAGATGTGAACATGCATTACAATAGCTACACTTCAACTTGCAGTAACAAACTTGCATAATTCTTTTTACATTGTAATAAATATCAGGATTATGTTCAGAAGAAACTTTATATGCAAGTTCGTTTTCACACTCAATTATTGCTGAAGGTTGTAAAGATTTGGCTCGATTATGCCTCTTATTAATGTCCCAAATTTGATTGGTATTCTTTCCCTTTTCGTTCTTGCACAACTGCTGAAAGGCTTTGTCCCTAGCTATTTTTTAAATAATATTATAAAGAAGTTTGTCTAAACGTATGTTTACTTTTTGTTTTAGATATACAATTTTTAGCACATGATGGAATGATTCTGTGTGCATGTTTGTATTCATTGGGCTACCACTTCTAAAGCATAAGGCCCATCGGTCGCAATTATCATAGCAAGAGTTTGAAGCTTGTTGGGTTCGTTTCAATCATAAGAGTGCGCAGTTGATGGTATATTTATTTTTGGTCTTCCAAACAATTACAATATTTCTGTAGTGCCTTTCTCCATGCACGATCAACATGCCATTCACACCATGAACATTTAGCTAGTGCTAGTCACATCCAAAACTTATTTCCATGCATTAATAAATTGTGGAGCCATGTCAGACATAAACCACAAACAAGATTGAAAGCTGTTACACTTAAATTTATGGATTCCAGGGAATGCTCTATTTTGTCTTCACGATTAGAAATTACAAATGCTACTGGAATCCGTCATCCAACACCAAAATTATAATTAAATGAATGTCTGCATTTCTGCAACAATACTTGCCACACTTACAAAGTCATTAGAGTGTTTTTGAATACCATCAACGTTGAACATTTTACAAATTTATTATTGATGTTTTTTTCTGTAATCAGATGATCACGAATAATCCCTTGACTAATGTCGGAGTCTCTATAGCCATCAATAATGTGCCTTACACTAACTCCTTCCTTCAGTCTCTCAGCCACAGATTGTTTGGTAGTCTTACTCAGCCTTAAATGTCCCAGTTGATTATAATGGTATGGAATGTACGTGATTGATACTGAGCCTGTCTTTAAACATTTTATTGCCTTTATGTATGCTGAACAGCTCGCATTAATTTTACTCGTTCCTTGACTTTTTAGACCCCTTTTCCCACTACCACGTGGGTTATAACTTCCACTTCAATTACAATAAAAATAATAATGCTGATAATTTAGTATAGGTTTTGGGGCAGTATGCATCACAAACCATGAATGTGAGGTCCTTTCTTCCTCTTCTTTCCAGATGGAAAATTCATCAAAACTATCAAAAGTCAGTTCTATCTTGTCAATGACATAGCTGTGACCTTGCTTGAGGTGTTCCACTACGATACATTTACAAATCTAAAAATAAGGTAATCAATTAGCAGGGTTTTTTTTAGGGGGGGGCATTCGCCCCCCCTAGAGGATTTTGTGCCCCCCCTTGAGCATTTGAAATGAAATTTCATTATTCTAAATGGACCTGTGTGACTGTGTACTGCATTTTTTTTAATTATTATATCCATTAGTCTAATTATTAGGCAACAAACAATTTTATTTAAGCAAAATATAAGTGTATTTATACAGCAATACGTTTATACAGCAATACATTTATACAGCAATACGTCTAGTCTTTCTGTTCCAAATATAGATTACACTTTCTACAATGTCATCTGGAAGTTCTTCAGGCATTTCTATTGCTATTCTCATCAGGTGAGCTAGATTTTGTTCTCCAAGACGACTCCTTAGCCTTGTTTTGATCATCTTCATTTGGGAGAAGCTTCGTTCCACAGATGCTGTCCCAACAGGAATCGAAAGGCACACCTTGGCAAGGTCACTGAGATGGGGAAACATCTGTACAAGCATGCTGTTGGTAGCTAATTCCATCAGCAATTTCGTATTGTCTTCCTTAGGCCGAGTAGTGATGTATCTCCTGAATGTCACCCACTCTGTGCGAATGTCAGAGGAAACTAAAGCTGGCACGGTAAATTCCTCTCCCTCTACTGACTTGGCTGCAAGTTCCTTGCCGTAGTGGTCCTCAAGAACACCAAGGAATTCATCATATTCTAACCAAAGAAACTGCTTTTCCCACTTTTTGTTGTACTTCCGCTGGCCTGATTTTGTTCTATACTTCGACTTAGCTCTATAGTTAGCCGTGCTGGAAAGACTTCTTTTAGTTGGAGGTGGCTCTAGGCTTTGGCTATCAGAAGACAATGGCTCCTCATCTTCACTGCTACTACTAGTAGATGCTGGTGTAGAAGACTGCTTTGAAGTGCTTGCACTAAAGTAATGCCGAATATCCATCTTCTCAAGACTTCTTGAACTAACTAACTAAGCTACTCAAGCACAGACTTATATAGGTTGACAGGGTTGTGCCAGCATTTGCAAGCACAACTGTTGTGGTTGTGCTTGCAAGTGCTGGCCTGGCAACTGTCTCCAGTTTGTGTACAGCTATTGCAGGTGCAAACAATCATAAAAAGGTGTCAATATGACATGTCAATTACATTACTTTTCACCCTTTTTTTGCAAGGTCACTGCTATTCAAGCTGGATCATGCAGGCACACACACACTTAAGCAGGCACACACACACTTAAGCAGGCACACACACACTTAAGCAGGCACACACACACTTAAGCAGGCACACACACACTTAAGCAGGCACACACACATTAATAATTAATACAGGCACACACACAATTAATGCATGCACTCTGACACATGCATGCCCCCCCTTGCTAACAAAAATCTCTATTTTGCCCCCCCTTAGCAATTTTTCTAAAAAAATCCCTGCATTAGTGTCAATCATACAATTTGCTGTATTGTTCTTAAAATATTACCTTTTAAAACAGATGCTGCATCCAATGTTCCCTTTATTTTCCTTATGAGCCATATAACTGACATGTCGAGATAAACTACTTTTGTGGTAATACTGCTGATTGCAGAATTTACAAAGCCAGACCTTATTTGTAGATTCACTTAGCTTATCAGTGCCAGCAAGACATTTTCAGGGGCAGCTCACTCACTTTTCATATCACCAGATGAAGTAGATTGTATACCGATTGAAGAAGGCTCATGTTTTGTAGATAGAGTATGAAGCAAAGAGATGTTTTCTTCAGCATTACATTTTCGTAGTGTTATAGAGATTGATGACTGTGCTTGAGAGAGGCAATGATGACAGCACTTGTGATTTAGGTAACTCTGGAAAGTGATACAAAAAATGGTACATATAAAAGTCTTTAAATAATCTTTAAAGGATTGTTATCACAGAATTAAAAAGTAGAATACCAGAAGTTTGTGAAGTAGAAGTCTCCATACATGATGATGCAGATGTCCCTTCACATGATGATCTCTCTAATTGTAATTCAAAATAACTAATAGCTACTACAAACTATTTCAATTTGCTATTTATGAAAATTACCTGTTTCAGAGTGACCTGAGTGGACCAGTGGAGCTTTTGCTTTTAGTGACAATGATAAGTTTTTTTTCTTGCACTTCTGGCTTCCTATTGAAGATGTTGAACAAGATCTACTTCTGTAATTTATGGAAGTGATGCTTGAGTGAGGCAAACACGATAACGGTGATATATGAGAGTCTAATATAGAAAAAATGTTAACCTTCGAATACACATGCTCAAATATTTATGTGATAGCAAGATGAAAGTGCAATTTCTACATGATAAGATCAAAGACTAGACTTTTAGTACCAGATTTCCGTGAATATTTTGGAGCTGAAACCTTATTGGATGTCCATGGAAGTTCTGCTTAAAGAAATGCAATGGTAATGTAATTATCGAATAATATGGCAATAATAATTCAAGAAAAAATAAACAATTACCTAATGGTGAATGGAGTTGATTGGAAGATTTAGACTGTATCAAGTTTGAATGGTGGCCCTTAGAAATTTTTGATTTCCTGACCTTCATGTCACTAACATTAAAGCACATCACTTTTTTGTACTTACATGTGTGAAAGAAATTTAGCAAGGCATGCAGGGGCAAGAATTTAACACTTACACTAACATTGCAATCACTGTAACTCATTTACACTAATTCTCCACAGAGAAGTTCCTCAGCAATGACTTTTCTGATGATAGGCACTTGACTCTATAGGAAATGAAATGTTTCAAAGAATTTAGCTATGTGATTGACAATTTGAAGAATCATAGCTGCTAAATAATATTAGAGCATGCATTGAGCTTACTGCTGCTAATTTATTCTGTACTTAAATGAATATAACTATATACATACAGAATTACTTCCTGCTACTTGTAAAAGTAAGTTTTATGTGAATGATATTTTTATAGCTTAACATTCTAAATGTTGACATACAAACAATTTTAATAACATGTTATATTAACCTGAATTGATTGCTTACAAAGGAGTCTCAAATAGCTGTCTATGATCTAAAAAATAACAAGAAATAATTTTGATCAAAATCAAAATCAAAACCACAATAATGAACCTCATCTGATAACCATTGACTGTTTATCACACGCTGGCATTGATTCAAAGAAAGAGAATGGGAGTGGTTATCTATGAAGAAGTAAAGTACGTAACTGTGAAGTAAATCAACACATAGTTTAGAATACTTACAAGTTCTCTCATATACCAGTAGAAATGGATCGCTAGTCAATACTTCTTCAATACTTGCCTCTGTTACCTTTAGAGATGAATACTTACTAAAATTTACTAACTTGTATGATTCCATTTACCTTTTCATCATTAGTAGCAAATCATACATTCTGTTTACGCTCATATATAGCTAATGACTCATCTGGGAAGAATAATTGTGATATACAACAACTCCAATGAGTCGATACACAACATTCTTTTCGACATGAAGAAAGAGACCCTGTGTTTCAATCCTCGATCTTGAAGGAGAAAAATGGCACAATTATTTTCAGTAGCAAAATCTTCATTACGAATTGGAATATTTAGTGAGATGTACAAACATCAGAGATGGCTGGGATGAAATTCTCATCTTGGATGAAAGTCCAAAACTCCCACTACTTCAACGAATAATAAACACCACACTGACTATGCATACTTACTCATTAAAATTATAGTTCGAATTTTGTGGTACTACAATATTGCAAATAGTAAATGCATAATCCTATTGTAGCTTAACCTGTTTAGTTAAATATATATATATATATATATTATAGTGAACCAGATTGGCTCAACAATATAATTCTCATACTATGCCAAGTATCACATTCAGTTAGCGTTTAAACGAACATTACCTTGAACACTTTCCACTAGGTATATGCTCATCATCTAAGGCCTTCCTAAGAAGATTAGAAACAGCTTCCACTGTCTTGAAAGTGAACAATGTGTTTAATACAGTGTGTGCAGGTCCCACATAATTAAGTCTAAATTTGAATATAAATCATCTATTGATGATTTATTTTACTACAGCAGTAATCAAATTCAAATTCTTAAATTGGTTTTATTAATTGGTGTTACAGTAGACTCTTACGTATTTTATTTATAAACTTCTGTCTGCTATGGTGAGCTTTGTCTTTTTTTTGTGTGTATGTACTCACATGATTTTGTATACTCCTTTTGGTGCTGTAAGTTGTAAGTTTAAGTGAAACCCGTAAACACACACATACTTCATGCCAAATTAAACACATTTTCTGCATGCTAAATGGCTAAAAATGTTACATTAAAGTACAACCCAATCAAATGTCCCAGTAAACTTCACGTTTCAGCTCTGTTTCCAAACTGTAGTGGAAGAATATCTCGAAATAGTGTTAAATTAAACGATTATCTTACTGTGGTGGCAGTTTTTTTCGTGAGATAATCAAACATCAAAATGAAAAACTCCTGAGCATCAAACTGCTCTCCAGGTGTGATTGAAGGATGAATTGCTGCAGAAAATGGTTACAAGTTAAAAGTACAGCCAATTGCTATGATTTAAAAATACAGGAAAGACAAGTAAGAAGGTGATCACTGTTCAGAACTCTTTTCCGAATGTCGAAGTAATAGCCTTTGTCCAGTTAACACACTTGCCTGGATCTGGACAACATAATTATCACTTACTGATGATTGTATTAATCTACTTAGCTAAAGTTAGCTTTCTAGAATTACCACTACCTGCTTCACAAACTTCACAATTAGTGGGGAGGCTACACAAACAGGAAAAATCTCTTAAATATTGGTTGGTTCAGTAGAACCTGTAGAATGGCAGAGGCAAAGCATAAGCCAAAAGCCAACGTGACCTCAGTTCCTTAGCCGACGACCACTTACCGCAAAGAGCCGACCACATACCCAATGGTTAGCACTGGTAACGTCGAGCGCCGTTAACGTAGACGGTCTTTACCAATGCTAACTTACTCTCCCTAGTCGCTTTCAAACTTTTCCCATAACATGTTGGAAGGACTCCAAAAACATCATTCCCCTCCACAAAAGAAAGAATCACTTGCAGTTGGTGCTCCTTCAACCTGCTGTATCCCAACTTCCTGGCAGAGCGTACTGCAGCCACTTCTAGGTCGGTTTTGGACTCCATTTTACGGAAGCGGCTAAGGACAGGAATCATTGCCACGTACGGAATAGTTGCCAGTCAGGAATCATTGCCACGAACTTTAAACCTATAACCTTTGACCTTGCAAGAAATTGAATTTTGATGTGCGTAGTTTTTAGCATTAAAGGTAATAGCTAAAGAACAATTACTTCTGTAAAATCTCTCTCCCAAAGTTAAAACAATAATGTGTTTTTTTTATTTCAGCTATTACACTAATTAACCTATTCACATTTTCAAGCTGTGATAAATAAAGATAGTTTTTGGTGTTGTTTTTTTTGTCTTTTGTTGTTGTTGTTTTATCGATATATTATTAGCTGAATAAGCTAGCTAATCATTATCTAATTGAGATTGATTTGTCAGTGTAGCTAGTCACTACTAATATTTTCAATTTGCTACTCTATTCACAGTTGCTGCTTGATACTAACATTATTATTTATTCCACCTTTTATACAATTTTGTAAGAAAAACTTACTTGTAGCTACTTTTTGTTAAAATGTAGTAGCTAGCAAATCATTTTAATTTGTATTAGGTGTTGCTAAATACAATAACTCTGTTTTATCAAATACATTAAAGCTTTTATTAGTGATAAATTGATTTGGCCATAATGTCAATATTTTTTCGTGACATAAGAAATCAAGTTGATAAATAAAATACATATTGCTTCATTCTACAACTATAGCAACAAGTTAGAATAAAATGTTTATGTTGATTTTTCTCTTTTCATGCAAAGTTGGCAATACCACTGAATCTCAGCTATGCTGTTAGGCGTTTCAGCATCCACGCCCACACATTTCCTGTGTGAAAGAAATAGTTGGTAAGAGTTACATCAAACATTTATCCTTACCAGTGAAACCAGTTGTCACAAATATCACATCCAATCATGTCTTGATGGGAATCATATTTACAACATGATTTACACGTCCACATTTCCCTCAAAGCAGATACTACAATAGCAAAAAAATCATATATAATGATGGTAACACAGCTAACTTATGATTAGTTCAACCTTGTTTCTGTAGATATGCAAATGCTTCATCACAAAAATGGTGTTGTACTTTGAGTAGATGATCATCTGCTAAGTTTAAAACTTCAATTGGCAAACTTGTTTCATCATGTATATACTGTATAGTAATCTGATTGCCTCTACTGGCCCAGTCGACACCTTCCTTTGTGCATAGTACTTGGATGATATCTGAACAAGAATTTTACTGATAATATTGTACTTAAATTGTGCAAATATTGCAACTCACTTAGTTCATCTTTCAGCTTTGTCTTGCTAAGTAAAGATGAGATTTCTGTTTTCTCATTTATTGTTGGTCTTCCTAAGCGCACTTTTGAAGTGCGTTTTCTCTTAGTGGAATAAAATACTTGCTTCGTAAGTGTCTTGTTTGGTGGCATGTTATTAATGTTCTTACTTTTGTGCAAGTCAACAAATTTTAGCATAGAAGTTAGATATTTATTTAAAAAAATGGAAAGTTCTGTAATTTCGGAACATTGTGAAATAAAACCAGATACACTATTTAATTTTTTCCAAAATTCTATCTTTTAAATTCTTATCAGGTGATGGATTGCACAGAGTAATTGCTGGAGGGTTAATTCTTGATATACTTGTCTCACTGCTATGGTTGGCTCCCGTAATACTACGTGCTAATAAGTGAATATGCTTACATATGGTTCCAAGTTGAATATAGTCATCACAACTGCACGAGTAGTTATGGAGACATATTGAACAAAATTTACATTTTATGAAACAGTTAAATTCACATGTTGCACATTCTTTTTTCAATGTGTAGACATATTGGCTAGAAACCGATTTTACTTGCCAGCTATTTTCACTGATTTTACGGACACTGCTAGTTGACAGATTCAAACTTGTTGCATGTCTTTTGTGTATTCTGGTAATATGTTTTGTAGATTTCCCCTTTTCAGCTTTAATTAGGCGATCAAAAGCTTTGTCCCTGGCATATTTAATAAGCAGGTTTATAATTGCATCCATTCGTTTGTTCACCCTTCCTTTCATATACACATACTTTAAAACTCGATGAAATGATTCAGTATACATGTTTGTGTTGATACCTGCATCCTTTCTGTAACAAAGAGCCCACTGTTCATGTCTGTTACCATATATATTCTCAAAATATTGTAAAAATTGCTCAAACCCTTCATTCGTCTTCATATAGTTGACTGCACTGTGAAATACTTCTATAAACTTAGTTTCATCTACTTCTTCCATCAAGGTTCGAAGAATATGATATAAGGATACTTGGTTCATTTGATCTTTTACCATACTAGAGATAGCTCTTCTCCAAGATCTGTCAATATGCCATGTGCATAGTAGCTTTCTTGGCTTATTGAATACAGCTATCCAAGCAGAATAAAACTGTTCAGCATCATCTGACATAAACCATTGTGGTTTAACATTGCCAATTTGATGCTTTAAGTGACTGAAAAAATTCATCAATAGTATCTTATCTTCCCGATTAGAAAAGCACCATGCAACAGGAAAACCTTCCCCAAACTCATCCACAACAACAATACTAATTAATTAAAAATCATATCCATTAGTACCATGAGTAGAATCAATGCAAACCACTTTGTTGTTGCCACATAAATGCAAGACTTCTGCCTGAATTGGTGTTTGAATAACTAGGGCAAAGTCATCCTTATTTAAACCTTGGTTAACACCAATATCAGCGAAAGTCTCACCCTGCTGTTTATAAAAAATTACTGGGCTATTTTTTTTTCTTCCATCTCTTTGACCCACAAATGCACGCTTATAACGTCACTTGAATGCCTTTTCCATCCATGAATATTGAAGGCTTTTTCTATATTATTTAAGTCTTTCTTTACAAGTAGGTGAATTCGAGCTATATCTGGACCAATATTGTCCCTCACTTTATCTAATATATGATCAAAACTAACCCCTTGCAATAGTTGACCTGCTATAGCTTCCCTTTCTTGTAACGATAGTCTTAAATGCCCCACTGAAAAGTCATGACCATAATGTGTCGTTACAAAATTGGCCTGTATACAATCTTCATAATATTGTAGAACAATTTTGGAAGTACAATACGCATCAATTTTTGATGTACCCTGTGATTTCAGGCACCGCTTTCCCATACCTCTTGTGTTGAAATAACCACTTCTGCTGCAATAATAGTATTGAAATTTATTTTTGGTTGACAATTTCATGCCAGAACTCTTTATATAATATACATTTGTAGTCTTCTCAACTTTAGATTTCCATTCTAAAAACTCTACAAATGTACAATTATAAAATCTAATAGCAACATGCATGGCAACTAAAATTACCTTTCTCACTGTCAAATCTTCTAGTCTCTTCTTTGAAATCAATGTTATGGACATGTACTAAGTGTTCCTGCAGTACATTTAGTCTGGCACATGTGAATAAACAGTCGTGTTCCATGCATTTTATGGATCCTCTCTTTTTCAATGTATTTTTGTGAACATGAGCAGAATGTTTATATAAAGACGCATAATGCTTGAACTTTTTATTGCAGTCTAAACATACAAATAATTGATTGGTATGAACAGAAGCTGCTTGACCTGAGCTGTCATTAGAGTTTGCATAACCCGATAGAGTAAAACTATTACAGTCAGCAGCTTCACCACAAAGAGGTGAGTGAGGAGATTTATATTGTACTTCACTAGTACTTGATAAAGGGGGAGTTTTACATTCTGTGTCACCTGAGATTATTATAGGAGGATTTTCACATTCTGAACCATCTGAACTTGCAGTAGGAGTTTTAGCATGAGGACCTGTTGATAATTGGGTATAATTTTCACATTTTTTGCTGTTTGGCTCAACACAGTGACATTCTGTGCTACCAACAATTGATTCGTCATTGCTTGGTATTGTTAGTTCAGAATTACTTGTCTGTCCATTAATCACAAGAATATCATCATATCTTATATTACTATCAGTTTCTATGAGACCAGATTTGCTTACCTCTGCAAGCCTATCATAATGATATTTTTCTGCTGCTGTGGGTTCCAAATATTTTGTGCTGTTGCTACCCTTTCGTAGGTTTAACAACTTCCTACGCAGATTCGGATTCCTAAAGATATTGCTTGTCTGTAAACAAGATACCACTAAGATTTCACAGCTTACATTAACTGCCCAGTGAGTAGTTCTTCTATCATCACTTTTCTGAGGATGACAAGACTTTCCTGTAGTAAAATCAAATAACTAGTACTACTTTAGTTATCTCTTTTTTAAACTGTTGCAAGCTAACCTGATCAAAGTCCCACTCGTTGTCTAATACTCGACATAATGCATACTATTAAAATATACAACTAGTAAGATATCCAAATGCAACAAAAGTGAATACCTGGCAAACAAATACACCACAATCGTAGCCATTTGATTGAAGTGGCTTTTTCTATAAATGATAAACCATGAATATAGCAATGCACATATATATAGCAAAAAGTATAATTAAATGGCAAAAGATGCAATATGTAAACTTAACTGTTGATGAAAACTATTTCATAAGTGAGGAATTGTCATACAGTGTGGGCTTAATGCTGGCTACTAAATTTTTTAATCTGAACACCTGCTTAGTAGCAGGGCTATAGTGGTAACAACTAGGCAACACTAAATATGCTGAACCCTTTAAAGTCCAAAAGATTCTGCGATAGAGGAGCGTTTCCTTGGCTGGCATTGTGCATGAGGTCACACATTTAACAGGACAGACTTGCAGCCCATTTCTCAAAGTCATTGCAACTATGACTTTAATGCAACTTACTTACACAGCTAGGTTTGGGAGAAATTTGGCTCCCTGTTCTTGATGGGTCAAGCCGAATTATTTGGCCGGTATGAATAACATTGCTTGTATAGCAATGTTGACTACATGTGAACTGCCACATTTGAAACTTTAAAAAATTATTATAGCCAGAAGTTCACTTCCAGCTACCTCTGGTGTAAATATGTACCACCTCAAACACTTGCCTGCCTTCGTATGTATTGCCATTTAGTCCAATCTGGTACAACTTTCCCTTCATCTTTAAGCCGTTGCTCAAGAAAAGTGCTGTGCCAAATAAATGGAACTATATGTGAGTAATTAGCTGATAATTCATAACTCACCTTAAATATTTCCAGCATTGAGCAATGCTTCCATTGAAGGAATCATAATATTCTGCTTTCTTCTTATTGATATCCACAACCTAGTTCCACATTAGTTTTTAATGCAAATATTATTATCAAATTTTGTACCATTAAAGTCCAATGATTACTATTGCAGTTTATGACTGCAAGAATGATGTCTTGAGCCATAAAATCCACCTAAGAAAATTGCAATAAATTTTATTATCAAACAAAAAGTTAGAAAAGATCACCTTTCGATGCTATGTTTTCACTCCTTCATATCCCTTTTCACTAAGTTTTGAATAAAAATGGGAATCCAGGACATACACTCTCTTGTTATCCTAAAATATTACATAGCTAGTTATAATAGCTATTAAAATTATATAATTTATAACTTGCCATACTGGCTTTTACAGAAATAAGCTCCATATATTTTCTTATTATCTGTAATTGTGGAGTATAGCTAAATGAGACTTTAACAAGAAACTAACTTCATCAGATAACCATTGTTTAGGTTGCAATCTGGTAATATCACTGAGGCATAATGATGAACTTCTTTTGTCTATAACATGGACAGTTATATATTTCGAATAGTTATTAAGTATCACTTATACAAAATAACAAGCACTTACTTGGAATCAATTTATAAAAGAGCATAAAGGGATCCTGCATAGTAACAGTAGCTACACTGACTGGACCTCACAAAAGCAGTATAATGTCCGGTTTTAGAAGACAGCTTCCTGAAAACCACTGCACCTACTAAACTATATGAAGCTTTTGTAGTAGTAGTTCGGACAGATAGGGTAGTATTCTAGAGTAATTATAAGCAATGACATTAGGTACTAATGAATATTTTCAAAATACCTGTATTTGAATGGTAGGAGTATCATCTCTAAGAAATCAAATCATAGCATGTAAGTAAATAATTTTCAAATTTAATTTCAAACATGATGTAACATCAATTTAGAACAAAAGTGTCCAAGAAAAGTTGTGAAATAATGTCACTATCTAGATACGAGCAGTAACTAGTCAGGGTTACAAGCTTGATAGGCATAGATAAACATTGCTGTTTCCTACTTAAATTTCCTACTCCATTGGTCCCAAACTTACCCTATAATTTTTTCAAAATGTGCCTATAGTTCTCATTTATTGTTTGACCAAAAATTCATGTGATAGATAGCTAATTAGTTAAGTAGCCAAGTGAAAAAAAAAGAAAGAAAATTTTTTTTAGTAGTGGTTTATGCAACATAACCAAAGCTGAAATGTATTCTTCAGTATTCTTTTCTTGATGTTTTAGTAAGTTAGAGAAGTGAAAATACTATGCTACAGCTGGTAAATGCTCGATTAAAGTAACATACTTTCGTGCTCAAGCTCAATTAGGTACAGGGTAGAGTACTCATGGTCTTTTAACAACAGCGGATGTCAAGTGGAAACACTCGAACATTTACATCACTTTGAAAACATTCATTGTTGGCTTGAGATCTTGGTCAAACTTGAGTTTGAAGCTTCAAGTTGTGTCTGCATAGTCCAGGAGTTGTTTGTCATGAATAACAATCATTAATAATCAATGCTAGCATAAACAAAACCCTTTTTCTAGCATATTCCTCGTGTTTATGTGCTTATATTTTTTCCAGCAATATTTATCAATAGCTCATTTGAGGGACTTTAAAATACTATACAATGACAGACAATGCATTTGACATACCTATTTGACATCTTATTCAAATGAATGCATAGTAGACTTGGTGCTGCTGTTATATTTCCAGTACTGTGTGTAAGTCCCCTTGTTTTGCAGCTATGGTAATAAGTAAAATAGTAGTTATGAGCTACAGATATGTTATCTTCAGTACCGTTGGCACACATGATCAGCCACATGTTCTCTAGAAGGGAAACAATCAGTTACAATGTCCTGCACATTGAATGTTTTTGATCCCTGAAATGCAATACATTACATGATTCATTCACACGTTATTTATTTTTGTGTTTCAAGACTTCATACTTGAACATATGCCTCAAGTATTGGAGATTTGTTAGTTGTGGTGCTTCTATGTGAACACTCGTGACACTCCACTAAAACAATAGATGACGGTATATTGAATATGGTGAATTCACAGGGAAATAAACTACCTGTACTTTCTTCAGACACATAGCATCTTTCCACAAGTTCACTCTTGATGCTGTTAGAAAGTAATTTACAAGAATAACTGCAGAATAATGAAATAGCTATATCCTACCTTGCATGTTGTTCCAAGCCCTCTAGAAAGTAGGAGTAAAACTCGTGTGCATCTTGCTGCTCTCCACTTACCAATTTATAGTCATTGACTAAACAAAAAAATATTCAATAGCTAACATGGGTTTTACAAACTTCTTGCAGAATTGGCTACCTTTGAGGGCTTTGCATGACTTGGTAATAATCTGACAATCCAAAGACTTTCTTCTACCATAGGTATACCTGCTGTGCACATACTGCAACAGATGAGGCAGACACAGCTGATGGGCTGTATTAAGGAATTTAAATGTTCCAATAATGAGTCCATTTTAGGGTCACAAGGTTCTAAGAACTAAAATAATCACTGTAGAGTGTCAAAGACAAATTTGTTCTATCTGAAACATATAGTTCACGACTATTTTGTGTGGATAGTTTCATATAGTGGAACTATTGTTATATTCACTCATTTAATCTTTGGTGAAGATGTTATAGCTCACCTTTTCCAACTATAGTTACCTTGTGCATTTTGCATTACTATGACTATCTTGTAGGGGGTGGGGGGGGGAGGGAGATGGGGAGGATGGTGATCCTTGGATAAGTCTGGTTACTCCACCTACGGTATAATCGCTGCCACCAGAGTGACTCGAGCTGCTATGCTAAAGTCCAACCCAGCTTCACACACTTCAAGTTTGTGTAAAGACACAGGCAGGGCAATGACATAGAACTATATAGGAACTGACTAAAATGGTGAATGCAAGAGATATATGTGAGCTGGCAGTCACCCCCAAAGAGATCACAGCCCTTACAGTATTATGAATGAATGATGTTCATGTACATGTGAAAGTTATTTCTTTTACCCTAATCATCTGGGTGGTGGAGCTAATGTTTATTCTTTTTCAAGGGAGGGGCTGATTGTTCTACAAGTATCTAGTGACACTTTCTTGTTCAGACTCTGCCCCACAATAGCTACATTATCTAATTTCTGATTGCTAAAAATTTTCCAAGTACATATCATCCAGCAGTGTGGGACCTACAAGAGCAGTGTGGAGGATCATTTTTTACTTAATTCTCTAATATGTTGCAGTTAATTTCAAGATTTTCTATTGCTTACGGTTTAATCGAGATCAAACTAAATGTTACATGTCAACTTTGTGCCTTATACATGTGTAATTCCACCCTCTGTTGGGCTGTAAGGCCACCTATGGGCAGGAATAGCTTGGTTTGTTCAGACTTTAATAGTAGGATGAGCAAAAATGGGGAAGAGAAAATGTAAATGACTGATGTATAGTAAAATGTGCTGCATGACATGTACATAATTGTAATAGATACATGTTAATGGAGAGTAGGGGATGGAAAAATAATTTACTGTAACTCTACACTAATTCCAGTCTTCTAACTTATAAAACTATATAGCAGCTATGTTCTATTCAAGTTACACATCATCTCTTACTGCATTCAGTAATTACAACAATGCCACTTTCCTTGTTTCCTCAATGAATAATTCCACTAGTTAATGCATGTCTCATACCTGGATGCACATAGCATCTAGTAACTACAGTGGCAATTATTTTCAAACTCTACTTTAGCTCTACTTTTTTTATTTTTTTTAAGCCAGATCAAGTGTTGTTTGTGCCTTACTTCTGTTAGTGTAATTGTACTTTGTGGCTTACCACTTGTACTTGTGTAACCACTTTGTGTTGTAGCTACTTCACTACTGTGCACTTTATATAGTTTTACAGCAGCATATTAAATGGCATTTTGAATGCTAACAGGTAAATGTTTTTGATATAAAGAAATAGTTGGGAGTGATGATTGCTCAGCTAATAGACTTTTTGTGTAAAAAGTATAGGAAACATTGGGGAGTGACCAGCCAGCAGTTATCCTGGGCTTATGATAACATTTGACTAATCTAGATAATGCTCCAAAAAAATCTGAAACCACTGTGGTTCATATGCACTTAATGATTGTACACAATTAAAGTAGTGGTAATTTGGAATCATACACCAGCATTTGCAAAAAAAAAAAAAAAAAAGTGTCTTACCTGAATGACAACACTGAAAAGACACGTTCTTTCTTTTCATAATAGCTACTAAATCTGCTATTGCAGGATGGTTGAGAAGGCATTGAAAAACTGCATTCAAATAGCAATTGTTTGAAGTATTTGATAAGCCAGGGGGGACCAGTACATCGCCCTTATAGTACTCTTCAAAAGGTTTGAGACTCATGCTTCTCTTCACATTAATCACGGAGGAATAACGCAAAAGAAAAAGGCTACGGAAATTTTTTTTTTATGAAACTAAAGTTTACTATGCAAACGCATGCGCAATAAAGGTCAAAGGACATTACTGAGGTGCCCATGACTATTTGCTTAGTCAACATTTTGAGGTTTAAAGTGCGCGGCAATGTTCCTGTCTTTCCATTTTACTACCCTGCTCGAGCACTCGGGATAAAGGTGCAGCTTAATTAATGACGTCATTAGTCCGCCCACGAAAACTTTAGATGGGTGCGGGGCGTCAGTGAAAGCGTCATTTTTGGTCATCTTAATTACATTCCCTTAACTTAATTAAATTCCTTTTGAACAAGTCGGTAATGCTAACCTTTCCCTCTCCCCTCCCTTCAATAAAAGAGGTAAAGGGTCGGGCGCCGCGAGACTAGCCACACCCAGGGCGACCGCATTGTTGACGTCGCGTTGGAGTTGCAGCAGGTTTGCTAGGTGTTTGCTATAGTTATGGCGGAAAGTCAGCCTCAAGCTGGTACTGAGGTAAGTGCGTGGTACTCTTTAGTTTGAAACTTAGCTCTAGCAGATTTCTAGATCTGGTTTTGTTGATTACCAGCTAGTGAGATCCAGTGTTGTTGTTTTCTAGCTGCTTACTACTAGATCCATCTTTCTAGCTAAATAGCTAGAGATCCAGTGTTTAAATTCTTAGCTGATTACTAGATCTGGTGTTTGACTTGAATCTGTGAAAGGAAAGTCGACTAAACCACAAGTTGTTTTAGAGAGAGGTATAGTTCCCAGGCCAACAATTCGTCTGACTAAATCACTCAGTGAAATCAGTGAAACTAAACCACAAGTTGTTGCTCTATTTATTTTGAGAGGTATGATTGCCAGGCAACAATAGAGCAATTAGAGCATGGATTGTCATTTTCTATACGTATTTCGCTTTACACACACACACACACACACAACTCACACTCACACGTGTGCACACACACACGTACACACACACACATGCACGCACACACACACAACAAAGAGTGACACAACAGTTTTAGTACTGGCTCTAGTGCAGACTCTATAAGGATAAAATATGTTAGTGTTATTCCCCATGGTGTGCATAAGTTAGTTATTAGCCTCCATTTTGCCTGGAATCTGCAGAATTATAAACTAACAACGAACACTTTAATGTGTGTAAATGTGTGTTTCTCCTTAGAGCATGCTCAGACATGACTTTCCCTCCTTTCTTTTATTGTTTGTTGGTTTGTTGTTGTTTTTTGTTGTTTTTTTAGTTCCTAATGCCTGTTTTGTTTTTGAGCATGCTCAAACCTGACTTTCCCTCTCTTTTATTCCAGATGTGCTGGTGTCTTATTTTGAGCATGCTCAAACCTGACTTTCCCTCTTCTTTTTTTTCCGGGTGGGCTGGTGCCTTATTTTGAGCATGCTCAGAAATGACTTTTTCTCTCTTTTTCTTTCAAGTTGCTGGTGCCTGTTTTTTGTTTTTGAGCATGCTCAGATATGACTTCCCCTCTCTTTTTTTTGCAGTTGTTAATGTGTTTTTTGTGAGAGAGGATACTCAGACATGAGTTTCCCTCTCTTTGTCTCTATAGTTGGTAGTTGTTTTACTCTCGCTATCATTGAAGTCTAGTTTGTTCCAGAAATATAGTAAGTTGCGTGTTTATAACACACAAACACTACCTTCTCTTTTGTATGTTGTTTTTATTGTTGTGTTCTATTTATTTATTGTTTGGTTTGTCTTTCTTACTATGTATAAGTATTTGTATGTTTGTGCCATTTAATAAATAAATTTGATTTTTCCTTCATTGAATGTATGTTTGTGTGTTAGTATTTTTGTGGGGGTCGTTACTTCCCACACTAGCTAGTTCTAAGATGAAAACTCGAAGGACCAGGATGTCCACTTGATCTGGCGCAAGGCTAATATCAATCGCAACTGCTGGCCGTTTAGCTTGCAGTCTTGACTGACAGCAAAAGGTGCGCACTCCTTATGCGGGGTATTACACAGGTTCTCAGAGGTGAACAACATTATTATCTAGAATAGGCATGCATATATACGTAACAACAAGTAGAGAGTTACGATGGGTTGCGTAACTCTACCACAATGATGATACAATAAAGGAGGGACAGGAAGTAGGGAAATGATCGTTAGTTTAGACTCTGTCTGTGGACGTAGTCCCAGACATACTCCCGGGGGAGGCTTGAGGAGTCTTGGGGATGACTTGATCTTCATCTGTGATGAGAGGTATCAGTCTGTGGATGGCTCTGGTGTATCTCTTGCCTCTGCAACGTAACGTAACAGCACGGACGTGACCGTCATCACCCGCATGTGCAGTCTCTACTACGGCAACGGGCCAGTCTCGGCTGCGTAGAGTCTCGTCTCTGACAAAGACCAGGTCTCCAGGAGCTAGAGATCTTCCAGTTCTAGTCCATTTGGATCTTTGTGCACAGGAGGCGAGGTAAGTAGCTGTCCATTGACGCCAGAGATCATTCTGTAGTCGAGAGACCAATTCCCAACGTCGGAGATTAGACATCTTGCCTGTGGAAGGCAGAGGTTGAGGTGGAGCTCTAAGAGGTCTTCCTATGAGGAAGTGTCCTGCTGTGAGGTATGTTCCTTCGGATGCTTCTTGTGTGTGCAGAGGAGCGAGGGGTCGGCTATTGAGAATAGATTCTGCTTGAGCTAGCAGTGTGTACAGCTCATCCCATCTGAGGCTGTGTGGTTGAAGAGTCTTTCGGAGTAGAACCTTCATGGCTTTGACTGCAGCTTCCCACAATCCTCCGAAGTGTGGAGCTCTTGGAGGGATGTGATGCCATCGGATTTGGTTGCTAGATGAGAACTGTGTTATGACTTGTCTCATTTCGTATGATTCGGAGAGTCTCTGCAGCTCCCGGATCTCCTCCCGGGCCCCATGGAAATTGGTTCCATTATCTGAAAAGATGTCAGGAGGGCAACCACGTCTGGAGATGAAGCGATCCAGAGTAGCACGGAATTCAGTAGAGGAGAGAGAGGCGCAGAGATCTAAGTGGACGGCTTTAGTAGTCATGCAGACGAAGACTACTGCGTATGCTTTGATCTTGGAAGGTTTTCGGGTGTGTCCCACTTTTAACTGGAACGGTCCAGCAAAATCCACACCAGTCCTGTAGAAAGGAGGAGCAGGAGTAGTTCTTGAAGAAGGGAGCATGCCCATCATGCTGGAGAGAGGTTTGGCGTAGGCCTTCTGGCAAATGGCACAGGTCCGGCTGATGAACTTGAGTAAGTTGCGTAAACCAGGGATCCAATAAGAGTTTGCCAGGATGGAAGCCATGGCTGAGATGCCCGCGTGGCTGTAGGTACGGTGAAGTGTCCTGACCAGTAGCTTGGTGAGGAGAGACTTTGGGTGAAGAACAATCAGGGTAGTAGGAGTTGATGGAGCTTCAGGGTCGCGAACTCGGCTGCAAACTAGGAGGTGTCCATGATCTGCTATCTTGACTTGAAATCGATGGAGCGAGTGTCCTGATGGAATGTTCTTGGACTTGTGCACAGCTTCGAATGCTTCTGGATAGAATTCTTGCTGAGACAATGCGTAGACGCGGTGTTTAGCAAGTTCGATCTCTTCGAATGTGAGCATGTCGGAGAGAGTCTCTTGCTGGTGGTTGGAGTGGAGGCGTCGACACCGAAGGATCCAGGCTACGACTCTCACTAGAGTGAAGAAAGAGGAGAACTTCTTCCAGAGGTTCGAAAGGAAGTTCTTTTGGGTCTCTGTCATCTGGATGCTAGGCTTGACGGAGATGTTGAGGACGGATGCCGCAGGTTTGCTGGGCTTGTGTTGAGGCCAATCTTTCTTGGGAAGGAGAAGCCAGGAAGGACCTGACCACCAGAGTGCTGACGTGATCAGGTCTTTCGCTCGGATTCCTCTACTGGCAAGATCTGCAGGGTTGTCACTGGATCTGACGTGTCTCCAGATGACGTCTGGCAGTAGCTGCTGAATGGCGAAGACTCTGTTAGCAACAAATCTATTGAGGAGAGGAGGTGACTTTGGAAGCCAATGGAGGACGATCTCGCTGTCAGTCCATGGGTGAACGCGTTGGAGAGGGATGTCCAGGAGAGATGCTGTGCGAATCAACAGTTTTGCTAGGAGATGAGCACCTGTGAGTTCGGCTTTGGGGATAGTGATAGGCTTGACAGGCAAGACTCTGGCCTTCGCGATGACCAAGGTCGAGCTGACTTGTCCTCTTGAGTTCACAGATCTGAGGTAGATGCTGGCACCGTAGGCGACTGAAGAGGCGTCTGAGAATCCATGTAAGGTCCAGGAGTCGGGAGAAGAGTCGTCCTTGGGAACGATACGTCTCGGAACTGCATGACCGTTAATGGCTGGAAGGTCGGATAGCCACTCATCCCAGTGTACCTTGATATCTTCCGGAACTGGCTTGTCCCATAAAAGAGATCGTTTCCACGTTTCTTGGAAGAGAATACGAGCTGGTATGATGGCTGGGCAGAATAGACCGAGAATGTCGAAGACACCAGCAGCCCCTGAGGCGATGGAGCGTTTGGTGGTAGTCGGAGCATTCGGAGCAGGGTCTGGAATGGAGACATGGAGAGTGTCTTTCTCCACAACCCAGTGGATGCCTAAGGCTTTGGGAGCTTGGCATGGAGGGGTGATGGATACAGGTGATGAATCTGTTTCCAGTAGATGAGGCGGAATCATAGACTTGAGTTCCTTGGAGTTGGTCCTCCACTTGCGAAGAACCATGCCTGCACGAGAGAAAAGGTCACAGAGTTCGGATCTGAGTTCTTCTGCTTCGTTCACGTTTCTGGCTCCTGACAAGAAGTCGTCCACGTAGAAGGCGGAGAGGATGGCATCTGCTGCTGCAGGATGCGAGGATGAGTACAGGTTGGCCAGAGTGTGTAGCACTTGTGTGGCCAGGAAAGGAGAGCTCTTGACCCCGAAGGTGAGGCGGTTCATTCTGCAGTCGAGAATGGAGCCATTGGAAGCACGCATGAGGAATCGATGCAGGTCCCTTTCTTCTGGGTTTAGGAGGATCTCCCTGAACATCTTCGAGATGTCTGCCGTCATTCCAACGTTGTGTCGACGAAATCGAGTGAGCACGTCTGGAAGAGGCGGGTACAGGTTTGGACCTGGTAGAAGGGTGTCATTCAGCGAGACGGAGTTTGATGAACAAGCAGATGCATCAAAGACGACTCGAACCTTTGTGGTGGTTGAGGAGTCTTTGAATACGCCATGTACCGGCAGGTAGCAGGCTGGAGAGCGAGGTATCTCGTTTGGAGGGATGACCTCGGCATGGCCCAAGTCCAGATACTCTCTCAACACGCCAGAGAAGGCGTCGAGCTTCCCTTTGGCTTTGAGAGACTTCTCATTGGCTAGAAGTCTGGAGTGAGCTTGGCGACGGGTGTCTCCAAGGGTGGGTGGATCAGAGACTCGAGGCAGGGAGACGGAGAATCTGCCGTCGATTCTCTGGTAGGTGTTGTTGAAGTTCGTGATAGTTTGTTCGTCTTCAGGCGAGTGCGTCGGCGCTTCTGGGACTTGATCCAACTCCCATAGTCGGTCGAGGTCCATGGAGAGGTCTGTAGGAGTCACTGCCAGAGTGAGCACTGGAGTAGACGAAGCTCTCACCATAGGTCCAGACAAGCAGAGTCCAAACCTGGTGGGTTGTGCCAGGAATCCATCAAGTCTGAATTCCGGGGCTGTCTTTACAAAAGAGGCATCCATTCCATTCAAGAGAATGTCCACCCGGCCTCCGAGATCTGGATCAGCTAGCTTGTACGACGAGAGGGACGGCAGCGAGGTGATCTTGTCCTTGTCAGCAGGGGAGTCCAGATGAGGCAGCTTGGGATGAACGGTGAACCTGAATGGCTCAGAGTGGAATGAACCATCCACTGAGTGTAGCGAGGCTTTTGCAGTGAATTTGCACTGAATGTAGGAACCACCACACTCAAGAGTACGAGGCTTGGATGTTCTCTTGAGCCTGAGGTCCGAGGCGAGTTTGTCAGAGATGGCACTAACAGCAGCTCCACTGTCTAGAACTGCTCTGGCCACCACAGTCTGTCCTTCGTTCTCGATGGAGACCAGCGCAGTGTGCAGGAACCTGATGTCGGAGTCTGTGTCGTCGTCCGATGAATTCGAGGTTTGATCCATGGTGGTCAACATCTGGTGAATCTCGGGAGCATTGGAGGTAGAAGAAGGAGAGGTCTGTGGCTCGATGTGGAGCATCGAATGGTGTTTGGCACCGCAGGTCCTGCAAGAGAATTTGCTTGGGCAATTCCCACGACCGTGTTGACTCGAGAAACAGTTGGTGCAGAGCCGTTTGTCACGAACCAACTTGTTTCTGCTTTCAACATCCATCCCTTGAAACGTGGAGCACTTCATGAGTCCGTGGTTGTCGTTGCAGGCGTAGCAATTGGGAAGTTTCTTGGGAGTAGACTTGTGGTGGTGGGGTTTCTGCTTGACAGGCTGAGAGTGAGATGAGGAATAGGCGAAGTGAAGAGATGATCGAGTCGACGTTGGGGCAGGAGACGAGTCGTCGTTGGCGAGTTCTCGTTGCCAGTACTGCACAAACGATAGGACTGTTTCCATTTCTGGCACAGTGTCTGGCTTCTTGTGGCGTAGCCATTCCCTTTTGCAGTCAGGGTCCATGAGGCTGACCAAGACCATGGCAAGGTATGCGCTGACGGAGTCGCCCACAAGTGACTGAAATCTCTGGAAGGGTAGTACGAAGTTGTCGTAGACGTTGTCGAGGTCGGTAGCAGTTAGGTGGAATTGCTTGACAGTGTCTATTTTGTTGATGATAAGAGGGCACACAACTTGTGGAGATCCAAACTTGGCGCGTAGGAGAGTGAGCATTGTGTCCAAGTCTGCGTTGGGATCGGGTAGGTTGTGAAGAATCTTGAGACCAGAAGGGTGCTGGATAGCCTTGATGAGATGTCCCTTGATCTCGAGGTTGGAATGTCCTTTTGCTCTAGCGTTGATCGTAGCCTTGAACATTGTCTCGAAGTTCGCCCATTTGAAGGGGTCACCGTCGAATGTTGGAACGTCCAGATGTAGTGAAGAGTTGTTGTGACTTGTCGATGTAGCAGGAGATGAAGCAGGAGAGGATGATGTCGTGGCCGCTGTGAGTATGGGTACTGCTGGGTCACGGCAGGATGAGTGAACATCTCTGCTGAGCACGGCAAGACTCTCTTTCACGTCTTGGAATCTTCTGTCAATGGCGGGGCTGTGTTTGGTGTAGCGTCTTGCTAGCTTAAACCAGTCACTGCAACGAGCAGACAGGTTGACAAAAGAGTCTCGAAAGAGAGGTGAGTTGACGTCTAGGACGGATTGTGCTTTTGTGAGGTCTTCGCTCAGGCCGTTGCTGTCGATCCACAACTCATGGAAGAGCTTGAAGTCCCTGATGGTTGTCTTGACCTTGTCGTAGGTGTCTTCGTCTTTGTCTTTCTCCGTTTCCTCGGCGTCGTCATCCATGTCGTTGTCCAAGACCAGTTCGTCGATCCGATCTTGGATGGATTTGTGAGTAGATCTGAGGGAGTCTAGATCTTTGAGGAGGTCGTCGAACACTAGTCCAGAGATCTCGTCCGGGTGCTTGCCTTGAAGTTCGGAGACTTTTCTCTGCAGCCTAGTGAGCATTCCTTGCTTGTTGCCTCTCTTGCGATGGAGGGATTGCAAGGCTTGAGAGAACTCGGAAGGTTCAGACATGGTGAGTAACTGGAGTTGAAGAAATACGGAAGTGGTTTGAAGATAGATTGGATACGAGTGGTGTTGATGTGAGCCACGCGTAACAGTCAGAGAAGTGAGGGTTGAAGATGGAGTCGAAACGAAATAGCAACAATAGTGAGCTAAGCTACAGCTACGAAATAGCAACTAATAGAAAGCTAAGTAAGTCGAAATAGCAGCAATAGAGAGCTAAGCACTAGTTCAAACAAAGGCTCGAAGGACCATTTAATGTGGGGGTCGTTACTTCCCACACTAGCTAGTTCTAAGATGGAAACTCGAAGGACCAGGATGTCCACTTGATCTGGCGCAAGGCTAATATCAATCGCAACCACTGGCCGTTTAGCTTGCAGTCTTGACCGACAGCAAAAGGTGCGCACTCCTTATGCGGGGTATTACACAGGTTCTCAGAGGTGAACAACATTATTATCTAGAATAGGCATGCATATATACGTAACAACAAGTAGAGAGTTACGATGGGTTGCGTAACTCTACCACAATGATGATACAATAAAGGAGGGACAGGAAGTAGGGAAATGATCGTTAGTTTAGACTCTGTCTGTGGACGTAGTCCCAGACAATTTTATATGGCACAGTAGCCGTCTTAAAAAGCTTCTAAAATGTGTCGCGTAGAACTGAAGTAAACAGCCTTTTTTCAACATTTTATTACTGTTTCTATTAATTCTATTAATTTCAGTACTACTTACATAAAATGCTAATAAAAAGAGTCGATCTTTTCTGTGTATTTAGTGCTAAAAGTTAAAAACTCTTCCAGTGCTGTATCAGTAAGCTGAGACCTTGTACTGCCTATGGAAGTCGTCGAAAAAGATTTGTTGGAAGAAAAAAAACTGACTAGCTTTTAAGGCTTAAGTTACAACAGACACAATGCTCTAACCAGGTCCTCATTTTGTAGGTCTTCCAGTTTAATCTCTAGCTGTAAAAATATCTAAACCAGCAATGGTGCTGACTCCTAGAAAGTACTGGTAGCGTAGAACAGCCGTACCACAATTCTGCAAGAATCTATTTTTAAATGCAAAAGCAAAATCTCTTGAATGTGTAAATACAATTTTGGAAAACAATTTCTATATTTCTAGAAGTGAGGCATAAGATAAATAGGAAAGATTAAAAAAAACAACAACTTTAAAACATAGTTTAACAGAAGTATTGTATTTTATGAATCGCCAAACTGCTTGCACCTTTCTGGTGCTTTTTAATACAGGAAGAAGCATCATATTTTCTTATTGTGTGTCTGTGTGTTAAAATATGTGACCGGCTCTGAGAAAACTGACATTGTGAAATGTTAAAAAAATCAATGTTATGCAGTAAGCTATTCTTCCTTTGGCCATTTTTCCCTTTAGCTTTCACGGGTATCGTCATAAAAACATTGACTTGCATTCTCCAATTTCAGCTGGTGCTATTAGAACGGTAGACCACCGTAACTAAAGCCCTTATTTATCAATTTAAATCAATTAAACTTTCACACTAATCAGCCGAAATTTTAACCTTTGGTAGTTTGCTAATATTAAGGTTTCAGAAAACCTCAAAAACATTTTTTTTGAAAAAATTTAGACAAACTAACTGTAGTGCATGTTTACTCGATTTCAGTTTATTGTCAAAATTTTTTAATTTCATTCACTTTCCAATTTTCTCATTTTCTCTTTTTTATATATAATGTTAGTGTTTTATTCTTGTGTGTTTGTTATTATATTTAAAGTATATGTTTATGTGCTTGTTTCCATTATTTATTGTTGTTAGTAATATTGTTATTTTGTAGCGTTGTTGTTTTCAGTTCCAATAACAGTTGTATAATTTTGTATGAAGTATGAAGTGTTTATATAGCACGTGCATTGCTTGTATTAGAATAGATTGTTTGTGTGTTTGCATGTTTTGAACATTGGTGAATTTAATGCCTGGTTTAAATTTGTTTGTGTGTTAGTTTTAAAGTCTTGCATTAAAACAAACATCTGAAGCAATTTGTTTGTTTGTTATTATTTACTTTACTATTTGTGTATTTATTTGTTTATTTGTATTTAGAGAAATCTCCTTCATCCTTTAGCCTCACTTCACTGGGAACACTGCCATACATGGAGGGAGATGGTCTGGTCTAAACAATGTGCAGTACTACAGAATAAAGTACTGCTACTAGATTATTATGATAACATACTTCACATCTCTACTGACCTACACTCATGGACTACTACTCCTGTACCATATGTAGACTCGTCCCTAACTACCTACCAGTCTAAGTTTGTATTGGTTGGTGGATGGCATCCCTCCACTAGGGAACCCACTAACTCTCTGTTGACTAGTACTACTGGTCTAGACTGGAAGCCATCGCTACGTGCCATGCCTACTCGTCGCTACAATGCATCATCAGTTAGTGGAGGATCACCAGAGGTCCTGGTCGTGGCTGGTGGGCGTGGCTTACATGGCGAGGACTTGGATGTAGTGGAAGTTCTGCTCAACGACCATTGGTCGACTGCAGACTCACTTCCTTCTTCATGCTATAACATGCGATCAACATTCCATGAAGGCAACTTCTACTTCACAGGAGGAGTTGTCAAGCAGAATATTCTATTTATATGCACTTTAGAGTCTCTCATAGCATCTGCTAGTAATGGCAGGACAACTCCACTAACAATATGGAGGACAGTAACCACACCTACTGCCATCTCCGCTATCGCCTCGTATTTATCAAATCTAATCGGCATCGATGGATATTCTACAGTCAGTTACTCCAACAGAACAGAGAAGTGGATTGAGACTACTAGTGAGGGAGATGGACCAGCTAAGGTGGCTTATGGATATACAGCTACTGCAGTATTAACAACTGGACAGTTAGTAATGGCCAACATAAATGGAGTGTATAGAGGAACTCTGTCAGGTTAGTGTATTCAAATAGCAGCTCCCTCTAGAAGCCTCCCTGACTGAACTCTGTCAGGTTAGTGTATTCAAATAGCAGCTCCCTCTAGAAGCCTCCCTGACTGAACTCTGTCAGGTTAGTGTGTTCAAATAGCAGCTCCCTCTAGAAGCCTCCCTGACTGAACTATGTCAGGTTAGTGTGTTCAAATAGCAGCTCCCTCTAGAAGCCTCCCTGACTGAACTCTGTCAGGTTAGTGTATTCAAATAGCAGCTCCCTCTAGAAGCCTCCCTGACTGAACTCTGTCAGGTTAGTGTATTCAAACTAGAAGCCTCCCTGACTGAACTCTGTCAGGTTAGTGTATTCAAATAGCAGCTCCCTCTAGAAGCCTCCCTGACTGAACTCTGTCAGGTTAGTGTATTCAAATAACAGCCTCCCTCTAGAAGCCTCCCTGACTGAACTCTGTCAGGTTAGTGTATTTAAATAGCAGCTCCCTCTAGAAGCCTCCCTGACTGAACTCTGTCAGGTTAGTGTATTCAAATAACAGCCTCCCTCTAGAAGCCTCCCTGACTGAACTCTGTCAGGTTAGTGTATTCAAATAGCAGCTCCCTCTAGAAGCCTCCCTGACTGAACTCTGTCAGGTTAGTGATCAGGTTAGTGTATTCAAATAGCAGCTCCCTCTAGAAGCCTCCCTGACTGAACTCTGTCAGGTTAGTGTATTCAAATAGCAGCTCCCTCTAGAAGCCTCCCTGACTGAACTCTGTCAGGTTAGTGTATTCAAATAGCAGCTCCCTCTGGAAGCCTCCCTGACTGAACTCTGTCAGGTTAGTGTATTCAAATAGCAGCTCCCTCTAGAAGCCTCCCTGACTGAACTCTGTCAGGTTAGTGTATTCAAAATACTCTACCCTGCAGTAATATTGGTTTCTTTTCAGCAGGTTCATATTAATATAGTCTCTTTCAAGTACATTTATAGATTATTGTTATTGTTATGGAGATTGTTTTAAAAAAGTATGTTATTGTTATTTGTTAAATTATGTTTGAACAAAATAATTTATTATTAACATGTTAATAATTATGAATGTTAGGTATTTACTAGTCTTTACAACATATCTAAATTGCAGGTGAAACTGGCAGCTGCTTCTACTGGCAGCTGTTTTATTTCAGCTGCTTTTGCAAAAATATGTAGCTATGTAGTTGTGTGTATAGTATACAACAAGTCTGACCATAATACCTGTGATTATAATATCCTACTACTATTATCTACTTTTTTTTTCTTTCTTTTTTTTGCATCTTTTTTCCCTTCCTAACTCTCCCTGTCTCCAATTCTTCCTTCTTAGTCCATCTCCCTCCTCCTCTTTTTTTCCTCTGATTTTGTATGTATAACTGATAAACAAATATTTATAATGTTGTGGTTGTTGTTGTTGTGTAGTGATATCCTATTCCCCAGACAACCAGTTCATATCCAATGTCCTGTCCAGACTAGAGGCAGTGATGAGCATTGACATTGAGTCTGTCCTGGCCAACAGTCTCTCTCAACTAACACAATCTACTGGAGTAGAACTACCAGACCTTGACCCACAGACTGATCCTATGGATTATGTAGAACAAGTTATTGTCACATGGCGTAGACTACATCATCCAACATGGCAACAACTACTGGACGTCTTACAAGATATTGGACTAGCAGAGCTGAGTCAGCAAATTGACGCATTCATGAGAGGTAAGAGTAGTTTTTGAAATAGTATATGTGTAGTATTTTGTGTCATGTAACATTTTAATGATGTTTATGAATGCAAAACTATTTTTACACTGTATAATTAAGTCTATTTAAGGTCCTGATAGATATGTTATAAATATGATTGTTAGACATCAGTATTTGTATTTGTTGGATTAATTTTATAGTCCAAAGTATGTATTTATTTGCTGTGATAGGTTACTACAAGATTGAAGATGCGTACAAGCACTTCATCGTTTCCAAGGATGTGCTGGAGCTTCTGTCTTTAAAGTTGATGTTTGTTGGTCCTCCACGACAAGGCAAGAGTACTACTCGCCGTCGAGTTAGGAAAGAGATCACAGATCTTCTGTCAGCAGGAGAAGAGGAGCAGATTCATGGCAGCACAGGCACAGTGGAGTGTTCCAATATGCTCGTCCAAGGCTCGTCTGATCCAACTACAGCAGAAAGGAAGGCAAACTGGGCCATTGTACAGAATCTCACTGAGGAAGCATCCGTACTCTTTCACAGTCTCAAAAGTAGTTTTGTGACTAAATCCACTTCTGAGGGTACAAGTGATTCCCATAAAAATAGAGAAACCGCAAAAAGTGTCCATCAGGATGGCAGTGGTTCAGAGCAGTCTGTGGAAGAATCGCCACAATCTACTTTACTTGGATCTACCAAAAGTAAGCCATCAAGACAGAAGGAATCTTCTCCTGTCGCACCAACAAATGTCCAACTCTCTGATGAGGTGGCAACATCACAAGATTATTCCGAAATAGCTGCCGTATTCAAGAAAGTGTCCCAACAACCAGAGTTTGTTGAAGATTTAAGGCATTCTTTAATAGCTTTCTTGAGGATGGAAGATACTGGAGGTCAGCCTGAGCTGATGGACATGCTACCAGCACTCACCATAGGACCTGGCCTCTACATGCTGTTCTTTAACTACATGTTCCAATTAAATGAGGAGTATCGGGTCTTTTATCAGAGAGCTTCAGGAGAGACAAGTGCACCAGAGAAATCAGAGTTTACTCTGCAAGAGATGCTTTTGCGCACTCTGGCCAGTATATCTTGTTTCAGTTCCTCTTCCCATCTTCAACCTCTACCAGGAACAGACAACCCAGCCATTGGTGAGATACTGGAGTCCTCCAAGTCAGTAGTGTATATAGTGGGTACTCACAAAGACAAGGTTTCTGAGGAAGACATCGCTACAGTTGACTCACAGCTTCAAAAAGTGATTGGAGACACTGACTTCTTCAGGGAGGGCATAGTTCAGTTCTGCTCACAAGACAAGCTTGTAGTTTCTCTGGACAACATGGGAGGAGGAATAGAAGAAATCGATCACTTGCATCAGCTACTGGAGAATGCCATGGAGAAACACTTTAAGAAGCTAAAAATTCCAGCCGTGTGGCTCCTGTTCAGCTTGTGTCTTCGCATGAGAGAAGTGAGGACAGCCAGCCTGGAGACCTGCTTGGCCTTGTCCCATGCCTTCAATATGACACCCTACGAGACCAAAGCAGCTCTGTGGTTTCTTCACCACCATGCCGGTGTTGTGATGCACTTCCCCAGTGTGCCTGGTGTGGAAGACCTGGTCATCATAGACATCCAGGTAGTGTATGACAGTATCACTGGTGTCATTCTCAAAGCCATGAGCTTTGATAGCATAGGTCAGGCCACATCCGAGAGATTCAGGAAGACAGGTAGATTCACTATGACAGATTTGATATCAGCTACAGCTGACATTTCGGGAGATCTGATTCCACCAGAGCAACTGGTAGCTTTGCTAGCATATCTTCACATTGTAGCGGAGATTGTGTCAGTCAAATCTTCTGATACTAACTCGGTCTTAGAAGAGAAAGAATACATTATGCCTTGTGTGTTAGAAAACACTAGGGCAAAGGAACTTGACCTATTCCACAAAGAATCCTGTAGATCATGTTTGGTGGAGCCTCTCTTGATGTACTTCTGTAGTGGGTTTACTCCTATGGGACTCTTTTCTGCTTCAATGGCTTGTTTCATATCTAACAAGTCTTTCTCTTTCATTAGAGAAGGTGTCAAGAAAAACATGGTGCACTTTATGTACGGATCTAAACGAATTCGTGTAGCATTCATATCTCGATGTAAATATTTTGAAGTCGTAGTTTCGTGTGATCCTACATTCCAAGACTCCATTCACCACGAATGTGCTGCTCTAAAACAAGATATAGAGGCCACTCTAAAGAAGGCTAGTTCCAGAATGAACTACAACAGTTACATGGACTACCAGTTTGCCTTTGACTGTCGTTCACATGAAGGAGGGAATCATCTCGGGTTAGTTCATGAGTCCATTCCTTCAGTCATGGCATGCGTCATCAATTCACAAGGAATTGCACTTCAGAACAGACAGCTCGTTTGGTATGGGCAGGTATGCAGGAATAGATTATGTATTCAAACTTGTAATAGCTAACTCTTGTTTATTTGGTATTAGAAATATGAGAAGAAAAATCCTGTGGTAGAGATCTCTGAAAGTAAGTCAAGTTCTGTTTGTATTTATAATAATTGAAAGTGTTTTATTATTAGGTGGCAATAACTTGAGTATATTTCTGAGTGTGTATCCTGACTTGGTCCTCTCAGTGACGCCTTGTGTCATGACAGTAGCTGATCACTGCTACTGTAACAGACTCATTTCACAATATACCTATGACCAACTCATCCAGCGAGTGGACTGGATAGACACAGACAAGGCCAGAATTCTTCTGAGTAGCATTCGTACAGTCTTGCTCTCTACACCCGGTGTTCTGACAGAGTTTGTTACAATATTGTCTAAGGTGGACTATTGTAAACTAGTGGCAGATAAACTACAGCAACAGCTCCAGTAAGTATGTTGCTATCACTTTAGTATTATTATTATTATTGTATTGTTTGTGTTACAGTCTTGAGCAAGATGAAGAGAAGATGAGAGTGAAGAGAAGGAGAGTGGATTAGAGTAGACTGAGAATTCAAGTGAACAGATTTTTTTTTTGTGATACTATTTTGTGTAATAGAATGGTGGATTGAATTGTGTGTGGAAGAATTCAACAATACAATGAGGATATTCATTTTAAACATTAAAAAAAAGGCAAACTATATACTTATCATTTGGAAGAGATGTTTTAGCTAGAAGCTCATCACTATGAAAGCCACATTCATCTTATTAGCTAAATAGAAAAACATTGTTCAAGTGCAATTTTTTTTTTACAATTTTTTTGCTAGCCACAGGAAAGGTTAACTAGCTAAGAACTATTAGAAGGGAGTGAGTGAAATGAACAAAGTTAGGTTGAAACTATATATTATAATAAAAATGATCCAAGCCATTTTTCGAAAATATGTGACGTTCATAAATGACAGGGATTGATCCAGTGAGGCTATAATTTTGGTACAGGGTCGATCTGTTGAACTGTACTGCTTGCGCTGCTATTGATGTTAGTCTCGCCAGCCCAAGCATAGAGGCAGGTACCAGGTCTGGCTACGCCTGAAAGTTTGCTGGGCATTGTTAAAGATGAGTTGGAGACCGTGCGGCAGCGCGTATTCTCGTGTTCCTTGTTCAAAAGTGTCTTTGAGCATCTCTTGCTCTAATCTCCAAGACAAAGATGTCTTCTCCAAATCAGACCCAATGGTCGTAGTCTACCTGAAGGGAGCAGGTCACGTGGACTATGCAGAGGTGAGCAGGTAACACTGATTCTTATGACAGATATCATCACTTAGTAATATTGACTAGAAAAGCTTATGTTAAGTACAGTATGTAGATTTAGTATAACTGAAAGATGAAGATGATGACTATGATAATGATCATCATTAATTAAAATATTTACTTAAGAGCATTGCTAGAGAAAATGTGTGTCACTTCAGCATACATCATCTTCACTCTTGAAGGCAGATCATTAAAGCTCGCAACGAAAAATGTACAGAAATAAGAACTTGTACTTTGAAGGCTCAACTAGCTACCCTTTACCATGTGGGTGTGTCTCTTTGTAGTATGGTCGCACAGAATGGCTGAAGAACACATTGAACCCAGAGTTTGCCACGACCATAGAGATGGACTACTTCTTTGAGGAAGTGCAGGAGCTGAAGTTGATGGTGTACGATCTGGACAACGCCACCAGTTCTCTGGAAGATGATGACTATCTGGGAGGACTTGAGTGTTGTTTGGGAGAGGTGAGGTCTTCTTCCTATAGTGCCCATAAACTGTGAGGATGTTGGCATGTTATGACCAGATTGTCAGTTCCTCTCCGTTCCAGCGTAATCTAGAAGGAGGTAAAGGGAAGAAATCACAAGAGACGAAGGGAACTATGACAGTGAGTGGTGGGGGAGGGAGGGAGGGAGGCATTCTATAGCTTGTCACATTTTATATATTCTCTATACATGTCACATGATAGTCACATGATAGTCATGTGTAGATGATCAGACCGCATTATAGCATTCCAATACATACATGCATACACACACATACAGTGAGAGACTGTTTGTGGTTTGTGTGAGAGTGAGAGAATGTGTGAAGGTGTAACTGATCATTCCTGTCAGTTCCTATGAACAGCTGGACACACACTGTATAGACTCTGAAGTGGATTAGAATTGCATTTTACTTTTAATTAACAGGACCTGGATCAGCACTTTTTAAATTAACACTATAAGGTTATCATCTGACATAGTTACTTTGCCAACTTCAATAAAAATGGAAGGAAAGAAAAAAAGAGGAGAAAGTGGAATAACATTATTAGTGACTTCAACTGAAGAAGTAACCAGAATACTTGGACAGCCTTCTTGAGCTGAATTGTTTACATGTTTGAAATTACGTACTTGTATTGGTGTGTGTGTGTGTGTGTGTGTGTCTGTGTGTGTGCGTTTGTGTGTGTTTGTGTGTGTTTGTGTGTGTGTGTGTGTGTGTGTGTGTGGCAAGTCGGATCCATATCTTCAGTTCTCCAAGAAGAACCCGGACAACTCATTCACACTTGTTCATAAGACTGAGGTGAGGGTCTGGTAAGGTTTTGACAAGTTAACTTTGTTAGGTAAGGTGTGGTGGATTAAGTAATAAGTTGATGATTTGATCTGGTTAAGTGAGGCTGGTTAGTAGATTTGACATTAATTGATGGAGTCATTCGATGATAGGGTGTGGCTGATTGAATGGAATTTAGATGTGTTTGGGTGTGGCTGTCAGTTGTTAAGAGGTATGATTGATTAGTTGTAAATAATTGGTTTAAAATGCGACTAAATACTTGGTAAGGCGAGTTAGTATGACAAAAGTTGATAAATGATTAAAACTATACATGCATGTGTACGTGTGTGCGTGTAGGTAGAGGTGGGTGTTTGATGTGCGTGTAGGTAAAGGTGGGTGTTTGATGTGTGTGTGTACGTGTAGGTAGAGGTGGGTGTTTGATGTGTGTGTGCGTGTGTGCATGTGTAGGTAAAGGTGGGTGTTGGATGTGTGTGTGCGTGTGTGCATGTGTAGGTAAAGGTGGGTGTTGGATGTGTGTGTGAGTGTGTGCGTGTGTAGGTAAAGGTGGGTGTTTGATGTGCATTCTTTGTTTTGTTCAGGTGATCAAGAACACCCTCAACCCAGTGTGGAGGCCATTTGAGATGTCTACTCAGAAACTGTGCAGCAATGATCCTGTTAGAGTTATCAAGGTGAGAGAGAACTGACATAGGAAATCATTTTACCTTTTCTACTGTTCATGTCAATCCAATTGGTGTTTGGTCACTGGACAACATTGGTATGCCATCATTTGCATGCATCATGTGACCACACTCGTAGGTCATGTGACTTCAGCTATACTTGTCCTCATACTCTGTGCAGGTGGAGTGTTATGACTGGGATGCAGATGGCAGTCACGATCTGATTGGGACATATAACACCAGCATGGCCGAGATCAAGGTAGGCCACACCTTAGATAACCACACCCCCTTATTATGGCACGCTGGCTTCTAGGATGGGCTGGGAAAGAAGTGGGAGTTTATTCATCCTACGAAGAAGAAGAAGAAGAAGAAGAACTCTAGACTAGCCAAGCTACTATCAGTGAAGGTACAATACTTTATCTTGTGTTCTCTCTGCATAGTTTATTTGTATTGTAGGAGAGGACAATTTATTCCTTCCTTGACTTCATCATGGGAGGCTGTCAGATCCACTTCACTGTAGGCATAGACTTCACTGCCAGTAATGGAGCTCCGTCTGACCCTAGGTCTCTCCACTACCTGGACCCTATGAAGCCCAACCAATATACGAGTGCCATTGTGGCGGTGGGGGAAGTCTGCCAGTACTATGACTCGTGAGTTTATAGTATTGCTTTTATATATATATATATATACCATACACACACACATACTCAGACTTGCATTCACCAGGGACGTGAGAACGTATGTGGCCATGGTTGCACCAGTATTTTAACAAAAAGGGGTGTGTCAATTAATTTTCTTCTCTTTACCTGATCTAGATATCGTGTTGGTTGTTTCCGCACTGGGATGTTGAAATGGAGTAGTCAAATTAACTTCTTCCAGGATTGAATAGCTAAATCGAGCCTTATGGAAGATTTGTATTAACTCCATACCAGCCTGGTCCTTCAGTTACTCTTCCAAAGAGATCTTTTGGATAGCAAATGTAGGTCAGAGGTCTTTCCAACATTGTTCGTTTGCAAAATGCCCATTTAGTTACATGCCACACATACTTGATAATGTTTGAAGAGAATAAAGCAATGACAGCCACAAAAGGCAGGCATTTGTAAGTTCTAGCTAATTAGGGTGGATTCAGTTTTTTTTTGTTTTTGTTTTTTTGTTGTAATTTTGTTGTTTTCTTTTCATGTCCAATTAGCTATACTAACATACAATAATATACACTACATATTATTAGCTATAATTGTAATTTAAAATATTTATTTGACATGAACTATAATTGTTTATAAAAATCATTTGGTTTGTAATATAATACAAGATGGCTTGTTCTGAATTGTTTGGTGTGATTACAGTGGTATTTGAATATGCAGAGCATAAACTAATAATCTTTGGTTCATTTGATAAAAACAAACTGCTGTATTATCTTTTCTATTAATCCAATTCATTACTTGAATGAATGAGTGGGTGTGGTTGAGTGGGTGTGGTTGAGTGGGTGTGGTTATAATGGCCGCAACAATTCTATCTGGTTTCCTACTCTCCTGTTCACATACTGACACACAGACACACATACCCATACATACATTTAGGCTGCATTTAGGGCAGCAGGTTATGGAATACCAAATGCGACAATAATCAAATTGTTGATTCCAAGTTACTGATTCTCGATTACCGTTCACTAATGCTCGATTATCGTTCACGCGATACTCGATTATCGTTCACGCGGTGCTCGATTATCGTTCACGCGATGCTGGCTATAATATTTTCAGGAAACCCTTTACCTAAATTATCAGTTCTTTAAATAAAATGTCTGACCTGGAGCTATGCGACTCTGTTTTAAGAGAATTAATTCAAGCAATAGAACTCATCGAAAGTATATACCCCTGCTATGACTTGGAGATCCAAGAAAATGCTATCGAAAGTGCGGAGCTATTATTGCGGGTGTCACTTCTTGTAGAGCCTCTTCTTCCTGAAGAGCATAGAGCGGAAATTACGAGAGTAATCCAGCATCTATTGTTAGAAATGACAAGCCAGTATGAGCTGCAGCTTCACTGCACCAGAGGTAGTCGTGGCCGCCCACTAATAGGAATACCAGAAGATCAGCTGAGGTTTCTTCTTGAAAGTGATTTCAAGATCACTGATATAGCAGGAATGTTTGCTTGTTCCACTCGCACGATACAAAGGAGGATGAGAGACTATCAAATAGAGCCTAATCAGTTTAGTGATATTAGTGATTATCAGTTGGATGAGCTTGTGAGTGATCTGGCAGTGCGTTTACCTGATTGCGGTATTCGAGCTATACAAAGCATGCTTAAGAGCAATGGCATTGTACTCCAGAGAGAAAGGGTGAGACAGTCTCTTCACCGTGTTGACCCTACTGGAATAGAAACTAGGCTACGTAGAAGACTTCATCGTAGGTCATACCAGGTATCCAGTCCGAATGCTTTGTGGCATATTGACGGCTACCATAAACTTGTACGGTGGCGAATGGTTGTTCATGGGGGAATCGATGGCTACAGTCGAGTTCCTGTGTATTTGAAGGTAGCTTCGAATAATAAAGCCAACACTGTTTTAGAAGCATTTTCACATGCAGTGGCCAACTATGGCTTGCCATCTAGGGTAAGGGCTGATTGTGGTGGTGAAAATATGCAAGTTGCTCGTTTCATGCTGGAACATCCTCAACGTGGTCCTGAAAGGGGAAGTTTTATTATGGGCCGTAGTGTGCACAATCAGCGCATAGAACGTCTATGGAGGAACTTATTCTCTGGTTGTATTAATTTTTTCTACTATTTGTTTTATTGTATGGAAAATGTTGGCCTCTTGGATCCTGACAACATTGAAGACATTTGGGCACTCCATTTCATATACCTTCCAAAAATTCAGTCTTAATTGGATCTTTTTTGAGATGCTTGGTGCAATCATCCTATTCGTACTGCTCATAACAGAACACCAAATCAGTTGTGGATATTAGGAATGGCACAAGCTTGTGTAGAAGATCCTGGAAGTACAGCAGTGCAAGGAATGGCAGAAATTAATTTTAATCAGGTATACCTTATTTGCCATTTAGCAGATATAGTATAAATAGTAAGGATTTATCAATCAAATAATTATTTTTATTAGGACACTTGTGACTATGGAATAGATTGGGATGAACGTGTCAGTATGGACGATGACAGCATCACCGTTCTTATCCCAAGCCTTCCCCAAGATTTTATCACAGAGGAGCAAGAGAGATATTTAAGAGCAGAGTTAGTACATCATCAAGACAATAACTTCGGTTTAGAACAATATGTACTATGTAGAGCATTCATAAATAGTTGTCACTCATCTCAAGTGTAAAAGTTATATTGTCTGTGCCATTCAATGAACAGTTTCATTTAGTACAGTGATCAAAGAAGTCATGATTATGAAATAAATTGAAAAATCAGTTGTTGGCATAGAAGTAATCACGTATGAAGTTGCTAGTGGGGGAAAATAAAAAAAGTAGTAGGTATAGGAGTGCACAATGAGGTCAGTTATAACATTCCAAATCCTCCATGGCATGTGATGGCTTGTGTCATCTTCTCTTTAAACAGGGAATAGTTTGAATGATACTTTGTAGGCAAAGTGAGGTGTAATGCACATGTTGAAGCAGTTGGGTAGATTGCGCTGTCACTAAATGATAGAGCAGGAGTTGAATCAAACCCCAAAGGGGGTATTTTTGAAGCTCCACAAAAAAACTTAACACATCTTCTAAGGCTACCTCGCCACCACCTAGAGATGTGGATATTAATAACATAAAACATATCTTTAACCCTTTTGATGACTTGTATATTACCTTTGCACTCTTCAAGGTAATCACCAAACTGTATATATGTATCCACTTCCTTGATCTTATTGGTGGTGCCATTCTCTGAATATTGTATTCTTCCGAGAAAAAGGTCTTTTATCAAAGCTGTAATATTAAAAAAAATAACTATGACAAAAGTAAATAATAAGAAGAACGTTTTTGAAAATCACCTCATCATAGAGAACCCGTATAAAATTGAAACATAGCTACTGAAATTGAAATGTTTAAGGTATGCTTACCCGGAGTCAATTCTACCTGTCCAGTGGTAGTAAACAATGATTCAAAGAGACCCGGAGACAACTGAAGAGCAGATCCAACACCAAGTGTTATAAGTCCATCTTTAAGTTGATCTAGCTCTCCTTTCGACTTTAAGATAATATACTGAAGTGACAGTGCTCTTACAATAGAATTTTTGTTTTCTAAATTTATAGAAGATAAAGGTGTAGTAATCCCATTATCAATAAGAACATCTGAATTGACTTCAATAATGTTCTTTAACTCAACATTGCTGGTTGCATTATCAATCTGAATAAAGAAAAGAGAAACATGTTGATAGCTAATTATAGAATACAAAATCTATGCTGTACCAGCATTTGCTTGTAGCATACAGTAACACATTACAAGAGAAATGTCCACCTTCTCCACACATACATGTAGCAAATTGCATTACAGTTTTTTAAACTTATATTCCCTCTCTTTCCTTTGTTTTCTTCATTTCTTATTTTCCTCTTTAGTTATCTTTTCTTTCTTTGTTATTATGTGTGCGAGTGTTTTCTTTTAGTTGTTTTTTTTTTCACTTCATTTACTTCATTTTTCATATTTTTCTTGTTTTTTATTCTTGCTTATGCATGGTATTGAAAAAGTAGTTTTTGTTAGTTATAAATTGTACATGGAAACTAACGTACAAATGTATCATGGTATTGATAAATCATGCATTTGTATTTGATTCATTAAATATCAGAATGGACAATATTAGCTGTTACCTCTCTTTCTCTCCCCCCCCCCCCCCCCCCCCCCCATACATGCACACACATACACATTATACACTACATCAGCAAATCAAAATAACATTTTGTTTTTTCAATATTATATATATATATAATTATATATATACTTAAATAGTGAATAATAAGATTTTCAAGATAATTTCGTTCAGCATAATGCTTGCTTGAAGGCAGATAAAACCCAACCTGGATCACTTTACCTTATATACTATTTCTTGAACAATATAATCTGGAATGGCCGATGGTTCTGCAGTTACAAGGGCCAGATCCTTGCCAGACAAATACTCATAGACACCTTCATATAAGAACGGAAATCCAGACCCTCCTTGAGCCAATGACACGGCCATCAAAACACCAATTTTGTAATAATATGTGTTTGACTGCAACAGTTAAACATTAATTTAATGCTTAGAATAAAAACATCACAATAACTCACTTGTAAGGCCATGGTGTCATGTCGGACTACTAATTTGCCATCACAACCTTCAAAATATGATCCTTTCAAAGACAAACCAAAGAGACGCCACATTTCCCTTCGAGGGCCTCCACCATCTTCAGCTTGCTCACCGACCTGATAACATGGCTGATGATTAATTGAAGAAGAATCCCTCATAAGCGCCAGCATATCCAGTGTGCATACCACTGCACAGTGGTGTAGTTTTTTACATGATCACTCAGGTCCCAGGTCCTTCCAGAGAAAGTCACAATTAGATAGTGACCCCACCTTGAGTTATTATGTCCCTCCAACAACATTGATGAAAATGTAGCTACGTTAAATATTTGTTAGGTTATGTACTGTTGCTAGACATAGTCAAGTAGAATACATAAAATATAGTTACCTGCTGGTCCAAAGCATAAAATTTGGTGCATATGCAGAGAATTATATATATAACATATTTAGAAGGGGTGCTCCTTGAAAACCCTTCCCTGACTCTAATTATGACACAATGCGACATGTGCGAACATTTTAAATTTTTGCGCCATATATTTTTTAACTTGGTTCTAGGCAATTGCCTGCATTAAGGCTATTTTGTTTATGGAATGTGAAATCTTGATAAAAAGACATTAAACAAGAATAAATGAAGTTTATGATAGATATTAGTTTTCACATGATCCACGACAATAGCACAAAGTGGTACAGGAGAGTCCAGCGTCCTTGCATTTGCATCGTCTAGAGCATAAAGGTACTGCTTTACAGCCACACTTTAGCAATTCCTGACTTGCTTTCGCAATCTCGGGAAGAGTAGTCCAGAACGGTGTCCAAATGTTTGACTTCATGGTCCAGCCATATCCCTCAGGTGATGGAAGGTTTTGCAACGAATGAAGGCTCGTTAACCACACACTTGCCTGGTACGGAGCCCGATTTGAATGCTCCAAAAGTGCAGCCTGTAATATACATAATAAAAGCATAATACGTTCATGAAGTACTATAGATGGGATGATTAATGAGTATACCTGAGTTGGAGGGATAGTTTCTATCAATCTTGGTTTCCTTGAGAAGAGTTCTTGTCGCAGGTCATTCACTTGTGATATAGAAGTAGTTTTATTATATATTACACAAGTGAACTGTTCCAGGTCTACAAACTCTGGAGAAGTAGCCATCAATTTTTTATAGGGGTTGATTCTTACTGCTTGAAACACATGTGTTATACTGGGATATGACTTCCACGCTTCCCAAGTAGATTTTTTAGCTTTGCCAAAAAAATTGTGATGTGGTATCACACCCTGTGAAAGAGTGGTAGAAAGGCAAGGCAATACACTTCTGTTTACCAAGATCCAGGCATATCTTGTTAAGGTGATAGTAAGTACCTAATAATCTTTCCAGTGCCAAAAGCAACCCAAATATCGAAATCTGGATATGTTGATTGTAAAAAAAAAATGCCCAGCTAAAATAACAATGACATCCGTGTCAACTGTACGTAGTAGAATCTTTTTAGCACCTTTCTGCAGAGCATCTTGGATGTGGATACACATTCGTGTATCCGCTTCTTCATGGTCACTAACACCCATACTACCAGTGTGAGATCCCTTGCAAATTACATGCGAACCTGTAGCAAAATACACATGCATAATACTGTGTACTACAAGGTCAACAAAAGTATATCATACATACCTGATCCTGAGGTGATATATACTTCTTTCCATGATGACTGCTCAGTTTCACTAACACTTTCAGTTAAGAAGTCACACAATTCTTGTTCATTGGTGGAGTCTCGAAGAAAATCTTTAAAGTTTGAAGGTAGATTGGCTGTGCCACTAACTTTTCTTCTGATGCCCTTCCCCCTTTTCTCACTTGTTGATTCCTTGAGACTTTTCTTTTCGTAAACATCCCAAACAATGTCTACTCGATCACTACTTTGATGAGCTGATTCAATCCATGGTAAAAACAAATTGTTGCAATAATCATTAAATGTCTTTACAGTTTCCGTCGGTAACATATGAAGGATAGCCGGGCCATCAAAAACCTTTGCATGAAAGTGTACTGGTGGTTCTCCATCGTCACAATTCCCAATTAACTTAAGTAAATCCGCTTTGTTAGGTGTAAGTCTCAACTTGCCATTTTCAGACAGTGAGGGTGGCCATTCTAAGTTTTCATGGCAAAAAAACTCCAAAGTTACCATCTCTGAACTTGCTGGCAATATATAAATGGCTGAAGAGATAGCAATCTTTTTTTAGATTGGCTAGAGCTTCTTTGCCCTTTGCAGACTTTCTTGGCAATGGCCTTTTGAATAAAGGCAAGGAGTTTTTTTTTTTTTATTGGCTATTGAATTGGTATGTCTCTATTCTTGAGTACTTCAATTACATACTTTTGGTATTGATCAATACCTAGTCGTTCAATATTTGAACTGTAGCCACTACCACATTATTCATGCAATGTCTAGTGTCAAGTGCCAACAACTCTGGGCAGTCTTCTAAAAAGGATTCCCCATACTTTTGATGATTTCTGACAGCTGGTTAACCTGTTTCTTAAATGCCTGTTGCAGTGAAGGGGTTTGCTCACGGTGCTTGTGGCTATCCTTCTTTGATTCCATAAACTGGTCCTCAAATTCAGTTAATATCCTCGCCTGTTCTGGGCCAGCAATTGTCCATCGTTTCAATGCATTTGGATTCTCAGTTAACCCCACTGCTCCACCAGCACCTTTAACCAAATGGTTATTCTGCTCATGCGCTTGATCAATTGGTATAGAAGAAAATACATTGCTTGTCTTTTGCACCACCCAAAATCTTTGAAACTCATCTTTTATGCTATCAGGGAGAAATTTCATATCCCGAATATGTACTAGGATCCACCTAGCATAATTTATATGGTCCAGAGCAAAGAACCAAGGAACCAAAGCTTCTAGTGCATCTAAATAAAGATTGAAATTTCCTGTACGTTGAGCACGAATAAAGATGCACATTAGAATTTCGAACTGATATATAATGTCCCAATACTTGAATGTTGGACTAGTGCTTGCTAGTCTTTTTCTCCATGCCTCAAATGTTGCTTGCCATGCATCAAATTGGTGATTAGAGAGTGCCAGCAGAGTTACTTGGTGACCATGCCTAGTCCTCATAAGATGGCAAGCTTTTAAAAACGAATCAGCTGTCCCAGCACGGGCAATTCCAGCATCACATAGAGCTGTAGTCCACCCTGACCCATCAAGGAAAGCTCCAATGGTATTCCAAAGAGCCATTTCAATATGGAGCCCTCCAAACATAACAACGTGCTTGTTTTCTCCATGAGACTCTGGCCAACACCACTGAATCATTTTTGCAAGTGCAAAAAGTGATTGATCAAATGTGGTGACTGGAATTTGACCAGGATTAAGATGCTCAGTAATCTGTCGTACAATTTCCATGCCGTGCTAACCATAGAAAAGGTGGATGCCTTTTCATAAAACAAGGGCAGGAGTGAACTTAACACTGGTGGGTTAACAGGAATATTTGCCAGTGATGCATGAAGAGCAGACCAAGAAATATTCTGTTCACACACTGGCTGTTCATCTTGGAGTAGTTGAAGACTAATGTCTAATCCATTTTCCTTCACTCTCTTTGCCCTCTTCCAAACACTAGTAATTGTGTTAGGTTCAACAAACTTCGACACATTAAGTTTATCAGGCTTACACGAAACAGCTGGTACATTTATATAATTATCAGGAAGGGAATATTTTAATGATGGATTGCTGCTGCTGTCAAGAACAAGAGGTGCCCTAGCTACGCCTGGCTTATCCACAGTAGGAAACTGGAAAATGCTTATTCCTGTACCATGGAAGGATCCGGTAGCAGTTGTTGCTGATGGGTTGTGATCAATATTGTCTAACGCTCCCACCGTAAACAATCGTTTTCGTAGGGTTGGAGAACAGACTAATTTTTCGTCCTCAAAGAGCTTGCAAACTGCTTGAGCCAGTTCATGATTTACCTGCAACACACGATCGTAACTGACTGAGACACCCAAATTATATAGTACATCAACCAATTCTTTACTTCTCATCATAGTGTGAACCTTCAAGCCCAAATAAAGAGGAAGAGGTGGCTCTCGTTCCTTTTGGTGCTTCGTACCAGCAGTATCCACGGAAGAATGTCGTCTTGTCTGGAAATAAATGAGTTGAGCTATTGAGAGAGAGGTTTGTTCCTTAGGATCGTCTTGTACTCTCTCACTTGATCCATACAACAAATTGGTCACTAAAAGCTTAAGGCTTGTGGGTAAAGATGTTCGCTGACAATCAGGTGGAAACTTCCCACTAAAAGGCAACAATTTCCAAGACAAAATCTCCCTTCTTAAAATCTTTACTGCCTTAGCCATAGCAAGTGCCTCTGAATTGTAATCAAGTGAAGGTAAAGCATCTTTGAGGATTTTTTTCATGCCTTCATTGAATATGATTAGGACACTCTTCCCATCAGACTGCTCCTGACACTGGTCAGAAAAATGATCCAGTATCTGCAGCTTTAATCATGTTTTATTAGTAGGTATGTTAACCCCACGCTTTGTCAATAGCCGTTGTAACATATCATATAACTCCGCAAGCTGGAAAATATAGTTTCCAGTTTCCACATTGTCTTCTATGTATGCAAATAGGTCAGCATAACTTTGAGCTTTAATTATTTCAACCTCACGGGAGCAAGCATCATGTTCAGCTCTTTGCATGCTCCTGTATTTGCTTTTATATGCAGATAGACAATTATAGTGGTATTTTGCCTCTATTGCTATAAGGTCACCACCGCCAACAACTCAGCATCCTGTAACTCAGTGGCCATTAGTCGCAAGTCATTATCTAATGTCATAGTGGCACAGGCATGGAGAGTACCAGTAATTTTGGTGCAAAACATAAAACTCTCTTGCTTTGCCATACCCATCGACATCCTTTTGGATTTCCTTGGTCCCCCCTCACTTTGACCTGATTCAAGGTTCCTTTTCTTGCCCAATATAATTTTAAGTTTAGATGGAGCAAATTTCAGATGGCAAGATTTATGCCATTTAGCCTTATGAGCCATGAACTCTTCAGGTGATTGTTCACCAGAAAATTGTACTGGAACAGGTAGTGACTTACAGTCTTGAAATCCTTTGAAAGACTCCAGAAAATTTCTGTAGATGTCAGCTCCATTCTTCTGCTTGCTGTCAGCTGGACACTTCAGAATCCCACCACCATCACCACAGATAACACACACTTCCCAATCCATCATTTGCAGCACACCACAAGAAGCCATGTGTATTTTATTTGCGCGTTTTTTTTATTTTTGCTATACAAAGTCAATGTGTCGCGAAAATATAAATGTTCGCGCATGTCGCAGCATATTTTTAGGAATCTGTTGCAAACAAATTCTCTCATTCTGCATTTGTTTTAGGTCTTACTGAACAGCACCCCTTCTGGAATAAAACTATATACTGGTAAGATTCACTGTACCAAAACTTGGACTTTGGACCAGCACGTAACTATAATACAAATAATGGTCCACAATCTACCTCACTATTGGAGGAATTATCGCATAGTCGTATATACCAAGGATGAAACCTGAGAAAGAGGGCAGCTATTTAGCGATGATTCCTGGAGTTGCAACCATGAAATATATTACATATTTAAACTGGCAATTGTCTTGAACTTGTACACCTTGTAAAGTGACCTTGTAAAGTGTATCACTTGCCTGCATTCATTGGGGACCAGTCATACTGTCCCTTCAAGGTGAAGATGTCCACTACATCAGCGTACACTGCATTTAACCCTTTGCGTATGATCGTCACGAATTCATGACCGCCGTAACTTAACGCGCGTGTACGATGGTCACGAATCTGTGACACACCGGGTGCGTCAAGAGAATACGGCTGTCACGAATTCGTGACAAGCTCTTTCCTGCTCTGTTATTACAGTTACAGAGCGCGTAGCGCGCTAAAACTTTCAGCTAACATAGTATACATTTTGCAATCTCTATTCTACAAAATAAGTCTTATAAAATAAGTATAACTTATATCAAGTACACCAACTAAATAAAAAAAAAAAAAATTTTTCTACACTTTGTGTCTAGCTATTTTCAAATAGAACATCTACTAAGAAGTAAAGGCCTAAAGTAGCTAGAAATAAGCAAACTAAAACCAGAACTTACACTTGGGTATGATTTCTCCTTTCATAAATATAAGCTAAAAAAGTAGCTAACAAACTATGGCCTGCTCGATAATTCCAACTAAGTTTGTATTCAAAGCAACTCTATAAACTATAAACTAACAAATTACCATAGCTACAACGCTAGAGGCAGATTATTTGAGGCCTAACACAAAAGAAACACTCGTCCGTTTTCTTTTTTCACGTGTCGAACTCCAACTGGTAAAACGCCGTCTCAGGCAACTAATTGGTTTTACGGCGTGCGCGTATTTAATTACATAATTGCTCGCACGCGTTCGTCCGCAAAGGGTTAACAATTCTTCCTCAGTATATTATAATTCAGTTGATTTATTTGAAGTTAAATTTAATTTTCATGACAGATGTGCGACAAAACATAGTAATTTCCACTTTTCTCTAAGGAAAGTCATAGAAATGTACATTGTGAAGCTTCTCTATTCTTACGTTGCAAAGACACAGTCTTACCCTCTAGCCCAGCATCATCCCTCCGTCCGTCTACCATGTTCAGTTTAATTGGTATTTTTGTGTGGATTTTTTTTATTGCATAATTCAGAAATGTGTTGTACTCCACCCACACATGCTGGTTGTTCTGTTCCAGCTGACCTTACGTATCTTCTGCTATTGCATTAACCACACCAATTTACCACGCCTTTAATTATAGCAGGTTTTTCTGTTATTGCAAAAACTTCTGGGTCTTTGTGAACGATTTGAAACTAAAACAAACCTCCTGCAGGAAACTACCGATGGTGGTCAGAATGCCAGAGGAGAGGGCCTACTCACCTGAGCTCTAGTTGTTGAAATGCCAGAGGAGAGGGTCCTACTCACCTGAGCTCTAGTTGTTGAAATGCCAGAGGAGAGGGTCCTACTCACCTGAGCTCTAGTTGTTGAAATGCCAGAGGAGAGGGTCCTACTCACCTGAGCTCTAGTTGTTGAAATGCCAGAGGAGAGGGTCCTACTCACCTGAGCTCTAGTTGTTGAAATGCCAGAGGAGAGGGTCCTACTCACCTGAGCTCTAGTTGTTGAAATGCCAGAGGAGAGGGTCCTAATCACCTGAGCTCTAGTTGTTGAAATGCCAGAGGAGAGGGTCCTACTCACCTGAGCTCTAGTTGTTGAAATGCCAGAGGAGAGGGTCCTACTCACCTGAGCTCTAGTTGTTGAAATGCCAGAGGAGAGGGTCCTACTCACCTGAGCTCTAGTTGTTGAAATGCCAGAGGAGAGGGTCCTACTCACCTGAGCTCTAGTTGTTGAAATGCCAGAGGAGAGGGTCCTACTCACCTGAGCTCTAGTTGTTGAAATGCCAGAGGAGAGGGCCTACTCACCTGAGCTCTAGTTGTTGTTGTTTATAATTAATGAGGATTTTAGAATATGTTTATTTAACGTAAATATGGATACAATAATGGGCGTGGTCTAAACTGAAAATGTTATTGGTGACAACTTGAATTTATAATTAAAATTACTACTCCTCAGGGAAGACTTATTTGTGAAGCATCAATGGGGTCATGGGGTCACAAGTTCATGAGGTCATATGTTTATGAGGTGTCATGAGGTCGCTGTCTCATTAACTAGCAGTAAATAAACAGTTTCAGTTATTTTATCATTTAGTAAATAGCTTTGAATGGCTAACTAGAGACCAGACACACCCACTTGTATGTAGCTGTCACAAGCATGCTCAGTATGAATATCAGGTTTCTGGTGCGATGATGTCAGATGCCAAACATGTAGACGGTCGGTCAGTGTGTTTCTCTCTCTCTCTCTTGATTTGATATATCAGTCTGTCCATCTCTGACTAGTAGTATGTTAACACTATAGAGATTGGTGAAAATGATGACCAGTAGGAACACTTGATGCTTAGTATGTTGAAAGTGCAAACGTGTGTAATTTCTCTTTCACACCTTTCTGGCTTGTGAGATATGGAAAACTGTTCAGTTTTCCTTCTTTGCTTGTAGTATGGTCGCACAGAATGGCTGAAGAACACATTGAACCCACAGTTTGCCACCACCATAGAGATGGACTACAAGTTTGAAGAGGTTCAACCTCTCAAGATATGTGTGTATGACTTGGACAACAGCACTAGTTCCCTGGAAGATGACGACTTCCTGGGGAGCCTGGAGTGCACTCTGGGAGAGGTGTGTGTGTGTATGTGTGTGTAAGTGTGTGTGTGTGGTGTACATGTGTGTGTACATGTGTGTGTACATGTGTATGTATGTGCATAGTTGATACGTGTGTTTGGTGTAGATTGTCAGTTCCTCTCCATTCACTCGTGATCTGTCAGGAGACAAGGGGAAGAAGTCCAAAGGAAAGCGTGGGACAATAACTGTAAGAGACCAGACGTGGGAAGGTGGTAACAGTGGACGTGGTCCACCATGGAATGTGTGACATTGTTGCATAATGTTGATGTTCTATTGGTATGGCAACTATTACAGGTCAGAGCTGAAGAGCTGTCTAAGAATCTTTCTCAAGTAGACATGCAGTTCTCAGCTGAAGACCTGGACAAGAAGGTGAGCAGTAACTCCGCCCACTATTACATGTCGATCACTTTGCCACGCCCATGCTGATGGTTTTTGTACTTCCAAGATTCACAATCATGTAGTTCCAATGTGAATATATGTGTATGTGTGTGTGTGTGTGCGTGCATAGGACTTCCTGGGCAAGTCGGATCCCTATCTTGAGTTCTCCAAGAAGAACCCTGATGGTTCCTTCACTCCAGTGCATAAGACAGAGGTGAGGTTGCGGTCAACTAGTGACTGGTTCATAGTTCTGTACTCCACAACAGCAATGGAAATAAGTTCTAATATTTGCTGTGTGTGCTCAAAAGCTCAGCAACTAGCATATCAACAAACTTGTTGTTGTTGTTGTTGTTGTTGTTGTTGTTGTTATTGTTGTTGTTATTGTTATTGTTTTAAATGCAGTAAATAGTAGACAATTAGACTATATTGCTCTTATCATGAAGCCATTCCAGCAGATGCACTGTCCAGTAAATAATTTTTTGTTTGCTTAGTGTGAATTTCTAGTGGAAACTATATCTTATTATGAGTATGGTGAATACATCTCATTTGAGCAGCAGAAATAAAATGAACAGCTTAAATAAGTGAAATGGCGTGCCCAACTCAAGAATATTGTAAACATGACAAATTCCACGCACTAGACCTGGGAGTGTCTCTATGAAGGTATCCTTAAAATATTGTTGAATGTCGTTTATTTTTAGATGTCACATGATCATCATGTGATTAACGCTCTTTTTTTTGCTGCAGGTGATCAAAAACACTTTAAATCCAGTATGGAAGATGTTCAGTACCACAAGTCAGAAGCTATGCAACAGTGACCCAGACAGGACCATTAGAGTGAGTGCCAGACAGGACCATTAGAGTGAGTCCCAGACAGGACCATTAGAGTGAGTGCCAGACAGGACCATTAGAGTGAGTCCCAGACAGGACCATTAGAGTGAGTGCCAGACAGGACCATTAGAGTGAGTCCCAGACAGGACCATTAGAGTGAGTCCCAGACAGGACCATTAGAGTGAGTGCCAGACAGGACCATTAGAGTGAGTGCCAGACAGGACCATTAGAGTGAGTCCCAGACAGGACCATTAGAGTGAGTGCCAGACAGGACCATTAGAGTGAGTGCCAGACAGGACCATTAGAGTGAGTGCCAGACAGGACCATTAGAGTGAGTGCCAGACAGGACCATTAGAGTGAGTGCCAGACAGGACCATTAGAGTGAGTGCCTGACAGGACCTTAGAGTGAGTGCCAGACAGACCATTAGAGTGTGCCAGACAGGACCATTAGAGTGAGTGCCAGACCCATTAGAGTGATGCCAGACAGGACCATTAGAGTGAGTGCCAGACAGGACCATTAGTTGAATGCCAGAGGACCATTAGAGTGAGTGAGATGCCAGACAGGACCATTAGAGTGAGTGCCAGACAGGACCATTAGAGTGAGTGCCATTGATCAGGACCATTAGAGTGTGCCAGACAGGACCATTCGAGAGTCCGACCGGACCATAAGTGAGGCCAACAGACCATTAGAGTGATCGACAGACCATTAGAGTGAGTGCCAAAGGCCATAGATGAGTCCAGACGACCATTAGAGTAAATGCCAGACAGGACCATTAGAGTGATGCCATACAGGACCAGTAGAGTGAGTGTCAGACAGGACCAATTAGAAGTGAGTTGCCCAGCAGGACCAGAGTAGACGGTAAGTAGTGCCAGACAGGACCATTAGAGTGAGTGCCAGACAGACCATTAGAGTGAGTCCCAGACAGACCATTAGAGTTAGTGGACCATTAGAGTGAGTCCCAGACAGGACCATTAGAGTGAGTCCCAGACAGGACCATTAGAGTGAGTGCCAGACAGGACCATTAGAGTGAGTCCCAGACAGGACCATTAGAGTGAGTCCCAGACAGGACCATTAGAGTGAGTGCCAGACAGGACCATTAGAGTGAGTGCCAGACAGGACCATTAGAGTGAGTGCCAGACAGGACCATTAGAGTGAGTGCCAGACAGGACCATTAGAGTGAGTGTCAGACAGGACCATTAGAGTGAGTGTCAGACAGGACCATTAGAGTGAGTCCCAGACAGGACCATTAGAGTGAGTGCCAGACAGGACCATTAGAGTGAGTGCCAGACAGGACCATTAGAGTGAGTGCCAGACAGGACCATTAGAGTGAGTGCCAGACAGGACCATTAGAGTGAGTGCCAGACAGGACCATTAGAGTGAGTGCCAGACAGGACCATTAGAGTGAGTCCCAGACAGGACCATTAGAGTGAGTGTCAGACAGGACCATTAGAGTGTGTCCCAGACAGGACCATTAGAGTGTGTGCCAGACAGGACCATTAGAGTGAGTGCCAGACAGGACTATTAGAGTGAGTCCCAGACAGGACCATTAGAGTGAGTCCCAGACAGGACCATTAGAGTGAGTGCCAGACAGGACCATTAGAGTGAGTCCCAGACAGGAACATTAGAGTGCAGACAGGACCATTAGAGTGAGTGCCAGACGGGACCATTAGAGTGTGTGCCAGACGGGACCATTAGAGTGAGTGCCAGACCGGACTATTAGAGTGAGTCCCAGACAGGACCATTAGAGTGAGTCCCAGACAGGACCATTAGAGTGAGTGCCAGACAGGACCATTTGAGTGAGTCCCAAACAGGACCATTAGAGTGCAGACAGGACCATTAGAGTGAGTCCCAGACAGGACCATTAGAGTGAGTCCCAGACAGGACCATTAGAGTGAGTCCCAGACAGGACCATTAGAGTGAGTCCCAGACAGGACCATTAGAGTGAGTGCCAGACAGGACCATTAGAGTGAGTGCCAGACAGGACCATTAGAGTGAGTGCCAGACAGGACCATTAGAGTGAGTCCCAGACAGGACCATTAGAGTGAGTGCCAGACAGGACCATTAGAGTGAGTGTCAGACAGGACCATTAGAGTGAGTCCCAGACAGGACCATTAGAGTGAGTGTCAGACAGGACCATTAGAGTGAGTGCCAGACAGGACCATTAGAGTGAGTGCCAGACAGGACCATTAGAGTGAGTGCCAGACAGGACCATTAGAGTGAGTGCCAGACAGGACCATTAGAGTGAGTGTCAGACAGGACCATTAGAGTGTGTCCCAGACAGGACCATTAGAGTGAGCCCCAGACAGGACCATTAGAGTGAGTCCCAGACAGGACCATTAGAGTGATCCCAGACTGGATTATTGGTTTTTGTGATGATTCTCTTTGTTCAATGCTACTTCTTTTACTGACCTTTCCCCAAATCTCTCCCTCTCTTCTGCTAACATTCCAGGTGACTTGCTATGACTGGGATTCAGATGGCAGTCACGACCTCATTGGTTTCTTTGATACTACCTATGCTGAATTACAGGTAATTAAAAAATACGAAAGATAGTTTGAAAGGTGAGCAGAAGTTTTCCCAGATAGAAATAAAACAGTGCATTTATGCTTGTAGCTATGCTTTGAGAAAGTTGTGTGGGACTATCATGTCCTGCTCACTTTCCGTCTCACTTGCCCAGTTCAAATTGCCAGTGCTATTTGTTTCCTAGGCTGGTCAGGCAAGATGGGACTGCATTAACCCGGAGAAGCAGAAGAAAAAGAAGAAATACAAGAACTCTGGAGTCGTTAAGCTGCTTAGCATCAAGGTGAGAAGTAGGTGTGGTCAGCACAGGCTTGGTCAATGAGGGTGGGAGATATGACTTACGAAACACAAATGGTGCATAGCTGAGAGTAGAGTGTGCAGGGAGAAGATGGAGGTTACAAAATGAAGTAAATTTTTATTAATATTACGTTTCAGCAAATCCAACCAAAAATTGAGTGTATTCACCTCTGTTATTAGTATTGTTGTTATTAGTATTGTTGTTGTTGTTGTTGTTGTTGTTGTTTTAGACTACTAGACTCTACACTTTCCTTGACTTCATCATGGGAGGTTGTCAGATCAACTTCACTGTAGGCATAGACTTCACTGCCAGTAATGGAGAACCATCCAAACCTGACTCACTCCACTACCTGGACCCTATGAAGCCCAACCAGTATACCAGTGCCTTAGTTGCTGTGGGGGAGGTCTGCCAGTACTATGACTCGTAAGTCTATAGTATTGTGGACCAGGCTGGGACATTGTAGTGGTACCAGGCTGGGATATTGTAGTGGTACCAGGCTGGGATATTGTGGTGGTACCAGGCTGGGATATTGTGGTGGTACCAGGCTGGGATATTGTGGTGGTACCAGGCTAGGATATTGTGGTGGTACCAGGCTGGGATATTGTGGTGGTACCAGGCTAGGATATTGTGGAGGCTGGGATATTGTGGTGGTACCAGGCTGGGATATTGTGGTGGTACCATGCTGGGATATTGTGGCTGGGATATTGCAGTGGTACCAGGCTAGGATATTGTGGTAGTACCAGGCTGGGATATTGTAGTGGTACTAGGCTGGGATATTGTGGTGGTACCAGGCTGGGATATTGTGGTGGTACCAGGCTGGGATATTGTGGTGGTACCAGGCTGGGATACTGTGGTGGTACCAGGCTGGGATATTGTGGTGGTACCAGGCTGGGATATTGTGGAGGCTGGGATATTGTGGTGGTACCAGGCTGGGATATTGTGGTGGTACCATGCTGGGATATTGTGGCTGGGATATTGCAGTGGTACCAGGCTAGGATATTGCAGTGGTACCAGGCTAGGATATTGCAGTGGCTGGGATATTGTAGTGGTACCAGGCTGGGATATTGTGGCCCTAGTAATATTTGGTTTATTCTACCCTAGATATCTTCACTGCTATAGTTAGTACTAAGCCTGGTCACTCAGGGTGTAAAGGTGGCTATAGGGGTTCCCCACATCCCTAGCTGATATTTTAGCAGCTGTTCTAACCTGGGTGGGCAGGCTAGTGCTACACCAGAGCAAGGTTGCTGTGAAACCATGAAAAACTGGTAATGGTTGCTATAACTACTAGGGTAGTAAGTGAGCAGCTTGAAATTACTGCATGAAATGTATTGAGTTATTTCATGGTGGTGTACCTAATAATGGCATATCTAGGTGGAATATTATAATCTGTATAATAATTGGGTGTCAGTAACAACCACTAACCAAGGACGACCTTGAACAACAGTGTTTATTCATGAATAATTCATGAGCGTGTACGGTTTGTTAAGCATTGTCATCTCATGGTAGGGAAAGTGTCATCACATTCAGTAGAAAGTGCTGGTGAATATGAGATAGAAGACAAAAGTTTCTCAAGTTGATAGAAATTCAGAAGCAGGAGAGATAGACAAAGGAAAGGGGACTCCATGACTCAAGAAAAGAGCTGAAGAAAGGAGAGGTGTGGTATAAGAAAAGCTCAGATAGTTTTGAAAAAAAAAGAAAAAGAAAGAGCAGGAGAGGGAAATGTATGTCTTAACTAATGGTAGAGAATGATAACTGAGCAAGATAACTTGTGCTACTGCATTCTTACTTGCAATACGTCAAGCACCACTAGGTGGCGGGGTACTTGCTAGCTTATAATAAAACAACATGTTGGAGAGGGATGTGAATAAAGCTGAGCCAGGTGGATGAGAAGTTGTGTGTACCAATGATGATGATGATGTGTGTATACATGTGAGTGAAGTAAAGTGAGTGAGCAGACTGAAGTCACTAAGCCAAGTGGTAGCTGAGGATAATAGCATGGAATGAAAATAACTGATGCTATTCCTAATTTGTAAAAGTGTACATCAAGTGCCACTGTGTGGTAGGGACTTGCAAGTTAGGAAATATTGCTTCAGTTTACTGTCAGTTAGGAAGCTTGTCTTTGTCACTCATCCAGATTGATTCTCCATTACTCTTCAATGTTAATTCAGCAGAGAGGGTGTGTCAGCTAGAAGTGGATTTTCTTAATTGAATGGCTTGAGGGTAATATCTACTATTTGTATTTTTTCTTTCTTTCTTTCTTTGTCTCTTTCTCTTTCCTTTATTAATTAATTACTTCATTTATTTATTTTCTTACTTATATTATTTATTTATTTCAGTGACAAGCTCTTCCCAGCTCTTGGATTTGGAGCTCAAATCAACGGACAAGTATCTCACGAGTTTGCCCTCAATGGAAACCCGTCAAACCCGTATTGCGCTGGAATACAAGGCGTGGTCGCTGCCTATCACAATGCCATCAGATCTGTGGAACTCTGGGGACCCACGAACTTTGCCCCCATCATCAACCATGTGGCCACGTTTGCAGCAGAGGCCAAGAAGAACGTGGAAGTTCAGGTTAGGCCATCACACAACTAGTGTAATGTCTGTCTGAACACTGATACAGGTCTTATATATTCTCACAGCAATATTTCATTCTGCTCATGCTCACTGACGTATATTCCTGTAGCAATATTTCATTCTGCTCATGCTCACTGATGGCGCTATATCAGACATGGCGGACACTAAGAGAGCCATCATTGCTGCCTCTCGTCTCCCCATGTCTATCATCATAGTGGGTGTGGGAGGTGCTAACTTCTCCGCCATGGATGAGCTAGACTCAGATGATGCAATGTGAGATATAATATTGCGAGGAAGAAATCTACTCCATTTGTATAAATGAACTTTTACTCTTTATGTGCAGGTTGAGTAGCGGGTCAGAGCGTGCTGATAGAGACATCGTCCAGTTCGTACCTTACCGGAACTTTTCACATGTAAATGAATTGTAGTGATACAGTAGGATGGTCTAGTTAGTGATACAGTAAGATGGTCTAGTGATACAGTAGGATGGTCTAGTTAGTGATACAGTAGGATGGTCTAGTTAGTGATACAGTAGGATGGTCTAGTTAGTGATACAGTAGGATGGTCTAGTTAGTGATACAGTAGGATGGTCTAGTTAGTGATACAGTAGGATGGTCTAGTTAGTGATACAGTAAAATAGTCTTGTTTTGATACTGTAGGATGGTCTAGTTAGTGATACAGTAGGATGGTCTAGTTAGTGATACAGTAGAATGGTCTAGTATTACAGTAGGATGGTCTAGTTAGTAATACAGTAGGATGGTCTAGTTAGTGATACAGTAGGATGGTCTAGTTAGTGATACAGTAGGATGGTCTAGTTAGTGATACAGTAGGATGGTCTAGTTAGTGATACAGTAGGATGGTCTAGTTAGTGATACAGTAGGATAGTCTAGTTAGTGATACAGTAGGATGGTCTAGTTAGTGATACAGTAGGATGGTCTAGTTAGTGATACAGTAGGATGGTCTAGTTAGTGATACAGTAGGATGGTCTAGTTAGTGATACAGTAGGATGGTCTAGTTAGTGATACAGTAGGATGGTCTAGTTAGTGATACAGTAGGATAGTCTAGTTAGTGATACAGTAGGATGGTCTAGTTAGTGATACAGTAGGATGGTCTAGTTAGTGATACAGTAGGATGGTCTAGTTAGTGATACAGTAGGATGGTCTAGTTAGTGATACAGTAGGATGGTCTAGTTAGTGATACTGTAGGATGGTCTAGTTAGTGATACAGTAGGATGGTCTAGTTAGTGATACAGTAGGATGGTTTATTTAGTGATACAGTAGGATGGTCTAGGTAGTGATACAGTAGGATGGTCTAGTTAGTGATACAGTAGGATGGTCTAGTGATACAGTAGGATTGTCTAGTTAGTGATATAGTAGGATGGTCTAGTTAGTGATACAGTAGAATTGTCTAGTTAGTGATACAGTAGGATGGTCTAGTTAGTGATACAGTAGGATGGTCTAGTTAGTGATACAGTAGGATGGTCTAGTGAGTGATACAGTAGGATAGTCTAGTGATACAGTAGGATGGTCTAGTTAGTAATACAGTATGATACAGTAGGATGGTCTAGTGATACAGTAGGATGGTCTAGTTGGTGATATAGTAGGATGGTCTAGTTAGTGATACAGTAGGATTGTCTAGTTAGTGATACAGTAGGATGGTCTAGTTAGTGATACAGTAAGATGGTCTAGTTAGTGATTCAGTAGGATGGTCTAGGTAGTGATACAGTAGGATGGTCTAGTTAGTGATACAGTAGGATGGTCTAGTTAGTGATACAGTAGGATGGTCTAGTTAGTGATACAGTAGGATGGTCTAGTT
>WLWD01002379.1_pt1 | contig 77758 bp, 54 predicted proteins | sample 6712731 | NCBI WGS metagenome assembly WLWD01 (sample SAMN12718690, study PRJNA576275) | sponge metagenome | isolation source: marine sponge | host: Mycale hentscheli | place: New Zealand: South Island, Marlborough, Capsize Point | collected 2014-11-01 | reverse complement strand
GTTATTCACATATTATAAATAATTTTCAGAATTCTATTAATTGTAAGCATAAGACTAAGAATGTATAATTAGAGATAGCTAGGCCACAAACTCAGTTCTTAATTAATGTATTATGTGCATAGCTAAAGAGTCACGGGAAAAAAAACTTGAATTTCCTTTAGTAACATATTTAGGACGTTTCATGCTTTCACCATTATTCCTGTAGTGGATAGGGCTAAATGTCCCATAGAGCAGGGCATTTAGCCCTATTTTGTACAGGAAAGGTAAAAGGTAGATCAGTAAGAGATTGGAAACGAACAGCTCAACATTATGCCAATAAATAGAAGGAAGTATAAGCTAGACAATTCAATTCAGCAAAAGAATAACGGATTCAATTTAGGGAACAATAACGGATTCAATTTAGGGAACAATAACGGATTCAATTTAGGGAAGAATAACGGATTCAATTTAGGGAAGAATGACGGATTCAATATAGGGAAAGAATGACTGATTCAATAGAACTCAAAGGATAGCTGCAAAGTTTATTAATTTAGTACCTTCTGTAATTGCTACACTCACTGACCCCTCATATATGATTATGCAACATCATTCTTTGCTGATGACTTAACATAATTCTTCTTTGATTCCTACTGAAATGTGAAGGTGTAGGCAAAAATTGTACCAAGTTGATGTTATGAGGTGGCTGTACACTGCTCTACAAACATGTGATACGGAGCTTTTCCCTAATATTTGTCTGCAGATTGCTTCCACAAGATAAACTGATCTATTCTTCTTTATATTTATTCACTTATTCTAGACATTTTAGTAGTAATATTTTTCATTCCCTAGTAGTTCATCAATTAGGTCACATTGTAACGCTGAAAAAATTTATGCATTAATCAGCACTGTGAGTTTACTCTCGTAGGAGGTAAATAGAAACTGTAATGTATTCACGTCTTAAAAGAGCCTCCAATTGGAAAATCTTAGATCCACCCCATGCTGTATTGTGTTTGATTAATAATTATAAATAGTAATGCCTAGTGTGTGTATTCAAATCCCTGACTTCTCACATCACAGACATTGAACAAAGTTCAAAATTTTTTAATAGGTTATATACAAGAAACACAATACTATGAATATTTATCAGAATAATAATTAGTTAAGTTTCAATGTGAATGGCTACTTCAGTATTCTCTCCAGAAAAATCAACCATATCAAATTCGTTGAAATGAACTTTTGATGGTCCCGGTAAATGCATCGAGTTATCTGTATCTGCTTCTGCATAATTAATAACAACAAACTCTTCTGATTTTAGTTCCCTCATTCTATCTAGTGAAAGTTCAGAGATTTTAGTGTCTTCCTCTAAAAATTTGATCATTTCAAATTCTTCTGACTTATTTTGTGTGTTTCTTTTGAAAAAACGATTTAATATATGGAAAGGTGACCTAAGAAATACAACATACAGTAGCTGACATTTTATAACAAATATTATATGCTCTAGTATACCTTCTGATCGGTCTGAAACGATGGTTAGTAGGTGTGGCCAGTAAAAGCTGTTGTTGCCTGGCATTAGCTTGGTCTTGGAGTCTCTTACAATGATCTACACATAACATATAGCTATTAAAATATTCTGTTTTCTTAAAAAAAAATACTAATAAATATACTTCCCATAATATTTTACAATACTACACAGAAGGCCATGCTCACACAAATTTTAAAATAAGCTAACTCAACTTTCTAATTCTGAATTGTTAATACTTATTAATGCTTTAACTGTATATTAAGAACGCAAATAAAAGAAATGTTCGAAAACAATGTGCTCACTTGCATGTGTGACTGACCACCTAAGCTAGCTAATCAGGGGGAATTTGTCACCTCAAGCTAAACTTCCCCCTCCCCAAGAATGTAGCTATTGTAATTGTTTAAATCAGCCACACTATTATAATAAATAAAAATGACCATTGCAGTAAACATTAAAGCATGCACAATCCAGTGTTTACTCTAAAAGCTTCCACTGAAATGGCAGAACTTTTCAGTTCTTCTAAGACCTCTTAAATCTTTGAACTTTCCCTAGTAACTTTAACTTCTTAATCTCTATTCTATTTGAACTATGTATTTGAAAAAAAAGTTTTGGCTATAGAAGTTTTTCTTATGCATAGCTAATTGGATTCTTTACAAACAAACCCCTAAAAATAACGCCCTAAAAATATCCTGTATTAAACTCTGGTATTACAAAACTTATGTGAGACAAAAATAATATCTTAAAACAACATGATTATATTCTCGCAATTTTCTATTACCAACCATCTATTAACATATCACTTGTAATTTAAATACGTTGCAATTTTACATTTGTATTTATCCCATGCATACTTTTTTCATTCTTCAGTAGCAATTGGCAATCTCGTAACTCTTCTAGATAGGGCTCTGAGCTTTGTAAAGGATGGCTATGAACAACATTAGGATCAGTTGCATGAATGTCTGACTCAACACAGAATGCACCTACATAAATGAGTACCACAGTGAATCATTGAAAGAAAATTATTCATTAATTATTTGAAATTTTTATGTCCATAATAGCTATAGAAAAAATACATGAACGTCTTAAAAATTATATTGACAATTTAGAAGTCTTCAACACAAGAATACAATATATATGCTCCATTTGGTATCCTCATAAAAATGTAAAAAATGCTAATTTTCATTTTTTTTCCTTACTTCAAGATAAACAAATTAAAGTCAGTGAATTATTTTAACACCAATAAAATAATACAATCTCGAGATTATCATTATTCCAGTAATTGTTTAAAGCTGGCAATAATGACCAGTAATTAAATTGTTATAGAATAATGAAATGAAGCTTAACAATAGCCGACACATTTGACATGATTGTCTTTCAAACCATTGGATTAGGCTACAAAAATGACAGAGCTATTATTTATATCAATCTGCTGAAACATTAAAAATAGAATGCTTTCATTTGTACTTTGTAAAGAGTATTCAATTTACCTTCAATATCTTCACTAGTAGACAAGATCAGTTGGCTTAGGTTGCTCCTTGATCTGTTATTATCTTCTCTTGTTGAAGTAAGGTGACCTATAAAGTATATTGAATTGTTCAAACCTTTCTCCAACTTGATTCATTGGATTAATAATAGTGTGTAATTTATGTGTCTCACATTAGTTTGATCAATTCATATGTATATCCTATAAATAATTACTAAACTATGGAATGTTCAGACAAAAATAGCACCACAAATGAAATGAATATTACTCCCATGACATTCTTTATCAAGTTCTTTATAAGGCTCTCAATATTCCTTCCATGATGATGTGTATATCAAACTATTGTGTGAAAACTAGGTTTTGCTCACAATCATTTATAAGCTCAAGTCACTAGCAATTAACTTCCTGTGTCTTTAGTTTCAAATTAGCTGATTCATTGTAGTCCCTTATGTGTGTCTGACTATCACTAGATTCATTATCAACTTGTTCATTAGCATAAACACAGATAAAGTACAGTGCACAATTGTATTCTAAACCTGATTTTGTACTACATATGTGACAGGTTTTGGGAAAATCCACCTAAACGCGGCATCTAAAGTTTTCTAATGTATTCTACCAGTAAGTTGCAGGGGGCCTTGGGATGCCATCCTCCTAATTAGGAAGCTGTAGCACAAGCCATCTTCACCCTATGCACTACAACACTTCAGTATTTTTGCTAAACTTATTATTGTTGATTTCGAAAAAACGCCGGGTAAAGGCGTTGCTAAGGTCAGGTGGCGTGCCTTGCATCCGTATATTATTATCGCGTGTCTCCGGGACACTACGGACTAAACCGGTTACAGGCGGATAGAAAGAAGTCGAAAAGGCCTAATGCAAGGCTCGTCGAGAAACTATAATGGCGAGAATTGCGTGAGTACTTGGATTATGTAGAATAGTAAGTAAATTAGTTAGCTACAGTTTTTTCCCAGCTGTTAGTGAAAAGCCCAGCAATATTTCATAGCAACGCTCCATACACAAGTCCAACTGGCTAGTGTATGAGTTATAGAGCTCGCCAGAGCTTACAACTGCGTCATAAGCTAGAGCTAACTGGTGCCTATTCATTTCTGCCATAAAAAAAAAAAAAATTTTTTTAATGACCCATAAGGCTTTACCCGGAAAAATACTGAACAAAAATAGTTTGCCGCGTTTAGGCGGATTTTCCCAAAACCGGTTTGAAATAAATTATTCAATAAAATGTACATTCATTAGTTCAAAGCTAACTTGTTCTCTTTTTAAGCCTCCCAATTATGCTAAAGATATGACATATTACTGTGTGTAGAAATCTCTGTGCATTCTATCTATAATTCAAAATATGTGTTGAAGTTATGTCTTGCTCACAGATATTGTTTATATGCACAAATCACTCATAATTACCTTCCTGTGACCTTAATTGCAGATCTGATAAGTCATGTAGGTCACTAGATTCCTTGCCAACTTCTATAACATTGATTCTACCTATAATACATTTTATTTAAAGTTTATTTAATGCTAGGTATCTTCCCTGTGTTATTTGTAAGTACTGAACTACATTCTGTATTGCACAAGCTCATTACCTTCAAATATACTAGCATACCAGTACCCTGGGTTGACTAACCCAAATCTAGTAAAAACAGCTGCATACAATGTAAGCTGGGGGTGTTGGGAACCCTTGTGAATTAACACTCAGAGTTTTACAGTTATATAACTTTATACCACAAGTTACCAGCTAGTATAATCTACTGCACTGAAGATATCTGGAATAAACCACTCTGTCAGAATCATATGGCAAATTTTCAATGTCAGGCATATTTTTACTGCTTTGTCTCATCAAAACAAATTAGCTTTCTCACAAAATATTTCAATTTATTCCACCCTTGATAACTTCACAATATTATCTTTAGGAATGTGACCCTTGAGTAACTCAAGTTATCACATAGTATTATCTCAAGGCTGCATTGCTCTAGCCCATTACCAGAGTAGTTTTAGCAACCAGGCCTGGTCTGGCCTGGCATACCAGTTTTCAGAGTTTTACAGATATCTTTACTCTATCTAGTGGAGCCTACCCTGACAGGTTATAGCAGCTGCTAAATATCAGCTGGGGGTGTTGGGAGCCCCTAGTAAGTTTTACAGCCCATTTTACACCTAGAGTTACCAACAAACTACTTCAGTGAAGATATGTAGTATGGAATAAACCACTTATTACACTCTGTCAGAGTGATATGGCTAGATATTTCACTCTCAGGCTTAATTTTCGCTCCTCTTTGGCTCATGAAAATAAATTAGGTTGCTCATAAAATTTTCACCATATCACACTCTGACTCATGTAATAAGTACTGCCATCAGACTATCTGAATAACCAGTATCATTTATCAGCAATCACATCTACTAAAATAATAATGGCCAATGATTTAAAATTACTTCCGGTAAAGGGTTTGCAATACCATAGTAACCATTCGCCAACATTTTGCAACTTGAAAAAAAAAAAGTGTTATTGCAAGGGTTTGAACCTAAGTCAGTTTGTTAGACTTACATTTATAGACAAACTAATTTAAAGTGGTAGATAATTATGTACTACATGTATACTTACAATTCTTCTTGTTTGTGTCCAAATTCTTCACACTTCTTGATCGTCCAGGTAAATGCATCGAGTTTCCTGTATCTGCTTCTGCATAATTAATAACAACAAACTCTTTTGATTTTAGTTCCTTAAATCTATCTAGTGAAAATTCAGATATTTTAGTGTCTTCCTCTGAAAAATTGACCATTTCTAATTCTTCTGACTTATTTAGTGTGTTTCTTTTGAAAAAACGTTTTAATATCTGGAGGGGTGACCTAAGAAATACAACATGCAGTAGCTGACACTTTAGAACAAATTATATGCTCTAGTATACCTTCTGATCTGTCTGAAACGACTGTTAGTTTGTGCGGCCAATAAAAGCTGTTGTTGGCTGGCATTAGCTTGCCCTTGAAGTCTCTTACAATGATCTACACATAACAAATAGATATTAAATTATTCAGTTTTATTAAAAAAATAGGTATAAGTTTATTTCCTATAATAATATTTTACACTTCACAGAAGGACTTACACAAATTGTAAAATATACTAACTCAACTTTCTAATTCTGAATTATTAATATTATTAATGCTCTAACTGTATATTTGGAAAGCAAATAAAAAAAACATTCTAAAACAATGTGCTCACTTGCATTAATGACTGAGCTACCTAAGCTAGCTATTGACTAATCAGGGTTCCACAAAGAAGGGGAGTGGAAAACTTGGAATTTCCCACCTCAAGCTAAACTTCCTTCTCCCAAAGAATGTAGCTATTGTAATTGTTTCAATCAGCTACATTATTATAATAACAAAAAATGACTATTGCACTAAACATTAAAGCAGAATCCAGTGTTTACTCTGCATGAATTTGTATTATAATTCAGTACAACTATTTCTTATGTTTATTGCAACCTTCAATTGCAATTCTTTTATACATGCTAAGTTATATCCTGCTATTTGATTTCATTATCGGAATTTATTAAATCTCTCAGCTGCAGCTAAACCTAATTGAAGCAAGGTCTCACTTAGTTACCCTGTCTGAAAGCTTCCACTGAAATGGCAGAAATTTTCAGTTCTTCTAAGACCTCTTAAAACTCTGGTACTTTCCAGGCTAGTAGCTAGAAGTTTACATTGGGGGTTCGGATTTTGAAGACGCAAAAAGCCACACCTACTTTTTTTTCTCGCTAATTATTCTACAATATTAAAAAATAAAACAAAAGGTAACTGCATTAAAGTGTATCATTTGTTCTATGTATTTTACTTCAACATTGTTGATATACAAGAGAAAAGCGGTATTATTCTCCATGCTGCTACTAACTACTATGATTAGCTGTATATAAACAGTGCAATATTATTAATACGCCTTTTTCGTACTGCAAGTTATTTAATAGTACAGTGTGTAAACTTCCCATTCAAAATGTATTAGAAAAATCACTCTAACTAATTGAAATAGCACTGGACAAATAGTAAGAGCAGGTACGAAAGTATGCAGCTCTAGCCTTGAAAATGTACAGTTGTAGTTTGTAGTTGCAGACAATGTCATTCTTTAGCGCAGAAGCTCTACCCGTATTAGACTGAATTTTTTCAACAGATTAGGAGGAGCCATTGGTTAAAAGCAAAGTTCAAGAGAAAGTTTATCCTGAAGTACATAGATAGTGACTGCACTGTACACAGTAGCAACTCTGTAAATGGTTGTTGGTTTACAGTAGTCTCGTGCAGTTTTTGTGCTAATAGAGATTAATGGCATGAACAACGTGGTTAAAAAACACGAGGCAAATCGGAGTTCTATTTCAATAGCTTTACGAGCGCTACCGATCCCTAATAGCACATGTTACCCGTGTTATCACTCGCTAATAGTTAGCCAGCTTTTTTTAATCATTTGCAGTGTAGCCACACTATATAGTGCACTCACTATCTATGTATTTCAGAATTAACTTTCTCAGATACTACCCGATGACTCACCTTCTAATCTGTTGAAAAAATTCCGTTGCTTGTGCTATTAATATTGAATAATACGCTTACCCATGCTACTACTCTTACTAATTAATAAGTGCATTATGTTACACTTTATAAAGAATAGATGTAAAGTAGCAACCTTGACTCATGCCGATGTAAGATCAAATATTTGTAGTCAAGTAGCTGAATTTTTATTAGGCCACTTGGACCATCCACATGCATAGCATGAAGTACATCTAGGGAAACAGCAGAGAATTAAATGCTGGTTCAGCACGGTCGAACAGAAGAAGATATTCCAGAAGTTATATGTGTGGTGTGGCTAAAATATTTAGTTACGGTCACTCTAAAAGGGGATTCGACCAAACCCCTCGAACCCCCCCTGGCTACAGGTATGCTTTCCTTAGTGACTTTAATTACTTGATTTCTTCTTTTTAAAAAAAACAACAGTTGTGGCAATAGCTTTTCTTTTATGCATAGCTCATCGGATTCTTTGCAAACAAACAAAAAAGTCACTTAACTTTTACCCTCAAAATTTCTGCTCCCTACAAATATCTCGTATTAAACCCTAGTAATAAAAAACTTATACAAAACAAAATATCTCAAAATTACATTATTATAATCCTGCAATGTTCTAATACTTTCCATCAATTAACATATCACTTGTAATTAAAATACATTCCAATTTTACATTTATATCTATCCTATGCATACCTTTTTCCTTCTTCAGTTGCAATTGGCAATCTCGTAATTCATCTAGAAAGGGCTCTGAGCTTTGTAAAGGATGGCTATGAACAACATTAGGACCAGTTGCATGAACGTCTGGCACAACACAGGATGCACCTACATAAATGAGTACCACAGTGAATAACTGAAAGAAAATGCATTAATTATTAGAAATTTTTATGCCCACGATAGCTATAGAGAAAATTTATGAGTCTTAAAAAATTATAGTGACAATTTAGAAGTCTTCAACACAAGAATTTGATTATAAGCGTGGTTGATTATGTGTACTCTATTTAGTATCCTCATGAAAATGTTGAAAAAATGCTAATTTTCTTTTTTTTTTCTCCCTACTTCAAGATAAAGTAAGTAAATAAAATGTCGATGACAATTATTTCTAAGCCCATCAAATCTTCTATTTATGGTAAAGATATAATGATTAGAAGGATTTTGAAATTTAATTAAATTTACTCTTAATATTGAATTTAGCAGGAAGTTTATGAGTCTTAAAATTTATTTAAATTTACTCATAATATTAAATTTAGCGGGAAGTTCAATAGACATAGTCTAATTGCAAGCAAATTGTTAAGTACATGTTGCAACAATTAATTAAGTTGAGTGAATTTTACAGTCAGATTCAATTTCATCATATCTATCCGTTTTGGTAGATCTGGCAATAACTATACTTGTATAATCTTGGGTTTTATCTCTTTATTGACCAGTACTAGCGATGTGCTTGAGCACAAATGGTGAGCAAGCCTGTATACAAATGAAATACTGCAAAAGAAAATATCAGTCCGTTTCTAAAACTTTAAGTATATAGCCGTTGTGACCACACTTTAGCTAACAAATACAGAACTTCTTTATTCCCGAGTACTGGTATTGTCTGTAGTCTCTAATATTGCATTCAGAATATCTGAGTTACCATTATATCATACGTCCATCCATATACGTATATAATTGAACTAATCTCCCCATTTTTCAATTGTGTTACCCCTGATAGTGTCTAGTTGCGTCGCTCGCTCATCAAACATTGATCGGTAAAATAAAATGTAATAGAAGTTTGTTCTTTGAAACACTCTATTTATATGTCAAACTATTTGGTCAGTCTTGTTGTATATAAGAGAATAAAAGCAATTGTAATAATCATTAGTCCAGTAATTGTTTAAAGCTGGCAATAATGGACCAGTAATTAAAGTGTTTTATACTATGGAATAGCAATAGTGTGTAATTTATGTGTCTCACAATAGTTTGATCAATTCATATGTATATCCTATAAATAACTACTAAGCTATGGGATGTTCAGAGAAAAACAAAGCACCACAAATGAAATGAATATTACTCCCATGATATTGTTTATCAGGCTATTATTAACAACAATATTCATTCCATGATGATGTGTATATCAAACTATTGTGTGAAAGCTAGGTTTTGCTCACAATCATTTATAAGCACAAGTCACTAATAATTACCTTCCTGTGTCTTTAGTTTCAAATTAGCTGATTCATTGTAGTCCCTTATGCATGTCTGACTATCACTAGATTCATTATCAACTTGTTCAGTAGCATTGATTGGACCTAAAACACAGATAAAGTACAGTGCACAATGTATTCTAAACCTGATTTTGTACTACATATATACTTACTGTTCATCTTGTCTCTATCAAAGTTACACACACTTGGATGCTTCCATGAATCTTTATGACACACTGTAGTAGTCTAAATGTGTAAAAGATATAGCTATACTAATATTACTGCAAATTATTGTTGACTACAAGGTATTATTACAAGTTAATCAGTTAAAACTAACTCTGGCTTCTTTGCTATCTAGAATGCTTCTCAGTTGCAATATTTCTTCATCCTTTTCAGTTATTAATTGGCCTTTCATGTCTGCTTGTGCACCTGGATATGGTACAAAACCTAGAGAATTGTAAGAACAATGTTAGCTTGCAGGGAAAGAAAAAAGTCCAAAATAAAACTGAAATATGTGCCTATTATATGAAACACATTAAGAAGTAATTTATGCTACAATTTGATTTGTGATATTTATAACTTAGTGGGTATAAATATTTTCAGCCATATTTTGTATGGCAAAATACCTCAAATCTATTATGTGTTTGAGCCACTTACTGATACATATAACATTGAAACATCATTTTTGGTCAATGAAAAGTAAAGACAATAGAACAGTGTTTGAAATAAATTATTCAATAAAATGTGCATTCATTAATCCACAGCTAAGTTGTTCTCTTTTTAAGCCTCCCAATTATGCTAAAGATATGACATTACAGTGTGTAGAAATCTCAAAATTTATGATCTGCATGTTTATGAAAATATTGAAATTACATTTGTTACCTTTCCTCAAAGATATCATGGGCTAAGTTTTTTCAGCCTTTGATTCGTTATCAGGTTTAGTCAAAGCAAACTGATCTTCAATGTATTTAGAAAAATTTAAACCTAAATGTGCATTCTATCTATAACTCAAAAATCTGTGTTGAAGTTATGTCTTGCTCACAGACAACACAATACGTACAAATCAATTATAAATACCTTCCTGTGCCCTTAATTTCAGATCTGCTAAGTCATTGTCATCCATTACATGTTTCTGTAGGTCACTTGAGTCCTTGCCAACTTCTATAACATTTATTGGACCTATAACACATACACTTTATTTGAAGTTTATTCAATGCTAGGTATCTTTCCTGTGTTATTTGTAGGTACTAAACAACATTCTGTATTGCACAAGCTCATTACCTTCAAGTACACTAGCATACCAGTGCTTTTACTACTACCCTCAGGTAACCTACTCAAATTTAGTAAAAACAGCTGTTTACAATGTAAGATAGGGGTGTTGGGAACCTTTCTGAGTTAACACTTAGAATTTTACAGTTAACTTGATACCACAAGTTACAAACCCCTAGTACAATCTACTGCACTAGATATCTGGAATAAATCACTTTTACACTCTGTCAGAATGATATGCAAAAATGTCAATGTCAGGTGTATTTTCACTGCTTGTGACTCATCAACACAAATTAGCTTTCTCACACAATATTTCAATTTATTCCACTCTAGATATCTTCACAATGTTATCTTTAGGAATGTGACCCATGAGTATAAACTCAAGTTATCACATAGTGTTATCTCAAGGCTGCATTGCTCAAGCCCATTACCAGAGTAGTTTTAGCAACCAGGCCTGGCCTGGCCTGGCATACCTGTTTTCAAGATTTCTACAACTACATTTACTCTAGTGGAGCCTAACTGCCAGCTAAATATCAGATTGGGGTGTGGAGAACCTCTAGTGAGTTTACAGCCAATTTTACAACTAGAGTTGCCAACAAACTGCTTCAGTGAAGATATCTAGTGTGGATTAAACCAATTATTACACTCTGTCAGAGTGATATGGCTAGATTTTCACTCTCAGTCTTTATTTTCACTCCCTTTGGCTCATGAAAATAAATTAGGCTGCTCATGAAATATTTCTCCACATCACACTTTAACTTATGTAATAAGTACGACAATCAGACTATCTGAATAATAAGTAGGGTTTTACAACAATCACATCTACTAAAACAAAAGGACAACTATTTAAAATTACTTCTGGTAAAGGGATTTTAATACCATCGTAATTATTTGCCAACACTTTTGCAACTTGAAAAAACAAAAAACTCAAAAAGTATTATTGCACAATTTTGAACCTATAAGTAAGTTAGTTAGACTTAAGTGTGATCTGTTATATTCATAGACAACCTAATTTAATGGTGTAGATAAATATGTACTACATGTATACTTACAATTCTTCTTGTTGGTATTCAAGTTCCTCACACTTATATGCTCACTTGAATCTTCACTATCAGCTGAAATAGTCTAATTGTATTAAAGATATATAAATAGTTGCTGCTAATCATTTTGAACTACAAAGTCATTCTAAATGGAAAGTTAAACACTTACTCTGGCAGCTTTGCTATCTAGACTGCTTCTCATCGGCGATATTTCTTCATCCTTTTCAGGTATTACTTGGCCTTCTTTATCAACCTTTCTACCATGATATTGCAAATTACCTAGAGAATTATAAAATGGCGTTAACATAGCTACAAAAGTACAAAAAAACTCCATAGAAATGAAGTGTTTAAGTTGTTCATTTTTATAATTTGAAACACTTCAAATGCAATGAAGAACCAGAAGAGTGAACTCTAAGTGCTACTCTACACTAGTTAGGCTTCCATAAAGCTCATGGAATGAAATGCAGTCTTCATAAAAGAAGTTAAGCAAGCAATGGACACTTACTAGAAGATTTATCACAAAACTTCAATTTCAATTAGTATATGAAGTAATTCTACCTTGGGTAAAAGGAAAATATTGGCTCACGTGATTACGTGACAATAGGGGGCATTATTGACAAAATATATTTCTTAAGGAAAAGCCAATTGCTTCATGCTTTCTCATAAATTAGCACAATAGAAGAAAGACTTCAACCATCATTCTGTGTAAGTTCTTTAAACTTGACAGCCAGACAGATAGACATACAGACAGACAGACAGACTTGCTGACTGACAGGCAGACTGTCAGATGGATACAGACTGACTGACTGATTCACACAACCACTATGAAATTTTCTCGCGCATGTGCACTGTGAACTAATGCATGCATCCACCATTCTATGGATAGTTCAACCGAATAACAAATAATTGTTTGTGATTTTAAGTCTGTGATGTGTCATCAAACTATTGTGTTTACTTCAATTCTACTCAATTAACTCAACTCTCTAGCTAATAACAATCATTTTAGAGTACAAGTGAACAATGTATACCTTTTTGTTTCCATTGCTTCAAATCTGCTGAGTCATCATCGCAATCCCTTACAAGCCTCTGATTGTTACTAAATTCTTTATCCACCTCTTTCTTAACATTAATTCCACCTAAACGCAAAACATAATGAAGCACATCATCAAACATCGCCCACAACAAAGTTGTTCAGTCACTTTCACAGGTATGCTGATTTATAGAATACTTTTTGCTATACTTGTAATTGAAATCAAATGGAAGTTAATAGGAATAACTATAGCTACTAGATAGCGTTTTAAAATCGCAATTTCTTGTAGTTACATTTTCTAAATTTGAATAATTATTCTAAGTTATAATCCAATTGGGCAATACAAATAGTTCCTGACAAATCACTACTACCACTTATTTTTACTACTAAATACTTACTATTCTTCTGGTTTGTGTTCAAGTTCATCACAATTGTATGTATGAATGGATCTCCTTGATTAACTGTAGTATTCTAATTGAAAAAAAAAAACAACTTAATAGTGGCTGCAAGCCATTCGAAATGGTGAGCATATTTTATATTGAAAAGTTAAAACTTACTCTAGTGTCTTTGCCATTTGGACTTCTTCTCACTAGTAATATTTCTTCATCTTTTTCAGTTTGGTCTTTCTTGTTGGCAGTTGCCCCTAGAATTGTAATATTAACAATCTTGGCTTGCAAGCATAATAAAAACACTCAGATATTGGACTGAAGTATTGTGCCCCTATGTAGTACATGATCGGTGATAATATACTACTGAGACATAAGAAATTCTGTATGATCAATTTCTGAAAATAAACTACTTAAGTTAGTACAAAAAACAATTGACAAATAATCTTTGATAAGACTACAGACTAAGTGTTTGAAATTAGAAGAAAAAGACATTGCATAAGATGACTCCTTATTTTCCATGCAATACTTCTGTCACATTAACTTGCCCATTATTGTTAATGAACTCAACTTTCAGTCGCTCAGTAGCTATATCTAAGTTAAGACTAACCTTTCATTAGAGTTGATCTTATGATACATACTCTCACAATGCCATTGGTAAACATAACAATTAGGAGAAGCATCAAAGTCATCACAACTGAACAAAAATCGAGAGTCTGCAACTTAAGAAATAATATATGAATATTACAGTTTGATCTACACGTGTAGTACTCACATTCTTCATAGGATCCGTAGCAGGTACAAATTTCACATTTAATTTCTGTGACACATTCTTAGATTGTGAATGAAGAGTCGTAACATTCTAAGATTTTAAATATAATGGTAATGTAAAGTGTATAGATAGTAAATTTAAATAAAGACTTGTTGCATAAATAAGACATCTAAACACCATCTACAAAACGCTATTCTGCCAAGGGTAGGTTTTTATAACACCAATAAAATTATTATTACAGTTTAGTAAAGACATAGGAGACATTTCTTATGTCAACTTACATCAAGCTTCCATAAGTGAGGAGGACATTGTGAAGTATCTGGCTGAAGAATGTTCTCTTCATATGTATAATTTGAATAAATATCCCTTGCAGGTTCTACCAGTCTGTAATAGTTATCTTCCGTGGCATGAAAAAAATAGTCTAAACAAATAATTTAAAATGTGGCTTTTTATCAACCGGCTATCAATTGGGCTATAATAATACATGCTAGCTATGCAGCCTAAGAATAAGCAGTAGACAAATACGAAAACTTAATAAAACTTGTACATACATACATTGTTTGTTTTGCTAACATGGAAAGTTCTACTTGTAATGTAATAAATAAATTGTTGTATACACATTTAATTATATTCAATAGCTATGGCTAAACATAACAAACACTAGTCAAATACATAGCTCTTACCTTTCCCAACATCGCCATTGATTTTGTCACCGATTTCTATTCCAGAATCTCTTGTGGGAGTTCCACTAGAGATAAACAGCCAAAGTAAAAGTAAGTTTCTCCGATTCTTTTTAAAAATCCTTATTGAGTGCATCAGTAATCGTACTGCTAACATTTTTAATCCGTATTGTAAAATAACTAGACACACTGGCGTCGTTTCCAGCAGACGCCAAGTAATTGGCGAGCGAGCGTAGCGAGCGAGACACTTACAGGGGTAAAAATGAAAAAATCGGGGATGTTTATTGGCGAGCGAGCGAAGCGAGCGAGACACTCTCAGGGGTAACGCAATCGAGATTTCGCTATATTTATTTATTTATCTGTTTATGGGGTACGTGAGACCTCTGTTTTCGCCCGCGCTTCTAATTACGTAAGTTAGGTAAAGCGTTCATAGTTCCAGTATTTTTCAATTAACGAGCTCTGAGAATCCTTAGTGGCGGTGGTAAGTCATGCGCTATTTGTAATGGTTATAAGCCGTGCGCAACAGTATTTACTTGAAAATACATTGTCCACTGGACTACTGCGAAGGTAAGTCTGTGTAGGTGCATGTCCAGTTGTGTCAAAGCATTGTGTGTTACAACCACTACTTAGCTAAAGAATATCACAAAGAAAACTTTTAAATAACATGTATTGTTTTGTTGTTTTCCTTCCCAGCAGTTGCAGAGAGTTGTTATTATGGCACTGAAATCCCTTTACCCTGTATGCTAAATTTAAAAATGGACCTTATTTTCAGTAGCTTCAGTGTTAGAAGTCAAAATCATTCATATAAAAATAGTATAGTCTTTAGGCTCGCTCGCCATTTGTGCTCAAGCACATCACTAGTTTATTTGTATATATGTTTGGACGTACGTATGTCATTTTGTACTTTGACCCTCGCGTTTTTGTGTTAGTTAGGTGGTCGACCCCGTCCCAAATTGCACTAAACAAAATCTCCTGGTTTATCGATCAGTACCCGTATCCCTAGAAATTGAATTGTTTACCGTTTTGAATTCTTTGTGGGTGCAGTTCAAACTTGAAAACTTAAGGGACTTCCATTTCTATTCGAGTTAGTGGCGGTGGTAAGTCAATGCGCTCTTTGTCATGGTTATAAGCCGTGCGCAACAGTATTTACTTGAAAATACATTGTCCACTAGGCTACCGCTAAGGTAAGTCTGTGTAGGTGCATGTCCAGTTGTGTCAAAACTTTGTGTGTTACAACCACTACTTAGCTAAAGAATATCACAAAGAAAACGTTTAAATAACGTGTATTGTTTTGTTGTTGTTTTTTTCCCTTCAATTCAAGCAGTTGCAGAGAGTTGTTACTATGGCACTGAAATCCCTTTACCGTGTATGCAAAATTAAAAAACTGGACCTTATTTTCAGTAGCTTCAGTGTTAGAAGTCATATAAAAATAGTATAGTCTTTAGGCTCGCTCGCCATTTGTGCTCAAGCACATCACTAGTTTATTTAGATATATGTATGGACGTACGTATGTCATTTTGTACTTTGACCCTCGCGTTTTTGTGTTAGTTATGTGGTCGACCCCGTCCCAAATTGCACTAAACAGAATTCTCTGGTTTATCGATCAGTACCCGTATCACCTTAGAAATTGAATTGTTTACCGTTTTGAATTCTTTTGCGGGTGCAGTTCAAACTTGAAAACTTAAGGGACTTCCATTTTTATTCGAGTTAGTGGCGGTGTCAATGCGCTCTTTGTCATGGTTATTAGCCGTGCGCAACAGTATTTACTTGAAAATACATTGTCCACTAGACTACTGCGAAGGTAAGTCTGTGTAGGTGCATGTCCAGTTGTGTCAAAGCATTGTGTGTTACAACCACTACTTAGCTAAAGAATATCACAAAGAAAACTTTTAAATAACTTGTATTGTTTTTTTTTTTGTTTTCCTTCCAAAGCAGTTTGCAGAGAGTTGTTACTATGGCACTGAAATCCCTTTACCCTGTATGCTAAATTTAAAAAACTGGACCTTATCAGTAGCTTCAGTGTTAGAAGTCAAAATCATTCATATAAAATAGTATAGTCTTAGGCTCGCTCGCCATTTGTGCTCAAGCACACCACTAGTTTATTTAGATATATGTATGGACGTCGTATGTCATTTTGTACTTTGACCCTCGCGTTTTTGTGTTAGTTCGTGTCGACCCCGTCCCAAATTGCACTAAACAGAATCCTCTGGTTTATCGATCAGTACCCGTATCACCCTAGAATTGAATTGTTTACCGTTTTGAATTCTTTTGCGGGTGCAGTTAAAACTTGAAAACTTAAGGGACTTCCATTTCTATTCGAGTTAGTGGCGGTGGTAAGTCAATGCGCTCTTTGTCATGGTTATAAGCCGTGCGCAACAGTATTTACTTGAAAATACATTGTCCACTAGACTACTGCGAAGGTAAGTCTGTGTAGGGGCATGTCCAGTTGTGTCAAAGCATTGTGTGTTACAACCACTACTTAGCTAAAGAATATCACAAAGAAAACTTTTAAATAACGTGTATTGTTTTGTTGTTGTTGTTTTTTTTCCTTCAATTCAAGCAGTTGCAGAGAGTTGTTACTATGGCACTGAAATCCCTTTACCCTGTATGCTAAATTAAAAAACTGACCTTATTTTCAGTAGCTTCAGTGTTAGAAGTCAAAATCATTCATATAAAAATAGTTTAGTCTTTAGGCTCGCTCGCCATTTGTGCTCAAGCACACCACTAGTTATTGGCGAGCGAGCGAAGCGAGCGAGACACTATCAGGGGTAACTCAATCGAGATTCGCTATATTTATTATTTATTCTGTTTATGGGGTACGTGAGACCCTATTTCGCCCGCGCTTTTAATTACGTAAGTTAGGTAAAGCGTTCACAGTTCCAGTATTTTTCAATTAACGAGCTCTGAGAATCCTTAGTGGCGGTGGTAAGTCAATGCGCTCTTTGTCATGGCTATAAGCCTTGCGTAACAGTATTTACTTGAAAATACATTGTCCACTAGACTACTGCGAAGGTAAGTCTGTGTAGGTGCATGTCCAGTGGTGTCAAAGCATTGTGTGTTACAACCACTACTTAGCTAAAGAATATCACAAAGAAAACTTTTAAATAACGTGTATTGTTTTGTTGTTGTTGTTTTCCTTCCAAGCAGTTGCAGAGAGTTGTTACTATGGCACTGAAATCCCTTTACCCTGTATGCTAAATAAAAAAACTGGACCTTATTTTCAGTAGCTTCAGTGTTAGAAGTCAAAATCATTCATTAGTATAGTATTTAGGCTCGCTCGCCATTTGTGCTCAAGCACATCACTAGTTTATTTGTATATATGTATGGACGTACGTAAGGCATTTTTGTACTTTGACCCTCGCGTTTTTGTGTTAGTTCGGTTGTCGACCCCGTCCCAAATTGCACTAAACAGAATCATCTGGTTTATCGATCAGTACCCGTATCACCCTAGAAATTGAATTGTTTACCGTTTTGAATTCTTTTGCCGGTACAGTTACAACTTGACAACTTAAGGGACTTCCATTTCTATTCGAGTTAGTGGCGGTGGTAAGTCAATGCGCCTTTGTCATGGTTATAAGCCGTGCGCACAGTATTTACCTGAAAATACATTGTCCACTAGACTACTGCGAAGGTGTATGTCCAGCTGTGTCAAAGCATTGTGTGTTAGAACCACTACTTAGCTAAAGAATATCACAAAGAAAACTTAAATAACGTGTATTGTTTTGTTGTTGTTGTTTTTCCTTCAATTCAAGCAGTTGCAGAGAGTTGTTACTATGGCACTGAAATCCCTTTACCCTGTATACTAAATTTAAAAACTTGACCTTATTTTCAGTAGCTTCAGTGTTAGAAGTCAATAAAAATAGTATAGTCTTTAGGCTCGCTCGCCATTTGTGCTCAAGCACACCACTAGTAGTAGCGCGGTGGTATTTTTTTATCCTGCCCACTTCCCCCCTTATTCAGTCGACGTTTCCTCGATCATTGGGACCGCGCAGCCGTTGGATTTATAATATCCGGCACAACAGCTTGGCACTATTTCCAGTATGCAATAGCAAAGTCATGTCCAGTAGTGGAGGAGGGTATTTTGTACATTGTTCTGGCAAAAATTTAAGTGATTCAGTCATTCTCAGCTGAAATAATTATACAATAGCTAACTTCTCTCGTTCTATCAGCCAATATTGTTAATTAAAACTTAACACGTTGTTTCGACTTAGTTGAGCAAGAAGTCAAAACGTCATTGGCTGATAGAACAAGACAAATTTGCTAATATTAAATTTTTAAGTAGCTACAACATACTAGATTTAAGTTAATAGTGGCTAATTGGTGAAAGCTAACTGCCAGAACCTTTACCAAACCACTACCTGGGAATACGCTGCGTATAAAACCGTCCAAATGACAAATGCTAAATAGCTGTAGTGAATTTTTACTGCATTTAGATTTTAAAATGTGAATGTAATTTGCTGACAGGAAAATATATCAGAGTTACCTTTTTTAAAAGCTAATCAGAAAGAATTGTACCCTACACTGTGGACTTACCTATGATTGACTAAATCATGATACTTCCTACTTCAATTGTTATTCAGTATTTTTACCACTCCCCTATCTGATGGACTCAGTGGAGCTCCCAGTACTTTTGAACTGATGACTAATTACATCATTTGAGGTCTTGAGACTAGTGTTGCAATATATGGATGACATTGTAATCTTCACTGAGACTTGGGAAAAACACATCTATCTTGAGCAAGATACTGTTGGAAAAAGATTATAAAAACAGTGCCTTTATCTAATCAGACCAAGAAATTTCTACCAGAAAAGGTCAGGGCAATTGGAGTCAGGAATGTGTAGATATCATCATGTCACTGAAAAAAGCTTTGTGTCACTTATCCATACCAAAATCCTGATTTCAGCAAGGGATTCATGCTGAAAACAGATGCTAATGATTGTGGTGCAGGAGCTGTAATAAGCCAATAAGAAGATGAAGGTATTGGCAGACCTGTTGCTATTTCAGTAGGAAATTACTCCCTATAGTGAGATTAGTTAATCAACCATCAAGAAAGAATGTTTAGCTAAAAGGTTTGGAATTGAAGCCTTCAGAGTTGATCTGATTGGGGGGAAATTTACCATTAAAACACACTCTCAAGGACACCACTATAGACACAACAGACTAGTATGTTGCTGGAGGGAGAAATGTGGAAATAACAGTACGTATTATTATACTATCACATTATGTTACCCAATGCTGTGTACTGAAGATTATTATTGTATTATGTTACTCGAGGCTTATTTTTATTGCACATGCGTTATCACCTTGATGATGATCAGACTATGTATTTTGTTTTCTCTGTGTTGTTGAGTTCTATTATCTATTGCCAAATAATTATTATTCTTATTATTTCCAATAAAGTTTTCTTGTGCTGGTACGTCACACTTGGCAACTAATGGGAATTTTATAGTGAGTGAAGGGAAATTGTTAACCTGTTGTTCTGTTTCATTGACAACTCCCCGTTGGCAGCAGATACTACCAGTAAGGGAAGAGACATTAATAATTTCATAATGTAGGCCATACCAGCAACCCAACCTCTTTCATTTTAATCTCGTGGGCTAGATCTTTTATCAATGCTGATATTTAAATTTTAATTAGGGGATCATCACGGCAACATCAATAATAATCATTAAAATGATTTTAAAAATATCATAGCATCGATTCACGTTGATTCTAAAAATTGTAACCTAATGAAATTTATTTTACACAACACATGCTGTATCAACCTACTTCTTCATAACAACATTGTGATACACACTTTTTACTTTACAGCTAAGGAATAATTGGCACTCATCTGCTTTCTGCTAATCCTGAGCATATCTTGAGTTGTATGTTTCCAGTCTTACCAAACTCAACTACCTGGAATATGTGAAGAAATTTAAATGACTAGTTACTATAGAGTAGTCAACCACACCCTCTCTGATTTTGTCAATCAAGCAAGCCAAATGTTTAAAGCAGTTCACAGAGATAGAACATTGCTGAACTAGTTACAATAACATTATTGGAAAATTAAGATTAACACTTCAATTTCCAGATTACTAATTTCACAAACAATTGAATATAAAATTTCGCAACACTTTCATTAAATTTTTTACAATATATGATATAAGGATTTGATCTTTGGTGGCTATAAATATAGGTGTTGCATAAATCTTTGCCATGACAAAGAATGCATCTATATAAGACAAAAAAGTATCGAAGTGATTAATAGAACAAAGTGTATAAAGGTCATGACATGATCTAATTTATCAATGATTGTCACAGAAAATTTATGAATGATTAACTATTATTATTATTATTGTGACACTAATTCAGAAGATAAGCGTATAGCTGAGTAAATCTTTGGCTTGAACAATTTTACATTTCATATAAAGCGTAGGTTTAGACAAAATCATTTTCTATCAAAATTATAACCATGATATAAGTCAACACGATGGTGGTAGAGTTTTGAAAGTTTTGGTTTAGACTAATAATAATAATATTAAATTGTAATATCCTGAAATATGGGATATAAAAAGGAACTTCAAAACCTATTAGATATATTTTATTTCATTTAAGGTATTGTTAATTAAAATTGAACTGGAAGTTGGATTATCTTGTGATAACTCATTGTATGGACCTATATTATTCAATTGCGTTAAATGAATAAAATATTCAATAACATGTTACCTTCAATATCTTCATCTTGATTATAAGATTGGATTGGCTTGCTTGGGATAGGCTCCCTTAAAAGGCTTTTGCATTTGTATCATCTTAAAAAGTCTTTCGTATTTGTATTATCTTGGTGTGAAAATTATCATTTGAATCTCTATAAAGTCAATTAGTATTTAATTGAATAATTAATTGTCGAAAGAATAGTGAATTTAAGCCTAAACTTGCTGTCTTTCTAGCCACATGATTATGGTAGAGAAATGACATAGCTAACCATGATGCATATCAAGCTAAAACATTAATAATTGATTGTTTTAATTTATACCTAGTATAATACCTAGTAAAATGTAAAAAAGTATTCAATTTATCTTCAAGACCTCCACTAGTGTATACTTTTGGTTAGCTTGGCTTGATTTGAGTGTTGAAGTATACTAACCTGCATAAGTATATTTGTGACCGTCTATAGGAAAACCAGGCACAACGGGGCACCTTCGAATTTTTTTTTTTTGCACTTACGGAGTTGTCGGCGTCCAGATATTGAGTTCTCCAAGTTTTATCGTCGCAGCTTTAGTCGTTCCTGCTATAATAGACCTAACCGTTCCCTTCCGTAGGCTTGAAACAATACATTTTTAAGAAATCGATCGATCTTTTCTCGATATTACGCACGCCGAGTTGTGCCCGGTTTTCCCGTAGACGGTCACATTTAATAAAGATGTTGAGGGCAAAATGATTATTGATATTTCTAATTAATAAAAATGAGATACTATGCACAATATTTATAATATCATCTGTATCAGGAGATTCAATCGGCCTGCAGATATCTCATCTTATGTAAACAGCCATGAACATTATTATTATTTTACAGCAATTTACTTTCAATATTTTTGTTAGAATATGGGATAATTTATTTGTTAATTCAATCAAAATTTGACCATGTTAATTAATTGATGAATGTTGTAAAACTAGATTATATCATATAAATATCACAATGCTGAAAAGGAAAAAAAACACTTTACCTCATATCTTCATCAGGATATAACATGGTTTGCACAGGGTTAATAGATGATATAATGTGCAAGATTCCATCCTAGATTTCTAACACTAGTGTTATGAAATCCTAGTGATATGAAATCTAGGATTGAATCTTGCACATTATATAACCTATTAAAATGCATTGGTCATCGAAACTTGACCCTGTGCAAACCATCTTAACTTGACCCTGTGCAAACCATCTTAACTTGACCCTGTGCAAACCATCTTAACTTGACCCTGTGCAAACCATCTTAACTTGACCCTGTGAACCTCTTATTCGCAATGACTTTTGCCTGTATCATATATTAATAATAATAAAACACATCATTACAAATCTATTGCCAAATTTACCTTCAATATTTTAATAGAAAATTCATGAAAATCATTTCACACAGAATTCTATTATTTCAGTTGCATTTTATTAGATTATAATATCATTGTACAAGATTCGATCCAAGATTTCATAAGTAGAGGACTTTGATGAACCTCTTCATGAAATGTTGGCCTGTGATATGAATCAGGAGATTCGATATACTCTGAATAATTGTGCTTGAATTTAAACTTGAATCGTCTTATTCAGCTGCATCGCTGCGTTGACTTGTATTATTTATCACTTAAACTAAAGCAAATATAAAATTCTACAGCAAATATAAAATTCTACAGCAGTTTACCTTGAATGTCTTCATTACAAGATTGGATTGGATTGCTTAAAATTGCCTTTGATTTTCTATCATCTTCTTCAGTTGAAGCACATAGATCTGTACAGTTACAAATTGTTCAAACTTAATTTAGCTAGTTCGAAACCGGATCTATATACCGAAGATTATCTGTACCTTTCATTTAGTTTATTCAAGTGGATATAATATAGTGACCAAAAAATGTTATGAGAAGGAAAAAAAATAAAGATTTTGTCAAACGTGTTCTTAAATTTAACACACGTATGTTAACTCATTGCCAACTTTCATGGTAAAACAATCAAACCTCAAACATTGCTTTAGTTGAAATTGGTAAAGAGTTCAGTCCAATAGTAGTAAACTCTCTGTAACATGTTATTTGAAAGCAATATCATTGGCAATAATGCATGGTTGGTAAACACATCTAATGTATGTATAAAATTAAATGCCACATTACACAATACTGATAAACAGTACTATATAATATTAAAACAAAGGCACATCGGTTCTGTCAACTTTGATCACGCTGGAACTTCTCGTCTTCTAAAATAATTAGCTGAAAATATGAAAAATTAGCATCGTTCTGCGTAAGTTAATACTTAATCAACAGCGTAACAGATAGACAAACTGGTAGGATGACTAATACACAACCTGAGGTTTAATATATTATACAATTCCATGTTTGAGTTTTTTAAGTTGCTTTTTTTTTTTTTTTTTAATAAAAAAAACAAAAACAACAGTTACATGAAGTGTACTATGAATATTTATCAGAATAATAATTAGTTAAGTTTCAATGTGAATGGCTACTTCAGTATTCTCTCCAGAAAAATCGACCATTTCAAATTCGTTGAAATGAACTTTTGATCGTCCCGGTAAACGTATTGAGTTTTCTGTATCTGCTTCTGCATAATTAATAACAACAAACTCTTCTGATTTTAGTTTCCTCATTCTATCTAGTGAAAGTTCAGAGATTTTAGTGTCTTCCTCTGAAAATTTGATCATTTCAAATTCTTCTGACTTATTTCGTGCGTTTCTTTTGAAAAAACTTTTCAATATCTGGAGAGGTGACCAAGAAATATAACATACATTAGCTGACATTTTATAACAAATATGCTCTAGTCTACCTTCTGAACTGTCTGAACGATGGTTAAGGTGTGGCTAGTAAAAGCTGTTGTTGCCTGGCATTAGCTTGCTCTTGGAGTCTCTTACAATGATCTACACATAACATCTATTAAAATATTCTGTTTTCTTTAAAAAAATACTAATAAATCTACTTCCTATAATATTTTACAATACTACACAGAAGGACATGCTTACACAAATTGTAAAATAAGCTAACTCAACTTTCTAATTCTGAATTGTTAATACCTATTAATGCTTTAACTGTATATTAAAAACGCAAATAAAAGAAACAATCGAAAACAATATGGAGTGTTCAAAGAACTGAAACCACACTATAAGTTAGCATTGCACCATGGAATTATTTATAAACTCATCATTGGTCCAGACAAGCCAGAAAAACTCATCTCCCATCCAGGGTCTTGATCTTGCTTATTTCATTGCAGTACTTTTCTACTCTAATTTCTCTCATCTCGCAAACAAATAATGTAAACTGTCACGAGAAGAATCAGGGAGATTACCGCGTGAAAAAATGGAATCAATGAAGTTTTCTCCCAATCCATTTAGTTAGTTTTGAATAGGCTAAACTAATATTGTGAAAAACTTTTAGCAACTGAATGGTAGGCAGTAAAGTAAGTGCAAATCTTAAGTAGCTACTCTAGAATGTTTGCAAGTTAGTTGGCAGCAATTATGTAGATATTCAGCAATCAATTCTATTATGTACAAATAGCTATAGTTGAATATTGCTCGCTACAGTCTCACAATTACGCTAACCACCAGGAAACGTAAGCCTCCTCGTGGGGCGAAGGTCTGCTCAACCTAGCTGTAGCGTTTAAAGTTCGTTCTTGACATTATTAATGATGAATTTTGTATTATAGTTAGAGATACTGCAGGCAGTCACACAATTCAAATAAAATCAGATCAATTATTAAAGTATAGAAGAAAAGCTGATCGAATCAATTCAACAAAATGAACAGCTATAACAATGATAGCTATAGCTCTTTTTCAAACAGTTCTATTTAGTGAATTGTTTTACAAATCGCTAGCTATGCTAGGGATTTAGGAACAGGATCGTGGGTGTCCCGTAACGCTGCTACAACTGTGGTAGGCGTCAAGACTAGTCAATTAAGTGAGAATGAGCATGCGCCGGTACTCACAAGTAGCGTTTGTTGAAGGCAACGCTATAGTGCTAGTCAATTTACAGTTGTTGTAAATTAAGCGGTGCAATGCTGGTGCAGTTGGTAAGAATGTTTCTGAACATGTGGAGGAAAGTTCTCTGCCTTTGGCTATTTATCTCTAATGGAACTCCCATAAATAATTCTGGGGATAATATTAATGACAAACTCGATGGCAATATCGGTAAGGAAATACATTCTGAAATTGTTTGTTTTAACAATATTATTCTGAAATTATTGTTGAATTATAAAAAATATATTTGCAATAGCCATAATATAGGGCAATACTGACATTTCTAGAGTCTAAATTAACTAAAATTTATATTCATAGCTAGCTAAATAATTAATAAACTTATTTTTATTTTAAAAATTTAAAGAACAAGATTTTTGTTTATTAAATGTAACATTATTTCAAGAATTTCTATATATTATTTAGACTATTTTTCTCATCCCAAGTATGATAGAACGTTAGAACCTGCAAATAACTTCAATATGTATTACAGATGTCCACATTTATGGAAATTTGATGTAAGTGGACACAACAGATGTCTTTAGTTTCTTACTAAGCTGTAGCAGTGTGATAATAATATACAATAATTTTTATCAGTAATTGGATAGCGGCTACCCTCGGCTGAAGGGCCTTGTATTATGCACTAAATTTTCAATTTTTTCTAAAAATTGTGTCATTATTTTAAAACAACGATAGCTATTTCATAAATGGACTGATTAATCTCTTGTTATTCCAGTTAGAAAAAGTGATATAATTATGATTGCAGTAGCTAAAAATGTGGAAGGGCCTCCTTTGCAGTACAGTGTTTTTATTGGTGTTTAATTAAATATATATGTTTGCTATATAAAGTTTTAGTATGATTATTTTTACTAGCATGTTACCATTGATTCCCAAACAAGATATGTGTCCATACCATCAAATGTGACACTGATGAATATTGTGGATCCTATTAGTGTAAGCATTCCGTATTTAAATCAAACTATATCTATTTGAAACTGTTTACCTTGCAGGCTCCAACTTTTGGTTCTGTTTTGATGATGACAGTCATTTTATGTCTAATGATTGGAGATAAACTTGTGAGAACAATTTTCAGGAAAGCAGTACGTGGGAAAAGTAAGTGATATGAATAATGTTTTACCCACCTATAATAATTTATTAGCTACCGCTGGTTACCTAAACAATTAAGAAGCAAGCAAGACTATGGTGAGGGATCGTAACTAAGAGATCATGATTATATAATGTTTACCTACACATAGAGAGTTCTGGTTTGCTAAAATGAGAGTAATGTGTTTGTACTTGCAAAATGAAGTTTCAGTAACTCAGCTATTTGAATACTTTCTAAGACAACTTGCTTGAAATTTTGGTCACAATATGTTTCAGTGAGTTTGGTACTAAACTCTTTAATAGTTCAACTAACTAAATGTTTGAGGTTGATTGTTTCACCATGCAAAATATTATGGAAATGAATTAACATAGGTGTGTTTAAATGTATAAACAAAAATGATATATTGCCAAAGCATTTTTGGTCCTTTTATTACATCCATCCACTTCAGTAAACTAGAAGCAAAATACAGAAATACTTCTGCCTATAAATATAGTAGAGAAATTGCTAGAAATTAGGTTTGACAATATTTTTTAATTATAACCGTACAGATCAATGTGTTTCAACTCAAGAACATGATAAAAAATCAAAGGCAATTTTTAGCGAGCAAATCCAATCTTTCAATGAAGATATTCAAGGTAAACTGCTATAGACTTCTATATTTGATTTAGTTCAAGATACGAATAACATAGGTGAATGCAGTGATATAACTGAAGAAGATGGTTCAAATTTCAATTCAAGCAAAATTATTACAGAGTGTATCGAATCTCCTGATGAAACTAATAAAAGTAAACATTGTTGTGGCATTTCATTTTTGTATAAAGATAATTATACAGGTGAACATGATGGTGTAGTGAAAGAAGATGAACTACTATTGGGTGAAGTTGCTTACAATAAGATTGATGACAACAATACTGAAGGTAAATCATTATCATATTTAATTCATTTTAATAATAATTAGGGTAGTAGCATGGATAATATTCGAGATTAATAGTACGAGTAATGTGATTGATCTCAAATAACACAGGTTACCCATGATATCTCGCTAATAGTAAACGAGTATTTCAAAAAATCATTTGCATTTGTAGCTACACAGTATTGTTCACTCACTATCTCATTATTTCCGGATTAGCTTCATCTGGAACTTCGTTTTCAATGTACAGTTCCTCCTAATGTGTTAAAAAAACATTCCGTCTAATAAGTGAAGAGTTTCTGTGGTAAAGAATGAAACTAAACTGTACATTTCCGAGTTTAATTCTGCATGCACGTGTGCAATTACCCGTACTATTTCTCTTAGCTACCATGGTATTTCACCTTCTTTCCACTATGTTACCCTGCTATTCATTAATTTGCTATTTCACTTTCCTCGTGCAATTTCAATTGAACAGCAATTTTTCCCATTCATACAATCATACAGGTCAGGTTCAGGATGAACAGACCTGTATATACTACAAGCCCAATGTGCGCTACGTTGGAGATATTGAAGGTAAGAAATACTATTCTACCTCTTCCTTGCTCATAACAATGAATTATATAGAACAAGAATATGGAATAAAACTGAAAGAAAGTGATTTCAACAATAATTCCATTATTTCAGAGCTGATTGACTTTTCAATTAAAAACATTGAAGGTAATCTTTGCAATAGATTTTAACAACATGACATATTATTATTAATGTATGTTACAGGCATGCAGTTGAAACAAGAAGTGCATCAAAATGCTAGTGATATGCAATCAAGGATTCAGTCATGCACAATGTTCAACCTGTTAAAATGTATAGGTCATTGGTCATCGAATATTGAAAGTAAATAGCTGTAAAGTAATGATGCTCATTGTTGTCTGTATGATATGAAATACATATAGGCCCATTGAATCTCCTGATACAGATATATAATATCTATAAGGGCTAGCTATGTCATTTCTCTAGCATATGTATCTAGTTAGAAATACTGTATGTTTAATCTTAAATTCACTATTCTTCCTTGTATAACACTTTAAATACTCGTATACTTTTGCCAGTATTAAGGATTCAGAAGTTTTTATTGACCAAAACTAATTTAACAATTAATTTTATTCACTTAAATGAGATTCAAATAATAAATTTGTATAATATTTGAATGATTAGATTTAAAATACACTTTCAGATCATTGTGCTTTAGCACAACAAGAAAATACTATTACGAAACCCTTTCTAAGCGAGCTCATCCCGATCAAGCCAATCCAATCTTACAATCAAGATGAAGATATTGAAGGTAAAGTGTTGTTGAATATTCTATTCATTTTAAAATAATTGAATAATATATAGGTCCATGCAATGAATTATCACAAGATGATCCAATTTTCAGTTCAATTATAATAAACAATCCTGAAAATGAAATAAATTTATCTATAGGTTTAAATGTTCCTTTTTTATATTCCATATTTCATGAAAGTTATTAGTCTAAACAAAATAACTTTGAGAACTCTACCACTACTATCTTGTTGACTTATATCATGGCTATAATTTTGATAGAAAGTGAATATTATAACTACATTTGTATTCACTGCATGGATTAGGAGATTAGATGGACTTGTTAATAACTGCTATAACTGCTATCAAGCTTTCACGTTTTATGTAAAAACACAGCCATTGGCCTTCTTATTCATTACAAAACAAAAAAAGAGTTTTCAATGTTATCACGAAAAATCCAATTGGATTGCATAGAATAAGCCTTGACTACTTCTCTGTTAACTAGCATAGCCATTATGAGAAATAATCACGATAATAACTACTTAAACAAACTTTGTGAAAATGTTGTTGTCTTAACCGATGCATTATATACAATGTAAAATTGTACAAACCAAAGATTTACTCGACTATAATTATGCTTATCTTCTGAATTAGTGTCACAGTAATAATAATAATAGTAAATCATTCGTATATGCTCTGTAACAATCAATACAATGGCTATTGATAAATCAGATCATGTCGTCATGAAATTTTTTTGGCACTTTGTTCTATTATTCACTGTTTATATTTCTGTCTTATTTAGGTGCATGCTTTGTCATGCATAATGTGGTTTATAGCCACCCCTAACAATAATCACACTCTTATTATATATATATATATTGTACAAAATATTAATTAAAGTTTTTGAACTTTGATATTCAATTGTTTGTGAAATGAGAACACTGGAATTAGAAGTGTTAAGCAAGATTTCCGATAATGCTATTGTAACTAGCTAAAGTATGTTCTAACCCCTGTGAATTGTTTGAACACTTGGCTTGCTATGATGTTGACCAGATCAGAGAGGGTGTAGTTGACAATTCTGTAGTAACTAGTCATATGAAATTCTTCATGCCAGCTTGAGGTAAACATATTACAGGTATCTGAGTTAAGTAAGACTATACAACTCAACATAATTATGCTAAGCAGAAAGCAGATGTAACAATTCAAAGTTCAGAACTTTGGAGAGACACTTTCACTGAATTTAATTAGCTCTGCTATCTGTCGTTTACATGGCCTGAGTACTGAACAACTGGACCAGGACAGAGCACGACAATTTCATTTTTAGTGATCTTTACCTAGAGGATGACCGATGTTTGTTCAGCATTATTGACTCTTAATTGCATTTTTCTCTCTTCCCCATTTGTGTGAACTGAGTCTTAGACTAGTGGTTGGTACACAGTTTCTTTAGCAATCTTTATCAAGATGAGGTTAAGTACTGTTTGCAAAACATCATACATTATTCCAGCAAGGATGCTAATTACATGTGTAACTTAATCTGGGTTATAGATTTTGTATTGTTCCTTTTGGTTTGACTAATTAATTTGACAAATAGTCAACTGTTCTAAAAAAATACTTAAATTGAATTAATGTCTCTATGTGTGGCAGCTACCTAATTCTTAAACTAGCTAATTAAACTACATGATGAGAAAATGAACCAAAACTAAATAAATGGAAGACTAAAAAAGAACAGAACTACAAAGTAAAAGAATATAGCTATATCTGCTAACACTTAGTAATGATAAGGATTGTGTTCCCTCGTGTATTATTGCAGCCTCATAATTCTACTTGCATGTTGTACTTGCCTGCTCTATTTTTTTTCTTGTTTAACTAGATATATGCTGTTGCAAAAAAATCACTATTTTAAAACGTTGCACTCCAATAAAACAAACTTTTCCTAGTAGTTCTCCCAGATATTGTTCAATGAATAATAAGATATCAAAAACAAACTCAACATCCTAATGAAGCCGCCATAGAATCAACGCAATGAAGAAATTACTGATCAAATAGAGACAGAACAACACTGACTTCCCTCAACTAAAATTATCATCACCCGCTATTGATGAACTCAGCCTGTAAAGAGAAAGAAATAGCTAGAGTAAGCGTCCCACGTACGCAGACTCTTTACCATCTTTTACCCCGTATAGAGGATTATAAAGGTATGTTTACACAAGACTAAAGCAAGCGAGACTAAAGCAAGAGGGATTCCAGTGTCTCCTTGAACATCTCTTTTACCTCGGCCCATGTTTGTGCTTCCGCAGTCACACCTACCGAGTATTAGGTAAAGGGTAGTTAATCTTGTAGTTCTCACGGAATATGAATAATAAGGAATAATGTATTTTGCTGCTCAAAGGGGCGTGACCTCGATAATTAAGGAAAACAAAGGAATTAGCACGCAAGAATGGAATCATCGTACGGCACCTTTTTCTTAACCCTGTTAACTATTGGTATGAAAGGTAGGCTGGATCAATGATGTATTTTTTAGCTACATGCTCGTTTCAATCAAATTAACCAAATAGCAGCATATTATGATTTAATTTTACGAATACTTAGCTAGTTAGTTATACATACCTTTTATAACCCTTCTTTGAATTATTTTATTGCTCTAGATATCAGAGTTTTGCAAGCTTCAGGTGAGATTTACACTAGTTTCTTTTTAATGATTCACATTACCCTGTGTAATCATGTCCATGATTCGCATAACTGCAATTGGTTGGCTAAAATACCAGGAATTATTTCATAGTGTATTAATCAGTAGCTATCTAGCTGATGAGTCACCATCTAAGAATATAAAACATGTAACTGCTTGTATGTTTTTACTTCTCTTTGTCTACATGATAGAAATTTCTGGTTATGACTTTTTTGAATGGCTGTTCATTGAACTTGTTCAAGTCAGCCAGTGAATTTCTATGAGCACAAGAGATTTCAATTCATTATTTTTTGACCATTATTAGTATTTTGAATCAAACATGAAGTATATAGCAATATTATGTTGCTTAGTATTACATATTAATTAGGTCACTACAACTAATAATAATGTTACTATATACTGCTTGGACTTCAGAGAGTATTGTCATTATTTGGGAAAATATACACTAGCTACAACAATGAGTTGTATATAGCCACCAGTATTATTACCATGCCAGGTACTTGCAAATCATGTCTAAATAAAATATAGCATCATAGTTATAGAAAGCTAGCTAGACTACTACATTTTCATTGAACTACAGGTTCAAGAGCATTGGAAGAATTTTTAAAGAGGGGTTATAACCTTGACCTGTAGTGACAAAGTATTTCAAACTAAGCTCTATCACTCTCAATGAACCCACAAAATTTACTAGGAGATTAATATTTTTTTTGTTTAATTTCACAACCAATATCCCTCAGTAGTAGAGAAACTGTTTCACCTTCTACTTCTGATGGTTTGCTTGAACAAATGTGATACCTATTTCACTACTAGACGAAAATGAAGCCATATCTAGAAAAAGTCAATATACATGTACTTATACACAAGCTTGAACATTAGAGGTAACAGCTGCTTTTTTGTTTGTCTAATTTTCCTCATTTTTCCAAACATTTCTTTAGAACATCAAGACTTGTAAATTAAATATATGACTGGCCTCAATTACTATTTATTGAAATTCATAAATATTATTAATTTAGGATGGAGGTATTATGCAGAACACGTCTGAACCCCTTGCCTCTACCCTTGATTATATTATCAAACCTTCTCCAAAGAATTTTCATTATTTTTTTTAACTCAGAAATTTGACTTTCTATTGTTTATGTCTTGCAGCTGCTCCTCCTTCTGGTCTATACTTCATGCTCAGTGATTCTATTTTCAATCCTGGAGCTTACATAAGTATTGACACAATAGGACCTCAGCCTATTGAACGTGTAAATGCGGGATATACATTATCGTGCGTAACTACAAATGTCAACCCTGAATGCTGTAGAAAAAGTGATTCTCCTAGTAACACTTCTCTAGGAAGCTGGTTATATCCCAATGGAACATTAATTCCAATTCCATCAGAACAATTTGCAAACAACACTTTTACCCGTTATGTTTATATTCGACAAATTCGTCTCTCCAGTATTGGTAACCCTCAAGGACCTTTTGGCAGTTACACTTGTGTGATACCAGACACAAATGGGACCAATATTACTGCTACTATTTATATTGTGGCTTCAGGTATATAATGTACACATGCCTGTGGCTTTAAAACGTATTCATAGCTAGTGATTTATATAAGTATGAATTAGTAAATAAAAGTCATAGGTTTTGTTTTTGGTTCTTAGATGTCATTGGTATTGTAAGTTAATAATGTGTTTTTTGCATAGCTTCTCCAAACATCACATTCCCCATGAACTCTCAGCAATTCTCAGCTGATGAGTACTCAAATATTAACTTCTCTTGCATAGCAACTGGATCACCTGCTCCGATTATTTCATTTCATTACAATGGACAGGTACTCAATAACACACAAGCAGTGTTCATCTCTAAAGCAAGTTCAGTTTATGACAGAGCAGTTTTGAAAAATCAAACTGTAATCTTAAATGAGGAGTCTGGTCTTTATGAAGTAACGGAAGTTCTTACTGTACGACGAATTACACGAAATGATTTTATTACTATTACCTGTATTGCATCATCCAATCTTCGTGGTGATTTATCACAGCAAGAGTCATCATTTCATTTGTATGTCAATTGTAAGTTTTTGAGCCTTAAATTGTTCTTACTATATATTATGGTAACTTACATATTTTTTGTAGTGTCTCCAAGGATTACTTTACTGTATGGCCAAACTAACTATGTTAGCATAATTGCTGGAAATAATCTGACATTGTCTGCTATAATTGAAGAATATAACTCACCACTTACAAGCATTATGTGGAGCCACAATGATGTTCCTCTCTACAATGGCGATGACAGAATCATCACTGGACTTAATAGCTCAATGTCAGCTATGCCTCCTGTCGTGGCTACTCTTCAACGCATGTCATTAATTCCTCTTGACGCAGGGAGGTACACAATTACTGCTGCTAATGATGTAGGAAGCATCACCATGACATTTAATGTTACTATATATAGTAAGCTCTTTACGACCCAATTTAGAGGAATGATTGCATTTATTTTGCATTTTTTTTCAGAGTCCCCTGTGATTGTTAATACGATTGAGTTGCTACACAGCTAGCTATGTTTGCATTACTTCAATTATCAAAGATTATAATGTGACTGTTTCATTTGTTATTCCAACTTTAATAATACAAATGTAGTAATTTGCTAAAGCAATAAAACTAATGCTGCTTTTTACAATGTGTTATAGCAATAGCTCTATTACATTGTAGGCAGCTTTGAATGTTCCCAATAATATTCATTATGTCTAAGATTATTATGTTTGTAATTGCAGTACCTGCACCAGTTAATCTTACCGCCACAGAAGTAATGATGACAAGTGTAATTTTAACATGGTGCTATTCAATAGATTTAATAGATCATTTTCTTGTAAGTTTTAAAGATTGGGATAAATTAGTTCTTTATTTAATTGTATAGCTAGCATATGATTAAAAGATTGTAAATTTAAATTTATCTTTTATTACAACAATAATATAATTATTAAGTAATACTCTTTAATTTAATCATTCAAATAATTTAACTTGCATTTATTTTTTCATATAGACATAGGCAGGCCTCTTTGTTGTATAGTAATATGATTGATCACTCTATTACATGCAATATTAATTCATTAAAACATCATTGTAAATTTATTTACTGTTATTAAAATACTAAATCATTGCTTTGTAGGTTGTGGCATCATTTAACTCTACTTATTCTGTTAGAGCAATATATAATTCCAGTAATGCTCGATTTTTTTCTAATGGAACATGGAGGGCCACACTGACTGGTTTAAGTGCAGGATCCTGGTATAATATATATGTTATATCCCTTGCTGGAGAACTTCTGGAAGCAGCTAGTTCACATGCCAGCCCTGTTACAATTCTGACTGAATCTCGTAAGTTCAGGAAACTCATTACAGTTGTAAGATATGACAATATTTCATTGAAAATCACTTGTCAAACATCTATTTTATCAACAGATGAAGTGGTTAATTTGAAATTATGAACAATATGATAGCTTTAACAATACTTTGTAGATGATTACTAATATTGCTATATTTTCTTTTTTCTATCACAGGAGAACTATTTCAATTAGTGTTTCAAATTGGTCTTTCTTGCAACATTTGGCGAGTAAGTTTAATCACTTAAATTTCAAATAATTATATTTCACTACTCATTTTCACAGAGTAACAATCCCATGGACAAGTCATCAATCATTGCTGCACATATTCAATCAGTATTATCATCAGACTGCCAGTGCAGTTTGGGCATGGAAACTATAGTTAATAATGGTGGATTTCGTTGCTTTCCTGCCTCGCCGGAGTTTGTCACATACCGTGCAGAAATTTATGGAACTTCACAAAAATCTGCACTTGATTTCCTCCGTATAATGGAGCTGTGGTTAGAAAGTGGACCTTCATTAAACATCGAAGCACAATTTTTTGCTCTCAAAACATCTTGCCCAATACTAATTTCATCAATTGATGAAATTGAGTGTGACATATCTAAAGTCACAACCATGTTTCCAGTCACTGAAGTCTCCACTTCAGAAAATACTCTGATTATTATTATTATAATCATGGTTATATTTTGTGTCACCATTATAACCATCATTGTCATAATTGGAGTGGTTTTACTATTTCCAAAGCTAAGAAGTAAGTGGAGTCAGAGAAAAGCACAACAAATGTAAGTTCAGTAGTACTATTGCACAATTACTTTGAGAATTCAAGTAGTTGTGTGACCAATCGCTAGTATAATAGCAAACTTTCCGGTTCTATAACAGCCAATATTGTTAATTAAGTCTAACCCGACATTTTTGACTTGTTGGACGGCTGTTAGAATGAGAAAATTTGCTATTATAATTATTTCAGCTGTGAATAAAATGAATCATCTAATAGTACACTTGAACATACATGTATGTGAACTTGTGGCGAAGTTGACATTTCAATATAAAGTACAAAAAATTAAAAACAACTATATGTAATTATTGTTCACAGGTTGTCTTCTGATGTGGTAAAACTACGATACATGAGAAGGCATCAGTCAGAACTGTCATTGTCACAAAGCACTCAAGAACCTCATGACTATGAACTTATAGAGAGTCTGGCAATGAGAATAAGGAGCAATGTCATATCAAACCCTGGGGCTACTGATGAAGAATTTTCTGTGACACCGTGCGATGCATATAATATTAATGAGCTGTCAGAAAGCAATGAAGAAATTCTAAATGGGGAAGATGATACAAGTGAAGATTGCTATAGTGAACACTCTGAAGTTAGTGAGTCAGTGGAAAACTCAGAAAGAAGTGATCATTGCAATTGTGATCAACCTGTAGGGGAAGATACAGATCACGGCTATAGTGTCGTCCAAAGAGGAAGTAATAGAATTAGAGACACTGAACAAAACCATGAATTTTTAACTAGTTTAGATCACTACATTACTTAAATCAATTCACACTAGAGATTTACTAAAATCTCATTTGTATTATTGAGTTTTGTGACAGAATTCTATAAAGATGATCAGTCAGGATGTACTTTGAAATAGCTTCTTCTTTTTTTAAGTAGACATACAAATACTTCAGGAATTCACACACAGTTTCTGTGACATAATGCAAATTTGTTCTTATTGCTATATTCTTATTTCTTCCTCCCACTGCTAACCTATAGAGATAGTATGTACACAGGATAGAGGTGGAAAGCTGCAGGTTGGTAAGCTGGGTTGCTTGGCTCAGAACATAGTATCCCACTCTAGTTTGGAAACTCCCTAATTTAATAACTATAGCTATGTCGAGTAAGTAAATCCCATTCACGTTTAGCTATTACAGTGTGATACTAATGACTCGCAATTCTTCGTCATCTTTTTTCAGACTACAAGCATTTCCTAAGTAAGGATGTGACTAACAATAATGGTTTGTTTGTGTTCCGTGTCTAGTCGAGCCTGAGGTGGCTACTCTGGGACTTCAGTAATCCGCAGCCAATTTACCTTCACCTCCAGTAGGTAAAGGGTTTTACTGGCGACAACCTAATTAACTCTGCGTGGCGCAGGTTATGAATTCCATTAAATTGCAGTAACTATCCCATGGCTGCTTTCGAAGAAAATTTTTGCTAATTATTATTACCAAATTTACCCAAACTTAATTGTAATGGTGAAGAGAACAAAAAGCAGAGTATCATATCTGCGATTATTCATTACCGGGCGTGGTATGAATAAAGATGTCCGCGAGTTTCTTCTGTAAAATAGGGGCGTTACCTGTGTCTACGAGTTAGCCAGCCACATTTCTGCTCGAAAGAAGTATGAAGTTTTCTTTTCTCAGCAGCTTTCTGGCAGCAGCTTTTTTATCTGTTAATTGTGAGTTAGTTATTGAAATTGAATCCTACGTAGCTTGTTAAGGGATCTTCAATATTATGTAATGTATGAGGATTTAATGGTGTAGGGTATAAGCACAGTTTTTTGTTGCATATTGCATGATTCCTTTCTTTCAGACATCTCAGTAAATTCTCAATTATCTATGACATCACTTCCAACTTCTTTGTTCAACAATGGAGCACGAAGTATAGTAGAAGGATCTGTAATATGGCTCTTTTGTGAGGTAAATTCAACAGCAGATACATTGACAGCAACTTGGAGTAAGGATGGAGCAATTCTAGAACAAGATACACCACATATTCGTTTAAGAAATTCTAATACCTCCTCCGCCACAACCTTACTACTAGTGATAGATTATGTAGAACTATCTGATGCTGGTCTGTATCAGTGTACTGCTATGAATGGGCAAGAGTTTAGTGCCACTGGAATGGTGTTCAATATGACAGGTACATTATTTGAGTATTCATGAATTCACCACAGAGTTCTTTTACCTTTATATTTAAGTTTTTGAAATAGTTGCACTAACATAGTGGTGAAAAGGTTTCGTGCATCGCCTGTTATCTCATGTAGCTCCTTAACCTCTCATGGATTTAAACTATGGTCCCAATAGGCTGATTGATACACAAACTTGAGATATTATTATATTGTATTAAAGTTTGTGGAAGAACAGTTATAAAGTATACTTGCAGTTTGGAAGTTGGAACTTACATGTATGTAACATTTGGGTGTATTCATATGAATCCTATTTATAGCATGTCCAAGAACGGGTAGTTCCCCTTCAGTGTACTAGTGCTTATTAAATAAAGCACGCAAACAGTAAGGGCTTTTTTTTTTTATTCTTACGTAGTGTATACATTGTCTGACAATTTTCATACTTTAATATATTTTACTTCAATAGCTAATAACTTGCTAAAGGATTTGTAGTCATGAAATTTATATGATATTTATATGATTTTAATATGGCTCAACCCTCCCCCCACCCTTCCCCACCCCCCAATCTTGTGTATAAAATATTGCATGTATGTAGTCCTACACTTTGGAATATCAGGAATGATAAGAATTCATACTCAAGATGTTCTTACAACGGGCACTAATGCTAACAGAACAGCAGCAAGTATTGGTGATTCCATTTCTCTTTCATTCACTGCTGGTCATGTTGGAGACGGTAGTCAGTCTTACAACACTCCCTTGACGGAATGGATAAAAGATGGTGCAACATCTACAATAATGCCAACAAATGCAGCAGTGAGTGCTAATGGACGGCTAAGCTCTGCCCTCAGCTTCTCTTTTCAGGAATCCGATGCTGGTGTTTACCAGTGCTTCTTTATTGGTAGCAATTTTGAAATATATGGCACCATTCCACTTCGAATAGATACAGGTAAAATTTAAATACACAATTATAACTCTTTAAGTTTTACTTGTTCTCTTATGGTTTTCATTAATGTTGTTATTTTCTCCAATATTATCAAATTCCCATATGTTGAGATTATTGGTTAGTGATTTAAACAGATTCATAGAATGTATACAGAATTAAAACCGTAGTGCTTGAGAACTGAAATATTAAGTTGCGAATTATGAACTAATTTTGTTGCTGTCAATTAATACAATATTGAGAATTCACTTCGTAATCTATGTTTGTCATAGGCTCGGTTACAATACCCCAACGCATATCTCCTCCTATTATATATCTGCAAATACCGCAAAAACTGGTGCTAGAAGTGAGCGGCAGTGGAAGATATGGCTTTATAGTTTGGTCAAGGAATGGTGAGGCATTGGGTACTAGCAATTCTCCAGCACAACTCAGCGAATTTGTTAATTTTTTTGAAATATTTGTACGAGAGCCTACAACTAATACTGACTACGGAATATATGATATTTCATACAGTGGATCTGGCGGATCTGGGACTGAGATTTCTGTTTTTCCAGCAAGTAAGCCCATTATTCATTTGTACTTTGAATGTACAACCTAAAATGATATAGTGCAATTCACTTATTTTATTTCATATGAGCTTTAGCGTCAATAACAAAAGATATGATAAATTGATGAATAATTAGTAGTACTGCACTGTCCAATTTACACACAATAACCTGCTAAACTGGTTTTAACAGGTTGACTACTAAGCAACCTGTAAGACAATATCTATAAATTTTACTTCACTGTCGCTTTTGTTATAATTGAGTATTGGCTAATTATAATATTTTTATAAGATAATTTAAGTATTTACAAATATATTGTTATTTTCAAATCTCTTTCAGTAGTAATCATATCAAAGTTAGTTAAAAAAATAACAACACAAACTCAGAAATACTCAAAAAAATTGAGGTCCAGCAAAAGGAAGATGAAAGGGAATTTAAATTAATTTAATAGTAAAACTATAAATCAATTTACATCTTTATGAACCATCATGCTGAATATATAATGCAATCTAATATCATGTAAACTGTATTCATCAAAGTAGTGACACTCTCATACATTTCAGAATATTTGAACAAAATTTCAAAATTGATGCAGCTGCAACTGATATGTACACTCTAAATATGGAAAGTTGGGTGCTATGGCTGAGTGTTTAAAAAAATGAGAGCACTCAAGAAAACTGATGAGTGGAATGTCTCGGTATTATAATAGCAAGATTGTCAAACCCTTGAGTTTGAGGTTGTTAGTTAATTAGCGAGAGAAGTGAGCGAGACATTCTCTGGGGTAACACAATTGAAAATCGGGGATATTTGTTTATAGCTATATATGTGTTGATGTACGTATGTCATTTTGTACTTTGACCCTCACATTTTTGCGTTTGCTTTGTGGTCTACCCCTTCCCATACCTCCACTATACAAAGTCTTTCGATTTAGCGATCTCATATCATTCAAGGAAATTTAATACTTTACCCCTTTGTATTAGGTTATCTCTAAATGCCACAAGATGTACATAAGTCTTAAAAACTTACTGTTAGACTCAAAACTATGCAGTAATTCTTTAGGATTTCTTGTTTTCTCAGGTTGCAAAAATGTTATGGTGAAAGTTTACTGTGGTATTGAGATTATTCACCAGATGCAATTTCAAAACTCGGCCGTTTATATGATAGCTGTGAAGTACTTTTTGTCAAACGCTACTAGTAACTCATAGTGTTGGAATGTGATATTAAAGAGAATACAGAAAACACCAGTACTCTGGAAATTGAGGGTACGAAAGTAGTTATAGTCAAAACAGCTATGTACATGTACTTTTTAGAAATGGACTGATAGATTCTTCTGAAGTGTTTTGTTTGTGCACACGTTCACTCGCCATTTGTGCTCAAGCACATCACTAGTACATGGTAAATACATTGTATGAAATTTATAGCATATTATAAGATTATGAGCATTTATGAAGTTGCACCCCTTGATCCCACAGGGCCCACATAAACAAGGGCTGACTGTAATTGGTATTTTGTTTCAAATATCTATTATTACATATTTTTAAAGAGGCACACTAAAATTGTAAGGAAGGAAGCTATTAAATTTTCATGAGAAAAGGAGGAATTGGTGACATATTCTAACCTTGTGCTACCTATATTTTGTTGCAGTAAACACTAATACCACAGCTAGCAGTAACTTTGCATCAGTTATGGAGGGAACCAACATCAACTTTACCTGTACTTCAACCGGAGGGCCAGTTCCCTCCATTTTGTGGACCCTCAATGATCAGGCTACAAACTTCACTCAGACTGACGTAGTGACTGAGCCAACAGATTCCAGTACTATTGGTTCTGTAGTGTCAACTCTACACATTGTGAATGCTCAATATCCAACACATTTTGGAGTATATACATGTACTGGAACTAACCCAATATCTAGTAGTAGTGATAATATCACTTTAATGCAAGGTTAGTATAGTTATAAGATAGCTTGAAATATTATAGCTATCATATACCATAGAGAAGGACTTCAGTATTAGTCATTCATTGACACTATCCTTGAAACCTATGAATGAGAGCTTGCCAGATGACATTTAAACATCCTAAAAAAGGTGTATTTATGACACAAATGTCATGCTATCTATGAGGTACAGGACAGTCAAGATTCGCTTTTTCAAAACTAGACTTATTCCGGTTTATTCTTATATTATATTCAATTTATAGTATAATATTTAAACATTCTAACATTCGGTGTAAACTTTCATATATTATTATCTATCTCATATATACTTGTATTGTTACTAGGTATCGTTATTACCACTCCCACTAGTGGTCAAGTAGTGGAGGTTGATGAAGGCAACAGTGCGGTGTTGAGTTGTACAGCGAGAGGATCACCTACTCCAAGTATCATGTGGTCACCTGACACAGACAACACCACAACTGTTGCCACATCACAGACAACCGATGATCAGGGGTTGATAGCCGTCACCTCCAATATCACCATTCTAAATATTCAGAGAAATATTAGGCCATACACTTGCACTGCTCAAAATTCAGCTGGATCTCTATCTCGGTCTTTTTCTTTCACAGTATATTGTAAGTTTCCAATTCCGAATTCATATCACCAGTGGTTTAATTATAGCACATTAAAAAATCATAAGTGAAGATCAAACTGGCACAGATATAAAAGATTCAGTAGTTTTTTAGGAGTTTATTGAGGAATGACATTAAATATGAAACCAAAAATAGGTTACGTATCAATAATATTATCATTAATTACAAGTGTAAGTTAGTACTTAAGCAGTAACTAATGCAAACTAGATCTACATACTATATATACTGATTTAGTGCATGATTTTTTCTTGGCTAGCAAATGATAAAAGTGAGACATTAATCAAGTTTGTAATATTCAAATCAACTGGTATGCTTACAAAGACACCCATGTGGCACATAGTGAATAGCTATAGGTGATTGAAAATTTTAATCTTTAATTTTAATCCTTAATATTTGATGAAGTGCTGACTGGCACTTAGTGGTTACAAATACTACTAGAATTCTTAATTTTATAATACTTTGCGAAGTTTGACCAATGTAGCACTTGAAATATCATAGAGTGATACATAAGAAAGACTGTAGACTACAAATAACAACAAAATAAACTATATCGTTCATTTAAAAAAATATTAGTAAGATCCCATTACAGAAAATTGTAAGCATTTAAGAAGCAATTGTCCTTGGTCAATACTGTAGTAAATATTATTTAATTAGTAATGCCCCATTTTATAAATATGTCTGCAGATGCTGCACAGATCTAAATTCTACACTTTACCCCAAGATATCGTCCTCCAGTCCAGCAGACTTGAGGCAAACTGCTATGGAGAAGGTCTTCCCACGCCAACCTATCACTGGGTTATAACTTATACAGATGGCTCCGTGCTAATGCTGAATGATTCAATAACATTGGAAGATGGACGACGTGTGGATATTAGTAATGCCCCATTTTTTGGTTTAATTATTCATTGCTTAGAATTAAGTCCATCTATGGCTAGTGACAGCGGCAATTACTCGTGTGTGGCAACAAATAGACTTGGATCTTCAGTATTTGGCCCCACAATTACTGTATATGGTAAATGATATTAAAATTGCTTCTAGTTAAATTTATATTATGTAATTATATATAGAAATACCCAACATAACGTTCCCAACAAATGCCTACCAGTTCACAGCTTTTGAGGATACTGATGTCACGTTTACGTGCTCTGCAAGTGGATCACCTGCTCCTTCCATTTCATTCTTTTATGATGGAGAGGCTTTGACTCGCACAGAAAATAGGCCATTGACAATGGGTGGAACTATACCAGACAGAGTAATGCTCGGCAGTGAGAGTGTCATTAAGAATAATCAGAGCAATCTATACGTAGTTACAAGGACATTTACTCTCTTTAATGTCAGAGAATCTGATTCAGTAAACTTCGCTTGCTTTGCCACTGCTGATATTCCTAGGACTGGGAACAGAACTGATAATTCATCATTCAGTCTTATTGTGTATCGTAAGTTTTCTCTCTTTTAACTATGTTGAGGTATTTTACATAGAAATTGTTATATCTTATTATGTAAACATATTACATGTCTTACAGTTCAACCCACGATTGAGCCAATTGGTCAAATTGCAAATCTTGAACTTGAAGTAGGTGAAGACTTAACATTGTCTGTTAACATATCGAACTTCAACATTCCATTGTCCAATGTCACATGGAGTCATTCTGGAAACTTACTCACTTCGGGAACGAATGGAATTTCAATTACAACAGACTCTTCACTAATGTCCCCTCCAGTGGTGTCTACTCTGAGACGAACGTCACTGCAACCTCTTGGCTTTGGTGTGTATGTGGTCACTGCTATTAGTCCAGTTGTTAGTGTTTCTTTTACCATTAATGTTTCTCATCAAGGTAAGTTATCACGACCACTTCATACCACAGTTTGTTTATTCATAAATTCTTAATGTGTTACCTTTTATTAGGTGGTCCGGCTATTACCGCACCAATCAGCAGTGTTTCGTTAGAAATAAGTGAAGGAGAAGGAGTTGTGTTAAGTTGCACAGCTAGAGGAATTCCTAGACCAGCATTAATATGGTCTCCTGGACCCGACATGAGAAGGACAGTTACTACATCTGAGACTACAGATATTGATGGATTTGAAATTGTTACTTCAAATTTGACAATATCAAGTGTGCAGAGAAATGAGCAGGTTTACACTTGCCTAGTCAGCAGCAATGAGTCCCGAGCATTCACTTTGATTGTCAATTGTAAGTAATTGTAGCGTTGTTGTTTTCAGAGTTAAAATTAGTAAACTTTTTTTTTCAATTTGAATGAAAGCTATCAACAGATAAATTAGATATATTAATATATACATATATATATATTTATTGCACCTTTTATATTTTTAATTGAATATTTCCGCATCACGCGAGCGTTCTGTATTCTCCCATATTGTACGGTTTATATTGTACGGTACACTACGCATGCGCGTAGCGAGTAAAATCAATGAAAATTGAATTGTAACCGGTTGAGAAAAAATATCAAGGCAGCAATAAATCACTTATCACACTCGTCGTACAATATGGGAATGATATTTTACTCTCACGCCACATTTTCACTCGCCTTTGGCTCGTGAAAATATTTTGCGTGCTCGTAAAATATTTTCCCATATTGTACTCTGACTCGTGCTATAAGTATTATATATAATTATATATTAAATATATATACAATAAAAAATTTGTAATAGGTACAAATGCTCTCATTTTCGTTCAGAAATTATATTTCTTTAATCAATTTCTCATATATACCTTATATCTTCTACTTTAGTAGATATTCTTTGAATATATTATACAACTCAAGGTCACATCATTTACAATTCCTCTGCATTTAATTGTAAAGCTCAGTGATATCATTTTCCTCTGTAGTTCCACCTGAGCTGCTGTTGTCACCTTCTAGAGAAATTCAAATACTAAGCCCAGATCCATTTCTACTCAGTTGTTATGCTGAAGGCTTTCCAATACCAGAGATCATTTGGATTAGCACATTGTCTAATGGAAGTCCAGTAATTTATAACTCATCCACTCCTTTACCTGATGGTAGGAATGTCGTCATCTCAATGGAACAAGGAAGTTACAGCATCACTAGTAACTTCTCCATTTCTTCAACTATAGCGGGAGAAACAGGAAATTACACATGCAGAGCTAGTAATATATTAGGAGATATCAATTCTAATTTTTCGGTTGTTTCTGTTTTAGGTAAGTTTTAAGTATTATGGTATATCTTTCAAAACATTTCATTGGATCTTGCTTGTTCCTGTGTGCACAAAGAATGTATCTCGATACCTTATCTGATGATTATATGTATGTGCAGTCAGATTACTATATGTTGTGTGAATTTATAGCTTTACCAAATGTTTTATTTCCCACGGAATCTCAACAATTCACAGCTAATGAACTGTCAGACATTACTTTCTCATGTGTGGCCACTGGTTTTCCAGCTCCCTTTATCTCATTCCTAATTAAAGGAGAAACTCTCAATCAAACAAATATAATAATGGATAGTGAGGGAAGTTCAATCAATGGAAGAATAAGCGATCAAATAGAAATACTTAATACTACAACTGGACGGTACGATGTATCAAGGATGTTTACTCTCTTCGGAGTTAGGGAGGAGGATACAACCGATATTGTTTGTATAGCTTCAGCTAGTCTGCCTGGTTTAGGAGTCAGGTCTGATAATACATCATTTAGTTTAAACGTGAACTGTAAGTTACCCTCTTTAACTAATGAAATATCAGCAATTGTTTGTTCTAAATAATGAGCATAGAGCTTTGAAAGTATTAAAGATATCAGTATTATTTGACAATTAAAATGTGCAGCTATAATACTTTTGCAATATATTTGGTGAATTCAACTACAAAACTCTTCTATTATAACCACTTCAGTCTGTTGGTCATGCTAGCTCTCATTACAAAATTGGTACACAGAATGAGATTTATTATTTTATTAAAATAATAGAGTCAATAGGAAGAAACACATAATCATAGTAGTGTTAATTAAATTACAATTTGTGGTTGTTTTCTCATGATGCATTGTTAAATTCTTCTCTTTTTCATTTGAACTATTCTTGTATTTTTTATGCCTTCCTAATACAATGGGTATTGTCTCTATTGGTTTTTCTTTTGACTTTTCTAGTGTTCCCTCAGATAGATTTGTCACTAGGTCAGACAATCAACGTTACTATAGCAGCTGAGAGTAATCTAACACTCTCAGTGGTAATTCTAAGGCATAATGTACCTCTTCATGAAATTGTATGGAGGCAAGATGGACTCTTGCTATCCAGCGGAAACAAAAGAATAATGGTTGACATCGACACTTCATTGTCATCTACTCCTCCAATTGTGACAACCTTACAGCGAACTTCAGTGATTCCTTTCGATTCTGGGATTTACACTGTTACAGCTTCAAATTCTGTAGGAAATACTTCATTCTCATTCAATGTATCAATTTTCAGTAAGCTCTATGGATTGCAATACATGTATTACAATGTACTCCATTTGTCATTATTGCAGAGGCTCCAGTAATTACTAACCCACTCGAGAACAAACTTGTTGAAGTGTTTGAAGAAGAAACAGTCACACTGAATTGTACGGTGTCTGCAGTGCCTCAAGCTGTGGTATCTTGGTCCTTAGCAGGAAATATAGTTACTTATGATAGCATTGACCAACAAGGATTTCCTGTTATTTTTTCATCTCTTACAGTAGATATGGTGCCAAGGAGTTTAGGTTCTTTAACTTGTGCAGCTGAAAATGAACATGGTTCTGATCAAAAGACCTTCAACATAGTTGTATACTGTAAGTATTGCTTTAAGTCATATAATGTTTAAAATTAATATGCACGAACACATCTATCATATTTCATTGAGTGAAACCATATTAAATATGAAAAAAGGTAAAGAGCAAAGTATAAAGACATTCTACGGGCATCTCATACAAAATTACAATACTTTAACACATTAATAATTATTCTATAATGCTGAAAAATAACTTTAAAAATATAGCTGTCAGAGTTTATGTGTGACTAACTACAAAACATTGTCTTCATAGCTAATATTCACTTACCAAACTATTGCATAGTATTTAATTGTATTTTATTATATCTTCATTAACTTATTATTTTAACACAAAATTATACAATTGTCACTTTGTCTTATTATTTATAATCCATTTTTTGTAATTTCCAGTTCGTCCTACTGTTATCTCCATGCCAGCGAGCTCTATACAAGTTATTTATTCTTCTCAGCTGTTGCTGTCATGCACGGTTCAAGGTCGTCCTTTGCCGACAGTAACATGGATACAAGAGCTAAGTAATGGCACTCAAATTCAATTCTTCAGTGGTAACCTCACCAGCTCACAAATTGTTATCATTGAAGACTCCGGAAACACTTCTCTAACAAGCACATTTTTTGTTAATTCAACTAAGACAAACAATGCCGGAAACTATTACTGCCAGTCTCAAAATATTCTTGGAACTGCATCCTCAGCATCTCTAGTAGAAATTATTGGTAAGAAGTACTAGCTATATTACATAATATATACAGGGCAATCCATTCTCTACTAAAGGCGAAAGTACCATTAATGAGAAAATTGAGTTCGAATATCCTCATCTTTTATTCTTGTATATAGAAGTAAATATTACTGCTGTTGCAAATCATTACGTAATTATGATGATGGGATTATGCCAGTTAGTCTAGTATTAATGATGCAATAATACAAACAGTAATAGTTACTAATTGCAACACCTTTGTCAGTCATACCAAATTATTAACCTGATTTACTTTACTGGAATTTTATGTGTGTAGCTCCCAACAATGACATGTTGTGGTCATTTAGAATTATACTAGTAGGTCTATGTAGTTAAGAGTTTTTTCACCATTTCGTGACAAGTTCTTCCAATAATGAGATTTAACCTCATAACATGCACACAGTTAGGGACATGAAATAATTCCGTATTGTACCCAAGCTTTCATCAAAGTCTCTGTGCATCAGTAACTCTACTGCTAGCTTGCAAATTAATTAAGGTTATGACTTTATCCTTGTGCTTTAGCCCTGGGTCCACTTTTACTAATAAATTAACTTGAGTGTAACATGTCGATTTCTTTGCCATTACAGTGCCACCTCCAGTAGATCTGACCATTATAACAATATCGGACACAAGTGTAACTATTCAGTGGATTTCTTCATTACCTGTAATTACTAATTTCCATGTAAGTTTCAACCATTAGGGAAATACTTACACATGCAATATTCTAATACTTAATAGATCAGGCAAACGATTAATAATTTTCAAATAATGTTATCATTACCTCAGGTGACTGCAGAATATAACTCTACTCATTCTGTGAGTGCTACATACAACTCTGGCAATGCTATATCTTATCCCAATGGAACATGGAGTGCCACATTAACTGGTCTGCGTGCAGGATCCAGGTATAATGTATATGTGACATCCCTTGCCGGAGAATTGCTACAAGCCAGTAGCTCACGTGCCGGTCCAATTGCGGTTCTTACTGTGTCTAGTAAGTGCTAATAGAATGAGTTCAACTTACTTTTAACATCCACCTATTCCATGCCATGATAAAGAATTTAATCTGGCTGAGTACAATCAATAAAAGATCATTTATATGAGGCATACAAAATTCATATATGTTTACAAAGATGTGCTGAATACCGAGACTTTAATTGCTTGTATCATGAACTCTATATTAATGTTATAGGCATGTCAATAGTTTTAAATGAAAGATGTGTTGTAAAAAATATCTTTTTCTCATTTTTAATTCTTTATTGCCATGCACACCACTAATTCTTGTAACTTATGTCTATGCTTGCAGGTGAATTGTTTCAGCTAGTGTTTCTAATTGGAACATCTTGCAATTCATGGATAGTGAGTTCCATACTCATGCAACTAATACAGAATTTTACACTAATTTTGTTTGTTTATTTTTATTTTTTTCAGAATGACAGTCCTTCGGAAAAGTCTCAAGATATAAATTCTAATTATAGTATCAGTATTGTTAGGACAGTGTCAATGCAGTATTGATGCCACTACGGCAGTTACTAATGGAGGGTTTCGATGTTTTACTGACTCACCAGGATTGGTTACTTATCGTGCTCAAGTTCAGGGTTCGTCAGAGGTGACTGCACTTGATCTTATAGGCATTATAGAAGAATGGCTCAGGACAGGACCCTCTTTGAATGTCAAAGCACAATTTTTGAATCTCCGCACATCTTGCCAGGTGTCAATTGGTTCTCTGGATGAATCTGGCTGTGACACTTCTATAGCTACTACAATATTTTCTACAGAAGAGGTCACGTCAGGGAATTTTAGTTCAGTTATAATTGCCATTATTATTGCGATTGTCTGCGTCATTACAATAACAGTAGTAGTAATTCTTTCAGTAATTATATTCGTCAAGTTGAAGGCTAAGAAAGCAGCAGAAAAAAACAGGTAAGTATTAATTAACAATAACTTCTGTTTGATCATAAATTATCACAATTATTGTGTATTGTAATATCAACAATTCATTTGGATTTTGCTCTGAATATACCTGTCTAATTTTATGGTTAGCTAACGTTAAGACTAAACCCACTAATATACTCCTTTTTTCTTTTTGTTCAAGCCATTCCTCTAATGTTAAGCTACATCACTACAAGCTCCAACCGCCGGATCTTCCTCCGCCTCGAGTCAAGGATGGTTCCCAGTATGAAACTATAGAGGATGCTGTGATAAGCAGGAACAGTGTCATCCAAAATACAGGAGCTCTTGAAGAAGAATTCTCGTTTTCATCGTGTGGTGCGTACGACACTCACAAGAAAGCCACTGAAGCATTAGACTATGAAGTAGCCATTTCTATGAAAAAAGATGACATGTATGAAGCTATGGATGGTAATGGAGAGGGTAATGGAGAGACAGCAATTACGACTAAAAGAGAAAGAGATAACAATGCTTATGAGTCAATGGATGGTACCGGACAGAAAACTAAGATTGCCGACAAGGGTCAGAGCTATGAAGCAATCAGAGGTCAAGGTGCTTCAGAGATTACATATGAAGTGGTCAGGGGAGAGGGAGTGAGAGTAAGATCAGTAGCACAAGATGAAGAAATTGGTGGGAGTAACCCAGACATACATTACGTAACATAAATCTTTAACCTTAGCCTATTTATATTATGTATCACTTTTACTTTTGTTTCTAGTTTTGAAACTATATACGCTATTTAATTAATTATTTCAATTAACCATTTGGAGCTTGGTTAGTCAAGAAACAGATGTATTTATCAGGCAATTTTAGAAAATACAATGACTAGCTCTCTTTCAACTAATAAGTCAAGTTTTTATGGTAAATTAAAGCTTACACAGCCACTTGAACATTATTGCACATATTTTTACACATGATACAAGACCCTTCACATATAACTTAGGCGGTGGAAGGTGGGGCTCAGGGGGCTCCAGCCTCCCCCAGCTTGGATAGATAGGGGACAGTGCCTGTAACTATGAATAGTGAAAGTTATAGCATACTTTTGTATTACAAGCTCTTAATAACAATGTTCACAATCATCATTAACACCAATAGACTCCTATTATGTGATCACTGTTAGACTGCAAGAATTCATACCAACTGCAGCATAGAAAACCTGAAGTGGTAGTCAGTATTAGATATCTGGTAAGGTATGAATCAACTCATTATCAGGTATAGCAGCTGTTGCTACTTTGCTAGCTAATCACCAACTATGCATCCATGGCAGCCACACCATCCACAATAATGACACTGTTCCACAGAAGACACCATACACAGCATACATCATCTATTACAGCAACACATCTACTGCAGTAACATCATATACTGCATCAACACCATCTATAGAATCTCTACTGTCAAATCTACACAGGTACCAAAATTCAATGACTAGAATAAGGTTTTTTAAGACACTGACCAAAAAAAAAATACGGCCATGTCTCTTCTATAAGCAAATGTTTTTATAGTTGATTTTATAGTTGATCTCCCCCCCCCCCCCTTCCACCCCCCCCCCCCACTCAACTTTGAACCATTTCTGCCACCTAAGTATAAAAGCACAGGGCACATGAGCCTTAAATACTTGAATTCTTGTACTTTGTGATTATCTATATAGCCTACTATCAACAAGAATGGAGAGAGTGTCAGAGAGTATTGCATATAGTAGAAAATTATAAGTACTACATATCAAGTCTTTCGACAAGATATCTATAAATAGATAAAAATGTGACAGGCTCTGCAAAATCCAGGAATTGGCTTAAAAAATTGAAAATCCTGATACTTACTGAAAATTACTCAACTTGAACTATAACAGCATAGTGTACAAAGGATTTTAACTGTGGACATTAAAATGTGAGTAAAAAAAAAATGGCGCGGGTTTCTGGTGTGCTACTTACTAAGAAGTATAGGCTTTTCAAATGTACAATAAGAATAACTTGAATAATAGTGAGTAATGTACCAAGGGTTCTGTTATTTGTAACCTGAAAACCCTGAAAACGTCCTTATTGTTCACACAGGATTCCCACACTTTTATGTATTGTTAATTTCCGTATTTGCAGAGAAGGTAAAAAAAATGGCACACTTGATGTGATACAAACATTTTAACACTGCCTGAAAAGTGTCCAATGACAACCAAAACATAATCGTTAATTAGTTTATAATGTGTTGATAACTAGTTTGTTAACCTCTACGGACAGTTTACAGATTTTGTCATGGTTGTAAATGGACTCTTTTCACCTTGTGTAAGTTTTGAAATTTGGCAAAATGATAGAACAATAACTGTACTTAATAAATTCAGGAAATTTGACCATAGTCAGTATTTTTACTGTTTTCTAGCTTTGACACTTTTGCCAAAATTCCTGGTTTTGCAGAGCCTGTCACAAATATTGATGAACATAATCATGTACTGCTCTAACATGATTTCTTTTACAGCAGCTATGGAGTGTAGTGTTACATTGATCCTTTAGCTTTTATTGCCAAAAATATTTCTACCTAGGCACTTTAAAATTAATTAAAATCAAACCTGCCAACAAAGACAAAAAATGTGAATGCCTCAATGGAAAAGAGCGTGCCATAATAATGAGGTAGTAAAATAGGCTGTGCTGAGTTCCAAATGTTTTGATGAGTTGATCAATCAATAAGCAAGTTGCAAAGACCAGAAAAATCAATTTCCACTCATAGCAAATGGTGAGATGCTTATTGTCATAGCTAGCTTTTATAGTCTCCAAGTTTTTCAGCAGTAGTTATAATGGGGACCAAAGAAACCTGAACTATCATACCCTTAGTTTAATACCCTTAATTTATCAAGTGTAGTATCATTGGTGTCTCAAAAATGATGCTAGTCATTAGCTACTTAAGCCTGAGTAAGTCATTTGGCCTCTAAGCAATTAACCTTTTTTCGATTAAAAAAGGTCAAAAACAAAAAGCAGTTTTTGTTGTTAGTTTATGACACCATTGATAGCGCTACACAGTGATACTGGTACAACCAGAAGAAAGACTAAATCAATAAATTGGTTGGCCCTTGAAATTCTCGGACACTCGGAATGTACGCCTCAAGTTTTGCAAGCAAAACCCTTTACCAAATGAAAAGTCGGTAAAGGGAATTACGCACGAGATCACATCCCATAAAATCGAACAATATTCATCATGCGAATAATTAAAAATGCCGACAAATGGGCGTACCCAGAAACGGCTACAATACTAACTGGCTGCGGTCTCCGCTTAAGAAAATGAAGGTTTATGTCCTAATTCTACTGGCCACCGTACAATGTAAGTTGTGTAATAACCATGGGAATGTCTCATGTTTACCTGACTTTGCTAGATTTCTATGCATGGATACCACAAAATAAGTCCATAGATACAACCTGAATTTTTTTACACTGTACTGACTAATATGGTGTTGTTATACTAACAATCATCTGTATATTGGTGCCTGTAACAAGTTAACGCAAGACTGTGTTCATAACTGATTCATGAGTGAACAATACACAATACCAACATCTCATTATGAAGCTGCAGCTTTCTTTCAACTTTTAACAATTACTTGCAGTTCTAGAATGTACAAATAATCCAATTAAATATTTGAAAGTCAGCCATTTGCTTTGCACATTATCCACAGTGAGCATCACATAAATAGCTAAACCGAGCTACATGCTGAAAGTTATCTCATTTTACGTGCCTCGTAAGCAACCGTGAAACTCTTTGACATGAACAAAGCTTTGGGCTTGAGATTTAACTATTAAGTAAATATTACAATAGCAAGGACTAACTGCTGACTCTCCAGATATGCTTTATATTACCAATATTATTGATATACAACATTCTTTTCATTCAATTTGCACCCTTTAGATAATGAGTGTACCTCACTATTCTTCATGCTTGGTAGTACTATCTATAATCCAGGAGATTCCGTGAATATTGCTGGTATTGGAAGTCAACCCACAAATAATGCTGATGCTGGGACTACATTAGTATGTGTCACTACCAATGTGAACACAGAATGCTGCAGAGATGCTGATAATCCAAATGGAGGATCAGTTGGTGGCTGGGTAGACCCTAATGGAATGACGATTCCAAGACCAGGAGAAGTTTCAGGTCAAAGCAATGTTTTTACTCAATATTTATACCTTCAACAAGTTCGTCTAGCGAGTGTAGGATCTCCTACTGGTCCCATGGGAACATATACATGTGTAGTACCTGACAGTGGTGGCACAGAAGTAACGGCCAATATTATCATCATTAGTAGTCCAGGTAGGTCTTATTTTGGTAATAATAACAAGCAAGATGAATGTACTGTATTTATTGGCGAGCGAGCGTAGCGAGCGAGACACTTACAGGGGTAACACAATCGAAAAACGGGGATGTTTATAAATTTATTTGTATATATGTTTGGACGTACGTATGTCATTTTGTACTTTGACCCTCGCGTTTTTGTGTTAGTTTGGTTGTCGACCCTGTCCCAAATTGCACTAAACAGAATCCTCTGGTTTATCGATCAGTACCCGTATCACCCTAGAAATGGAATTGTTTACCGTTTTGAATTCTTTTGCGGGTGCAGTTCAAACTTGAAAACTTAAGGGACTTCCATTTCTATTCGAGTTAGTGGCAGTGGTAAGTCAATGCGCTCTTTGTCATGGTTATAAGCCGTGCGCAACAGTATTTACTTGAAAATACATTGTCCACTAGACTACTGCGAAGGTAAGTCTGTGTAGGTGCATTTCCAGTTTTGTCAAAGCATTGTGTGTTACAACCACTACTTAGCTAAAGAATATCACAAAGAAAACTAATAACGTGTATTGTTTTGTTGTTGTTTTTTCCCCTTCAATTCAAGCAGTTGCAGAGAGTTGTTACTATGGCACTGAAATCCCTTTACCGTGTATGCGAAATTAAAAAACTGGACCTTATCAGTAGCTTCAGTGTTAGAAGTCAAAATCATTCATATAAAAATATTATAGTCTTTAGGCTCGCTCGCCATTTGTGCTCAAGCACATCACTAGTATATGTATATGTGCGTGTAACCATTATATTTTTGTATGAGTTAAATAAATATCACTAAAGCAAAAAAATACCAGCTGATACTCCAAATGGTATAATAGTACTAATAAATGATTGCAATTATTTAGTGTAGGACTTTGTCATTCCTTCCCAATTTTGCACACTTTAGAAGTTGATTTAGTGCAACTGTAATGAGTGTAGTCCATACACAAAAGTTTTGTGGAATTTCGAAGCCTCAAGCTATTGTGTAGTAACAAAATTCTCACCACCAACAATAATAATGCGTAATTAAGTCCATTGACTTCATCATTGGTTCGGTGTATATTTAGCTGTTAACCGGTAGGCTATTTTCACAATTATGATATTATACTTATCGCTTTTTATTTCAGCAATGGTGTGTATTTTCTCCATACTATTACCTTACATTTCAGATTGAATGACATTTCAAAGGGTGCATTAAAAAAAATGAATGACAGATGTACAGAGTAGATAAATGAATAAAAGATAAGATAAAACTGATTGACAAACAAATTGATATTTAAATTCTGCCTCAGCTGATGTACTGCTCTTAAAGAAATCAACTGAAAATCAGTGAAAGAAATTTTTTAATAAAAGTAACAAACAAAAAAGATATCAGTAAAGCAATTCAATTGCTCCAAAGTTCTATGCATATTCTTTTTAATAATATGATCTATTTATAGGTCTAGTCCTTGAGATTCCTACAAGCAATCAAATTGTGGAAGTGGATGAAGGCAACAGTGTGGTGTTGAGTTGTACAGCAAGAGGATCACCAACTCCAAGTATCATGTGGTCACCTGACACAGAGAACATCAAAACTGTTGTCACATCACAGAGAACAGACAATCAGAGATTGATGGTGGTTACTTCCAACATCACCATTCTAAATGTTCAGAGAAATCTGGGTTCTCACACTTGCACTGCCCAAAATTCAGCAGGATCTCAAACCAGGTCTTTCTCTTTTACAGTCTTTTGTAAGTTTCTGAAAAATGAATTTTATTTCAATATTTAAATCAATATTAACATAAATGAAAAATTGCAATGGTATAAATATATTTCAGGTATTGACTGTGTTCTCATTATCATATCTAATACTTAATTTTTTAATAGTTGCAGCAGAAGTCCAAAATTCTCCCTTATATCCAAGATTTCGTATTCTTAGCCCCGGGAGATTTGAAGATTTCTGTGTTGCAGATGGTAATCCTTTGCCAACTTACCACTGGATTATTACATACTCTAATGACTCAGTGCTCACTTTAAATGAAACAGTAACATTAGAAGATGGACGCAGTCTTGATGTTCAAAATATCCCTTTTTTTGGCTCTATAATATCTAGGTTCGTAATAAGTCAAACTATGGCTAGTGACAGTGGCAACTACTCATGTGTGGCTACCAATAGACTGGGATCTTCAATATATGGCCCTACATTAACAGTATTTGGTAAGTTCAATTTGAATTTTTTTTTTAAAGCAGCATAGCAGCATGCATGTGTTCAGCTAAGGATGGTGAAATCAATAATCATTTTGATGTATTGGCTCCACAGAGTTTTATATTGTATGTTGATCACGAAATAAGGAACTAATCAATGGCATTGTTTATAAGAATGTCATAAATTTATGACTGATTTTTATATCAATAAGTAACTACACATTATTTGATATGGTAGCAATATAGATGGAGATTATGTAGGTAATGCAGCTTATTGAATCCTTTGTAGAGCAACCAAATATAACATTTCCAATGGACTCCTACCAGTTTACAGCTAATGAGGAGACAGATGCTATCTTCACCTGCACAGCCACGGGCTCTCCTGCACCTTCTATATCATTCCTTTATGATGAAACAGCTCTCACCAGAACAGAAGGAAGGCCATTGACGATGGGTGGAACTATACCAGACAGAGTAATGCTCAGCACTGAGCATGTGGTTATGAACAATGAGAGTAATATATATGAAGTCAGCAGGACACTTACTCTCTTTAATGTTGGAGTAACAGATAGAGTGAACTTCACTTGCTTAGCCTCGTCTGATCTTCCTAGGTTTGGAAATAGATCTGCTAACTCGTCATTTAGTCTCTTCGTTTATCGTAAGTTATTATTTTAAATTCAGTAAGTAGCTATAATAACATAGGAAGAATTCCCTGGTTTAGTCCAATTCCTTCAAAATTTTCATTTTCGAATAATACGTACATAATCATTATCACTTATGTAGCCAATTATTTTAATATGGATGTGAAGTATCTAACTTGATATATAATTAAGTGCATATTCATTTATGTATAATGTATATTAATAGCTTGCCCATATTTGATGATTAAGTAAGAAAAATTAATAACTAACTATGTGTTTAATGAATTTTAATTTATTGGATAATGTTCTTATAGAGATAATTGAATGAGTGGTCTTTAAATTGTGGCTAAATTTTTTGTTTGTGCTGATAATGTCATTATAATGAACCAGTAATTTTTCAATTAATTATAGCACTAATTGTTAGATAAAATTATATTAATCATTATCCTTGTTATTTATGTATTATGTCACCAGTTCAACCCAGAATTCAACCTGCTCCTGGTCAAAGCATGAATGCTGAGCTTGAAGTAGGCAATGACTTATCATTATCTGTCAATATATTGAACTTTAATATACCACTATCTGAAGTCACATGGAGTCATTCTGGAAACTTACTCACTCCTGGAGTAGATAGAGTCTCAATTACAACAGATTCCTCACTAATGTTTCCTCCTGTGATGTCTACTCTGAGACGTACTTCCATTCAGCCTCTTGATTTTGGTGTCTACGTGGTCACTGCTATTAGTCCCGTAGGCAATGTTTCCTTTACCTTTAATGTTCTTTTGCAAGGCAAGTTTTCATAGTAATTTTATACTACAGCATCTGATGAATTACTTTCATCTTGTGCAATTGTTAATTAGGTGGTCCTGCCATTACTGCACCAAATAACAATGTATTGTTAGAAGTAATTGAAGGAGAAGGGGTTGTGCTAAGCTGTACAGCTAGAGGAATTCCTAGACCAGCTATAATATGGTCTCCTGGACCTGACATGAGAAGGACTGTTACTACCTCTGAGACCACAAGTGATGGCTTTGAAATTGTTACTTCAAATTTAACAATATCTAGTGTGCAAAGAAATGAACAGATACACACTTGCTCAGTAATTCCAAATCAACTTCGATCATTCACATTGAGTGTCAGAGGTAAGTTCAATTTTTTTAATAAAACCTATTAGATCTTAAAAGAGTGAAAACTTCTGCATAATCAAATAAAAGACGTACCTTAACTTTTATTTGATTTTCTATACCTGGTGGCTATATCAGTGTTACTATTACTAGTGGTGTGCTCGAATAGCGCAAATGCATGGCGAGCGAGTAAATATATGAGTATAGGTAAAGATGATTTGTGAAGGAAATCGCTAAATAATAGCAATGATCAGGCATGAAGAGTTAACAATAACAGAATCACCTGAATAAACTTCGAAAGCAGTGGCAAAGAAGCGCAGCTTGACAAAGACTTCACAATTGTTTCAAGAAGAGAGTAGCTATAAACTTTTTGGTTGAAACAAAGTTGCGTAAGACAGTGCAGCAGGATTCTCCGCGCTCGTTAATTGAAAAATACTGGAACTGTGAACGCTTTACCTAACTTACGTAATTAGAAGCGCGGGCGAAATATTTTGACGTACGTATACATACCTACATATATATATATATCTGAAATCTCAATTGAACACGACTGATAGTCAGCTTCGCTCGCTTCGCACGCTCGCTGAATTAAGTGAGCGCTTTAGGAATTGTCTAGTGTTAGCCTCATGGCATAATATTAGTCAGATATTGTCTACAATATTTAATACCTTCCACACATGGTTATATGATAAATGTTTTAATCTGTAAAAAAAAATTCTTAAATATTTAGTTCATCCTTCGATTACTTCTATGCCAGAGAGTTCTATTCAAGTTCAATATTCAACGCGATTATCTCTATCCTGCACTGCTCAAGGAATTCCTTTGCCAGTGATAACATGGCTGCAACAACTAAGCAATGGCTCTCAAATTCAATACTTCAGTAACAATGTCACTAACTCACAAATTGTGATTACAGAAGCAGCTTCTGGGAGTGAATCTCTGATGAGTACTTTTGTTGTCAACTCTGCTAGCATAAACAGTGCCGGAATTTACAATTGTCAAGGCCAAAATGTGATTGGAGTTGCTCAGTCTTCTAATTCTGTGGTTGGAATATTGGGTACGCAGCACATTTCCTTGAGTAGTACAATAAGTTATAGCTAAATCAAATCTTAAGGCAATTCTGTGCACTTGACAAAAACATCATTATATTATTATGGTGTGAAATTGGTGCATTTGTAATGAATTAACTATCTAAGGTATTCTAGTTAACTCCTCCTAATGTGTGTCTCGCTGCTCAGTACAAATATAAAACAATGATCTGACCGATGTGTTCATTGCTTTTATATCTTTGCAGTGCCACCTCCAGTGGATCTGGCACTGATTACAATATCAGACACGAGTGTTTCCATTCAGTGGAGTTCATCATTAAGTGCCATAAGCTATTTTCAGGTAAAGTATAAAGTTTGTTATAATAATGTTCAATTTTGTGTTGGTAAAAATGTCGTAATCATTCTATTAAAATTTAATTAATACTGTAAATATTAATTTTATTCAGGTCAGAGCAGAACATAACTCTACTCATTCCGTGAGAACCACATTCAACTCTGGCAATGCTATATCTTATCCCAATGGAACATGGAGAGCCACATTGACTGGTCTAAGTGCAGCCACTAGATATAGTATCTACGTGAGATCAGTAGCTGGTGAAGCTACTAGTACATCTACTGATCATCTTACTGTCCTTACTGCATCCAGTAAGTAGTTTTGTAGGGGGTGGGGGGTAAATTTCATACTTCCATGACATTATAGTTGAAGTTTAATCGTGTGGAAGATGTTCAGTATTATACTATGCAATAATATGAATTATGTCGTTTACTTGCACATGCATATCTAGCAAAGATAAGAACAATGGCCTTAAGGGTGCTGGCACATAGCAACGCGCGTGCACTGTTAATTGAGTTCCCAGACCACGAGTTGTAGTTCGTGGCTAGCCTAAAAAATCACTCGCACGGAATTCCCGCCTTCAACTTCCTTGGGTATAGTTAGCGATCTTACTCGATCTATTCTTACGCAATCCCTTGTGGTCTGTTATATATCTGGATCCTGGGTTTTATTTCAGGGCTGGTTTTATTCTGGCAGGTCTCTCTTTGGTGGTAGGTTATCAAGTTGTGGCCAATGGCTAGTAGAAGAGTCAGAGGAACAAAGAGGAAACAGCAACTTCTTGCTGGCACGAGAAAAGATGTAATCCCAGTAGAAGTTGATACACACAAAAAAATAGTTCTAGCTACCTTAGCTACTTGTACACCAACTAACAATACACTGTCTGTCATCTGACAAAATTACTGGCAAAATCCTAAATATTCAATTGCACATCTGAGGAATTATTGACTCCTGTTGTAGTACATAATGTAACTATATTTTTCACAAAAAAAAATTGCAAAATTGAGATTAAAAAGTTTGTGTCAGGTTTATTATTGGTATCTCTGATGTAATATCGCAGGTCCTGAATTGGAAGTGGGCGTAGGTCCATCTGTGCCAATGAATGCCGGTTCGTCTGTGCTAGCAAGCACAGGTCCATCTGTGCCAATGAATGCCGGTTCGTCTGTGCCAGCAAGCACAGGTCCGTCCGTGTCAGTTAATACAGGTCCGTCTGTGCTAGCAAGCACAGGTTCATATGCACAATTCAGCGTAGGTCTGTCTGTCCCAGTAAGCAGCACAAGTCCATCTGCACCAGTCAGTGCAGGTTCCCCTGAAAGATCAGGCATGCACACATATGAAGCAAGCACTTCCCCCGTTGTTGGTGGTGGTACACTTATGGACTCGGGTCTAAATCCTGCAGGTACTGCTGAGGTGCATTGGAACTTGTACCTACAATTGCATTCAATAATAGCAGAGGTAAATATATTTGTGGCACAAAAAGTAACAGGATGTCTAGACAAACTTCACATTCAGTCGCCTAGCATGCAAATGAAGAAGTGGTTAGCTCAGAAGACCCTGTATACCAATGCAGCACTACTCACCAGATCCCTTGGAAAGCCCAGCATCACACCAACACAAGCCAAGAAGTTAGTCACTCAAGGCATCGATTTCCACACTCTATTGCTTCTCCGTAGTAGAACCAGTGATACCAAGGATGCCTTCATTGCCTCCCTGAAGCAGGAGGGAGTCAGGAGCAAGCCGCTCAGAGAGAAGTTGTACAGGGAGCTCCGCTCAACTTAGAAGTCTCAGCCCGGGCGCCTTCTCTCCATTTCGTTGTCCGTGTTTATTTATTTTTTCAAACGGGCTCTTTTCAGAGCCACTGCATTCCAATAATCCGCGCGTATTCCTTACCTGCCCGAGGAGGGCGGGGCTGAAATTGACAAAATTGTGCGAGGAATGATTGGCTTGTTCTGCATGCTATTTCTGGCCATAAGTACGGCATGGGGGTTCAGAACCATTCTATTTTTGGAATACAGGTACAGAAGATAAAAATAAAAAAAATTACAGAGGGAAATTTCGTAATAACGGCCAAAAACGGATATATTTAAGGAAATGGTCGCCACAAAAATAATAACAATGAATAATTTGAAAACTAAATTGTAAATCGAAAAATGCTTCTGTAATTTTGTCGGCCGTGAGTTCCAGAGTCAGTAGAAGGTGAGACCCCCAACTGTGGAGTTGAATTGTCGGGGATATTTTGCCATTTATGTTGGAGAATGTGACCGCTTATATCTGCCATAGTAGTTGCTTTGGACTTCTAATTTCTGGTAAGCCAGCTCCTGTGATAGTTTACTGTGAGGTCCACTGTATAGGATAGCCTGCAAAACTTAAGAAATATATAAAAGTAGGCCATAGCAACATAATTGATTTAGTTAATTGATTTGCGTGGGTGCATGCGTAGGCGGTGCGTAGGCGGTGTGCCAGCACCCTTAACAAAAATATTAAATGAGCTATGTATTTTGAAATTGTATTAGTCATAAATTTGAGGGTTGAAATGAAGACTCATCTGGGCTTGCTGCCACTAACAAAAATAATTTTTGCACCTTACATCTTTACAAAAATAAAGAATTGATATCATCCACATGCAGTAAATGAAAATATCCTGAGTTTGAATGTCCACTAATTGTGATAAATTGTATATTTACAACAAATATGTCATTCAAGGTATTGTCAAACATTTTTCCCTGCAGGTGAACTATTTCAGTTGGTGTTTTCAATAAGTACTTCTTGCAATACATGGATAGTGAGTTTAAAAATACTACCATAAACACATTTAACATTATTATTGTTTCCTTTCAGAATGAAAGTCCATCAGAAAAGTCTCAAGATATAGATTCCAATATTGCATCAGTATTGATGGGACAGTGTCAATGCAGTATTGATGCTGATACCACAATTACTAATGGAGGGTTTCAATGCTTCCCTGACTCACCAGAATCTGTGACATATCGAGCCCAAGTTCATGGTACCTCAGAAGTTGTTGCTTCTGACTTTATACGCATAATTGAAAATTGGCTCACGACCGGGCCTTCTCTAAATGTCAAAGCACAGTTTTTGAATGTGCACACATCTTGTCAGGTTTCAATAACTTCTATAGATGAAACTAAATGTGTTCCTTCCTCCATAGAAACAACAATGTTCTCTAACACCGAAGAGACTACATCTGGAGGCTTTAGCATCGTTATCATCGCCATAATAATTGCTGTAGTTTGTGCCATAGCAATAGCACTGGTGATCATTCTTTCAATATTCATATTATGTAGACTGAGAACTACTAAAAGAGCACCAAAGAACATGTGAGTTTTCAATGAATGTCATTATTACAAGCATATCAGCATGAATGAATTACCTTAAGCAATAATATTATACCAGTGCCTCGCCACACGGTAGTGTCTTACATACTAACTTGTGCGAATTTGGAGTGCAGTAGAATAAGGTAGTGTTATTCATGGTTTCCCCTCATGTTTTTCTTATTCTCTTTCAACTCTATGATTCCCTTCTCTTCCTCTGTCTACCTCTCCTGCTCCCCAGTATCTGTGCTTTTGTGTGTATTTTCTTTCACTTCTTCATTGAAGTACTTACATCAGGCAGCTTTTTCTCACCTGCATCTATCTTGCTTTTCTGACTCTCTAATACCCATTACAGTTAGCTATTGTACATACACTCTTTCCCAACTCTATTCAGCAATACAAGGTTCAGTGATAGGGTACAATAGGTTAATATGACACTTCATGCTCCTCCTAGCTTTCATGTCCTGATGATTAAATGGTTTGTGTGTGTGCTCCGCAATTGCCAGCTGCAGGTTCATATCACGATAAGGTCACTTTTTTTGTCCCATTTATTAATTTCTCCTGTCAAATTTTTTTCTCATTCAGATATGCTTTACCAATTCTGATCAGCTCATAAATTATTCATTAATACACAAAGTTGTCGTCAGTCACCGTCATCAATACTGCCACATAAGCGTACTATTATATAGATATGCCTTGGACTTATGTTATAAGAATTATTAGATAAATTTTGTACATAATTCTTACATAAATAATATTTTTTTGGTTATAGTCATAATTCTGATGTGAAATTACGTCATAATATTCTCCAACTCCCAAAACTTCCACCACCTCGAACCAAGGATGAGTCCCAGTATGAAACTATAGAGGAAGCCATGATGAACAGGAACAGTATCATTAGCAATAAAGCAGCGCTAGAGGAAGAATTCTCATTAACATCATGCGAGGCATATGAAACTCACAAGCCAATCATCACTAAAGCGTTAGACTATGAAGTAGCTATTACAACTCAAGCAGACGGAGATATGTATGTAACTATAGATGATAACACTGAACAGAAAGCCATTAAAACTAAAACAGATGTCAATTATTATGTATCCATGGATGGCACAAAACCAAAAGCTGCTACTACGAAAGTAGATGGTGAATCTTACGAATCAATGGATGGTACAGAACAGAAAACCATTACAACAAAAACAGATGTCGATTATTATGTATCCATGGATGGCACTAAACCAAATGCTGCAACTACGAAAGTAGATGGTGAAACCTACGAATCAATGGATGGTACAGAACAGAAGAAAATTGTTGCTACATCTAAATCAGTCGATAGCACTTATGAATCCATGGATGGCACTCAACCGAAAGCCATTACAACCAAAACAACTGACGATTATTACATACCCATGGATGGTAAGCAACAAAAAGCGATTACCACAAAAGAAGCCGATGTTTCTTATGAAGTAATGGATGGCAGCGCACAGAAAACTAAGATTGTAGATAAGAACAAGAGACACAGTATAGTCAGAGATAGAATGGTGGCTTTTGAAGTGGCCAAGGGAGATGGACGCAGAAAAACATCGATCCAAGAGAAAGGTCAAGAAATTCGTAAGAAACAAGATGCGCACAATGTAACTTATATATAAATTTATATTCTTGTATAGTAGTACCTTTTTATATTAGTTCTATATATTTCATAACTGTTGTAAAAGGAAGTCAAAATTATAGCGAAAAAAATAATGAATTAATGATCAGGTCCCAGAGACATAATAATTAGTGACATTACTTGAGATTAGTCTTGTTATATTATTCAATTACACACTAGCAAGTACCCCGCCACGCAGTGGTGCTAGACGTATTGCAAAGTAAGAATGCAGTAGCATAAGTTATCTTGCTCAGTTATCATTATCTACTATTGCTTAAGATTATATAAGTTTCCCTCTCTTTTTTCTGAACTATCTCAGCTTTCTTATCCCCACCTTTCCTTTCTTCAGCTCTTTTCTACCTCTGCTGCTTCTGAATCCTCTGTCCTACTATCATGGTTGTGGACTTAAGCTTTGCGAAACTTTTGCCTTCTCTTCCGTTCTCTTTTAAACCTCTTTGTCCTGATGCAGCAAATGATGCATTCTATTTACAAGCAGCACACAAGCCCATTGAAGCAAAGTGTTACACAAGTATGCCACATGGTCATAACACCTTTAAAAAACTATCTCTAGACTCTGCAAGACTGCTGGCATTGAAGGATTAAAAATTCAATGTGAGCTCTCCATGTAACAGACGCCAGCAACCACACTTTATGACGTTGGAGTAGTAGTTGTGCAAATGGCCATCCAATATACTAGTATTAGAAGTTTTGAAGGAGTAAGAAGCTCAAAGAGAATGACAAGTCAGTGGTGACAGGTTGTATTTGAGATACTGAGTATCAATATACTGAAAACCAACCAATACCAGCACTTACAGATGCTTCCTCATCACCATCAAAATCCAAGATGCTTCATCATACTCATTGGTCTAATTCCCTGGATCAATAACCTACTTGCTGCCCTGCAGTTGTAAACACAAACTTTTTTTCCACCTTTCAAGAATAAAATCTATTTACCTGGACATTCATGTGTTTCAACTAAGCCAAGAAGTTCTACAAAAATTAATGCCTTGAATGCAAGGGCATCTATTTGTAGATTCCGTGTGCCCTGAGATTGAAAGCATCTTTGATGATTGCCATCATATTTTTTATGAGATGTTATGCCTCTACCTGACCAATAAGGTTACTCAGATCCATACTTGTATATTTTTGTACATTGTTAATAAACTGGTTTTAGAGTCTGTATGCAAGCTTGGTCTAAGGATGCTTATGAAATGGTCAGGATATTGATGCAGAAAAGCATTAGCTAGTCAACAAGCCGCCATGTCAAGGTATTGGTGGGAATAAAGATGAAAATAATAAATAAACTGATAGACAATTTATTATATAAGCAAAGTTATTTCGACATTAGCTTTTATAACTATTGTAAAAAAAATAAAAAAAAGTCTGAAAAAGTTTGAAAATGAGTGAATTATGCGGTCAGAACTAGAATCATTGGTGACATCAACTTGAAAAGAGTCTATGTACTATTATATTGCATACCAAATCATTCGACTTACTAGGAACATAGCTCATGTATAACCTGCATGCAATTAAGTATCACTAGCGCACTAACCCATTACATACTATGCTTACATTTTAAGGATATGGTGCACGTGACTAATTTTGCGACTAGGAGACTCAATCTCCTTAGCCGCGCAACGGCCGCAGTCAAGCTGCGCGAGACATTCGGGTTAGATCCTACCTACAATTGTAACCTTGAAATTAGGGGATAATGGCTACACTGAGGACTATTGTTCTTCTATGGACTCTACTTTTGACACAAAGTAAGTTTAGCTAGCTATTTCGACTCAGATTTCTTTAGCTAGTTAGGTGTTGAGGAAACCCTACATTTAAATTACCAAGGTAGCTATACACATTAGCTAAGTAATAAGAAGTTATTAATGAAAATGCTGTGAAAAGATTTAAGACATACTACTATTGGTGCAATAGCCAGATTAGCTGAAGTGGCTTTTACTTATTAAATAATTCACATACAATTATGCTTTCATGAAAGCTACGGTATCAATGTTTAAAATTGAAGTTGCAGTAGCTATGTGGCAATTGTGTTATATATTTTTTAAAAACAATTACAAGTTCATGGAATTATAGCTTTATGTAATGTGTTACTTTTCATATTTTATCATTAAGCCAAGTAGCTAGCTACATAAGGCTTTGAATCAATTGTGGATAATACAAGCATTTTTGTCTAATTGTTGCTACTGATTTAAACACATTATTATCATATTGTAAACTATTCGTAAATTCCAGCCGCTCAATATAATTTGCTCCCCATGTAAGTTATTCATACTGTCTGAGCATGATAGGAATACAACTGAGCATAATATTATAAGTAAAGATGCCATACTCATTGTCAGGAGTGTACGAAGGACCAGATCACTAAAGTGATCATCAAAAGTAAAGTTTACCTAAGCCAACTAATCAGTTAGCTATAGTGTACGAGTGTTACGAAGGACCAGATCATTAAAGTGATCATCAAAAGTAAAGTTTACCTAAGCCGACTAATCAGTTAGCTATAGTGTACAAGTGTACGAAGGACCAGATCACTAAAGTGATCATCAAAAGTAAAGTTTACCTAAGCCGACTAATCAGTTAGCTATAGGTAATTTGGATAGATACAAAGTAACTCAATAAATCTATACGATAACAGACAAAATCACCAACTGGATGAACGAGGATAAATAAACAAAATGTGTGAAAGTTCAACGAACATCGACGATGATCGGCGAACATTGATGACATCAACGTGTGACAGAGAATATAATGATACTATACAAGTGGTAAAATGAAGAAAATAATAAACTATAACAGGCGAATGAATAAAGGAAATAATATACTATTTAAATAGTTATTAGGTGGCTATTTTTCACATCAGGGAAGACTTGAAGTAGGCTGCTCAGCTGGACTGAACACTCACAAACACCATTTGTAGCTAATCAATGTGCACATTATCAGTAAAATTCTACATGAGAGTTGCTAGCTGCTTGACACTTTCACTGTTTTGATGTCATCAGTAAGTTTCGAACATTATTCCGCCAGATGTGTAATTGAGTAATATAATTACTTAACAGGTAATAAATCCAGAGTAGCCAAGTTTTGAAATTATAGTTCAAGACACTAAGTTATTACCCAGACCATACCCAAAACCACATCAATTGCAAGGAAGCAATCATCAATGATAACACTATGATTTAAAAGTATATAATTAACCTAGTGTTGGTAGCATCTTACAATAGTTACTGTCTAAACTGAACTTCATGACAATAATATTAGTGGGGAAAAACATAATAAGTATAGGTTATAGGTAGAGATTGCCGATAACTGATTGAAGAAAGTGTGAGGTGCTTCCAATTGAATGCATATATTTCATTAAAAAAAGCTTTTTTAGACAGAAATGAACATTATATTTTGAACTAAGTTTCTAGAAAAGTGAATATACCCATGAGTTATGTGCCACAAACATTGGTGGATTAGCTGAGTGACATCGATCAGATCAAGCATTGAAGTTCATCACTATACAAAGAGTACAATACCATAGCAAGACAGTGGGTGAGTGATATATCTGGGACTACCCCAGAGCTTAGGGACAGTTGGCAAGTATGTAAATGGCTGCTGTAAGGGTACATGTTATTGGCTTTGTTGATACAAATAATACACAAATACAAGCATGAGAAATCCCAGAAATAATAAAAAAAAATTCTTATGTACTTAAGGCTTTTTGTTATTGACTTTCGGTAAAAAAAACAAAGTAAGAAAAATACCCACAATATTTTGACAGCTTTATGAGTGGATCAACTAAAAACCTGAACCATAAACATGTTTTCAGAATTTCTAGAACACTCTACGATACAAAGTCTGAGTGAAAGTAGTTGTCAAAGGACTTGGAATTCTTGAATGATGAAAGTGGGTGGAGTATTACATTTGATAAATCCAATCTTGTTTTTATCCTGGCTTTAAGCACACTAGTCGTTATCAGAAGTAAATATTAAACTACAAATGATGTGTCATGTATAATTAGTCCTAAATTGAATGTAAGCACAAAGTATTGGTATTCACTAAATATTGGTATTCACTAAGTATTGGTATTCCTTTTCAATTCTTGCACTTATTCATTTTGTTTTTATAATTTTATTTCGATTCCATAGTATTAAATATGACTTTTTCACTCTTCTCTACAATTTCAGTTTTTTTTAATTGCACAAAAGCTACCCTAGTCATAAATTAAAATAGTGAATTTTTCTTATCTAATTATGTATTTTATATAGATATACAAATTTCATTTCTACTATCAGTAAATTCTCTTCCAGCATTTCTGTTTAATAATTCGGCACACAGTGTAGTGGAAGGATCTGTCATGTGGTTATACTGTGATGCTAGTCAAATATCTGATCTTATAACTGTTACTTGGAATAAAGATGGAAGGTCACTTGTTCAAAATGTTCCTCATATTCGTCTGCGAACCTTGACCTCTTCCACCTCCACTACCTTACTACTAGTGATAGATAATGCAGTGTCTTCTGATGCTGGTGTCTATCAGTGTACTGCCAGGGAGGGGCAGGAATATGTTAGTGGAGACAATTTCAGTATGATTGGTAAGTATATAATATACCCCGCTTGTGTGGGTAAAATCTAAGTTATGTGAAATTGCAGTGACATCTTCTGCTGTTGGATCATTGAAAATTGTGTCCCAAGATTCTCTTACAACTGGTATCAATGCAAATAGAACAGCAGCTAGTAATGGTGCTGGTATTTCACTCTCCTTCACTGCTGGTCATGTTGGAGATGATGTGAACATGTATGATCCTCCAACTGCACAGTGGTTCAAAGATGGCGTTCCAGTTGCTACTGTACCTACTGACTCACCAGTGGGTAGTAATGGTAGACTTAGTTCTACCTTATCCTTCACCTTCCAGGAGTCAGATGCTGGAGTGTATCACTGTATATTTACAGATAGCAATTCACAGATATTTGGAGCATTCCCACTTAGAATAGATACAGGTAAGTAATTCGCAAATAATTGGAATGAATCCATACATAATACGAAATAGAACAATTTTATTTAAATACAAGCTAGAAATAAGTGACATGAAATTTTGCCAGTAATTCTTGACAATAAAAACTTGGACTCAGCTTAAAAAAAGCCAGATTTTATTTGTAATTTTAGCTAACAATACAGAACAGAATGCTTACCTCAGTTTTCCTGAGAAGTAGCTTATGCAGTTCAATTTTAGTTGTTTTTGCTAAGTTAAGTCCCAGTACCTCTTCAAAACAAGCTCTCTTTTAAGATGTACAAAAATATACAGCCATTAACTATTGTTTTTTATCTAACTAATGGAAATTACTTGTTTATCTCTATAAACAGTATCTTCTGTAGGATTTTAAGCAATCTGGTAGTCTAAATGACAAACAGCTCCTGACTACAAGGACTAGGAAAAGCTGAGTTTAAAAAGTTAAGTCTGGTAAAAAGTTTTCAATACCTTAGTTACCACTAGCTGCAGGGTTGTTTTTTTTACTTTTAAAGAATTATCACACAGTTTTAAGTCTAACTAAAAAATATAACTTTCTTACTGCTTTAGTGTCATGAGAAACTGGGGACAAACAAAAACAGAATGTTTTTTAGAAAAAAACAGAATCACACTTGCTCACATGAGTATCAACAATTGCTTACGATCAGACAGCCTAAAAATAACTAGCTTTTCTGAAAGAATAAGTTGAAACAAAAATGTCTGGCACATTATAGGGAGTGTCCAATGCAAATATTGATGCTTGTTTCAATCTTCGAGAGGCTGCCATCTTTGATATCCACTTTTTGTCAGAATCACTGACTGACAGTCAGGCAGATAAACTGAGAGCATGCACACTGAGGGTTAATCATTATAGACATAATATTCATTAATTATTACTGAGTAAGTCATAATATTTCTAAATTATTTACTGTTTCAAAGAGTAAAATTGTAATTCTCATTTTTTTGGCATTTTTGTTTGTATACATGATAATTTTAAATACACATAGCAAATATCTAGAACTAATACCACTACAACAATGCATATAACAAGATAAATTATAAGATAAAAATGGATATATGTTATTCTACTTGTATCCAGGCTCTGCTAGACTCAAAAGAATATCTGACTCCTTTGTATTCCTTCATCCCCCAGAAAAGTTGGTAGTAGAGGTGACAGCTACAGGACTTTATACTGACATTGCTTGGACTAGGAATGCTCAGACATATGGAAAACTTAGCGAATTTACTAATTTCTTCGAGATATTTGTTCGTGACCCGACAACCATGTCAGATTATGGAGAATATAATATTTTCTTTAGTGGAGCTGGTGGAGTTGGCAGAACAATATTTGTAGTACCAACAAGTAAATTGTATTTATAGTATTGTATTAACTAATTGTATGTTCATGATCATATGAAATGTAAGTTTGTTTTATATGTAGATATACCAAATACTACACTTATCAGTAACTCTCAGTTATCTGTCCACGAATGTGAAAGTGTGGTTATACTCTGCAATTCCACAGGAGGACCGATTCCCTCCATTACATGGACTCTCAATGGCCACAAGACCAGCTTTCATCAAAGTGATGAATTGACTTCTGGTAGATATTCTAATTCGCTAACAGCCTCTCCTGGCTATGTAGTGTCCACATTGCACTTAGTGAATGTCCAATACCCTGTACATGAAGGAGTGTATGGATGTCATGGGACCAGTATTGTGGCTAATTCCACAGTAACCAGTAGTGTTAACATTACCGTTAAAATAGGTAAATTACAATGAAGAAATAAATAAAAATAATTATATAGCTATAATAGCTAATATCTATTGCATGAGTCAGAATATGATAAGAGATATTTCATGAGCATACGAGTATTTTAACGAGCTGAAACTGAATCAAAATACAAGTGTCTGTCTGTCTGTCTGTCTGTCTGTCTGTCTGTCTGTCTGTCTGTCTGTCTGTCTGTCTGTCTGTCGTCTGTCTGTTTGTCTGTATGTCCGTCCATCTGTCCATCCATCTGTTTGTCCGTCTGTCCGTCTGTCCATCCATCTGTTCATCTGTCCATCCGTGTGTCTGTCCATCTGTCCATCCGTCCGTCTGTCCATCTGCCGTCTCATATACCCAACACTCTCCTGTCAGAGGGTATGGGAAATGTACAGAATACAATTTGCATAATAGAGAGAAATTTTGTTACTCAGTTAAGAACTATTCATGCACTCTAGTGGCACAATAATTCTGACCAGTCGTTGGAAGATCCAACAAATCAACTCAATTGTACATAAAAATGCTACTGGTGCACATGTTAAATGAAAAGCTGTAACCAGTGCTATTCTATGGGAGGTCACACAAATTGCTCCATGTGTGTACACAGACCTCTTCAGTGATACAACAAGAGGGTGTGGTCACACAAGACATCCACAAGTTTTTAGTTGCCAGTTTTAAGTTAAATGTCCATCAATGTGAAAGCCCAAGGATTTTAAGTTTTAATGGGCTTACAATAATTTTTCAATATTTTAAAAATAAACCTTACTATAATATAAATATGTTAGAAAATGCCCTTTTAATCAATGAGTAACCTATAACAATCTTAAGTATAAAATACTCTTCATAATAATAATTGAATTTAGAGGTAAGGTTTATCATTAGTTAAAATATGGGCAAGTGGATCGTTGAAGTTTGGGTCATTCTTTTCATAATTGTATTTCTATTGTTGAAATTGTATACATTATTTTAATATTAATCACAGCTTTATTAATTGTGGAATTTTTTTCAACCTAAATTAGTAAACAACACCAATGATATGGGTTCACTTAGACAGCTACATTTTATCCATAATACATTTGTATTGACCGAAATTCTATCCTTTGTTCTAAGTAAAATATACATGTATATTGCTGTAATCGTATTAGTTATTGAGTATAAGTAGCTAACTAGTCAAAGCATGATAGACATTTTTCATTCTTACAAACATAGACAAGTTGTGAATTGATATCTTATAAAGGTGATGAGGTGTAATGTGATACCTTATATGTTTATTTTAGAAAGTACAAAAAAGTACGCATTCAAGTCCTTCAACAATTGTCCCACCACATCTACCTTAGAACAAATGATGATGGAAGTGCTTCAATTTTTTAACAGGAATTATAGTCAATAAAATGCAAGAGATTACATAAGCAGTGACTGCAAACAAATAAGTTAATGAATTCACTAACTGTAGAAATAGCTCCTTTGAAACAATTTTAAATGTCTTGTATAAATGTTTAATTTCTATTGAATACATACAGCCAGTGTGGTACAAACACAATTTTTTAAATCAACAATATTTTAAAATTAGTGATCATTCAAAATTTGTGGTTATTTTAAATTATGTATTAAATATGATATAGCAAGTTTACAAGAGATTTGAAGAATTTTCAAGTTCTTACTACATACTAGTCAATACCACATCCCACATGTGGTTTGTTTGACACCCACTGGCCATGTGCCATCCATATTATTGTTCAGATGTTATATTGAAAGAAATTCCAATACAAGCAAACAATAATTCCAGCTTTCTTCATCCATCAGAATTTAGTTGTTCTGCAAACTTAGACTCTATGAGAACTTTGATTTGGTTAAAACAGTGCCTGGGCAGTAATTGTTATTTCTTTTTCTGTTTATATATGTCACAAATTGAATTGAAAGACAACTTGAACGGTTAATAATATTATATATATGGACTTGATTTTGTAGCACATAATTTCCTAAAACCAATTCTTAACATTTGTTCTATAAGTGAAAAATACACTGCTTACTAAATATGACAGCTGGTAACTAGTGTGTAGAGTGGTATTTCCTGTCTATATTGTAAATCTTTTGATAGTTATAGTTGGCTAGTGAAGTTTAGAACTTCAAGATCTTTGTGTATATGTTTCAATAGTGTCTATACTACAATAAAAACATTGTAATGCCTACAATAATATGTTTTGGTATCTTCACTGCCTGAAAAAAGTCTATTGACAAGCGTAACAAAATATGCAAGCAGTGGTGGCAGTTAGAGTAGACAAAAATTATAAAGACTGTAGAGGTCACACTAATTTACAATTGTTAAGTGAGAAAGTTTCAATCTAATTGTGTTAGTGTATTAGTACATGGACACTAATCAGGCAGTAAATGTAATTTAGAGTTATTAACAAGCTAGGGACTAACAGAGTGTGATTGAAAGTGGAGTGTATTCATATAATATGTGTAAACTGTGTTGTTTGTTACTTCAGCCACCAGGATGCTAGTTAAGTCTGACAACTATAAGGTTAAACTGTGTTGGTTATTGTGCCATCATGTCCTTCACTAAGTAATTCATGCCATATAGGTATTTTGAAGCTTTAAGTGTAACCATAGGGATATATGGCTAGCCTACTAAATGTAGGGTGTATGCTATGACATCATCGGAGGAGGTGGTTCCTACCAAAAATATAAAGCTAAGACTATGAGAAGCTTGTAAAAAAAATTTGGTGCTTTTGTCCAGAGCGTCCACATCATCCCCAAATATGTTACTAAGCTGCCTCGCTATACTGTACTATTTGAGTTAATATGACTTTATTACAAGGGTTTATCAATTTAGTATTTTTTCTGTAATTATGTATAGAAATGAAGTCAATATTGTTCTGAAAGTTCTCAGTGCACACTTAAGATAAAGCAGTTATATCTTAATGTTTTGCACTCATACTTGATTTAGATAAATATTATTTGTCTCTGAGTATAAACAAAGTCCTTTCAGCGGTGGGTGATGTAACAAAATGTCAAACTTAAAAAGGAGCAACTTATGGACTGAAGCTAGCAGTTGTGTGAATACAATGTGTCTGGCTATATGATTCCAACCACTTTGATTAAAAAAGTGCTGTAATGATTATTTGAGGATGCATGCTGACAATCAACTAGTTTGATGAAACTATACTAGACCAGCAAAGTCGGTTGTTTTGTTCGATTGTGGGGAATGACCGACAGTTATCCTTGTACCTTTCTTCTCAACTAACCCTCGGTAGACTCGCTGCCACCAGGGAAGAGGGTAATGGGTGGTGTTGTTGTTTGTGCAGTCAAATTCTCTCTACCAACAGCAAGACTCACAGAACACCTATTGCATAACCATATCCAAATCCACAGAAAAGATTGACAAACAAATTTAAATACATTAGAAACAGGAAATGATGCACATGATACAAGTAAGTTTAGAAGAGTCTACACCCTTTTATCTATTCAGCACAAATCATCATATTACACTATACAACACACAAACATGTTTAACTATAACATAACTGAACACAAAAGACATAACTAACACCTTGCATGATCTTCAGTACACACCAGTGTATAACATAAGTATTACTTTGTTACACGTCGTATGAAAAACACCAAGGTCACTCATCTATTATACACTAGCGTTTCTCCTAAGAATAGGTACCGGTTTACACAATGGTGTATAACATTGATATAAAAAATTATACTACATGTAAAAACCATGATACCATGACAATGATACTAATAAAATATAACGAAATAAGAATAATATCGTTACATAGCAGTTGATCTAAAAGTGTGACTTAGCCTCTCCCCCAACCCTGAAAACTACCACAGACTATGGGGGTTAAAATGAAATTACCGGGGGCGTCAAAGAAATTTTTGCTCACATGATCATGACAATACATGTAACAGGGGCATTACCAATAAAGTTAGTGATTATACAGCCAAAAATGACTAGCTTAATCTGAAAAACGAAGTAGGGTGGAGCTTTGTGATGATGCAGATAAAGTTTCCTGTCTATGCTTTGTAGGCTTAGATAGACATTACGTTGAAACTATGGCTTTTTAAGTTAGAACTTAGTCTTATTATACCAGTGCCTCGCCACACAGTAGCGTCTTACATACTAACTTGTGTGAATTTGGAGTGCAGTAGAATAAGGTAGTGTTATTCATGGTTTCCTCCTCCTGATCTCATGTTTTCCTTATTCTCTTTCAACTCTATGATTCCCTTCTCTTCCTCTGTCTACCTCTCGCGCTCCCCAGTATCTGTCCTTTTGTGTGTATTTTCTTTCACTTCTTCATTGAAGTACTTACATCAGGCAGCTTTTTCTTATGCTTCTATCTTGCTTTTCTGACTCTCTAATTAATACCCATTATAGCTAGCTACTGCCTCTCTTATACCCATTACAGTTAGCTATTGTACATACACTCTTTCCCAACTCTATTCAGCAATACAAGGTTCAGTGATAGGGTACAATAGGTTAATATGACACTTCATGCTCCTCCTAGCTGTCATGTCCTGATGATTAAATGGTTTGTGTGTGTGCTCTGCAATTGCCAGCTGCAGGTTCATATCACGATAAGGTCACTTTTTTGGTCCCATTTATTAATTTCTCCTGTCAAATTATTTTCTCATTCAGATAATGACAATGCTTTACCAATTCTGATCAGCTCATAAATTATTCATTAATACACAAAGTTGTCGTCAGTCACCGTCATCGATACTGCCACATAAGCGTACTATTATATAGATATGCCTTGGACTTATGTTATAAGGATTAATAGATAAATTTTCGTACATAATTCTTACATAAATAATATTTTTTTGGTTATAGTCATAATTCTGATGTGAAATTACATCATAATATTCTCCAACCCCCAAAACTTTCACTACCTCGAACCAAAAATGAGTCCCAATATGAAACTATAGAGGAAGCCATGATGAACAGGAACAGTATAATTAGCAATAAAGCAGCGCTAGAGGAAGAATTCTCATTAACATCATGCGAGGCATATGAAACTCACAAGCCAATCATCACTAAAGCTTTAGACTATGAAGTAACTATTACAACTCAAGCAGACGGAGATATGTATGTAACTATAGATGACAACACTGAACAGAAAGCCATTACCACAAAAACAGATGTCAATTATTATGTATCCATGGATGGCACAAAACCAAAAGCTGCTACTACGAAAGTAGATGGTGAAACTTACGAATCAATGGATGGTACAGAACAGAAAACCATTACAACAAAAACAGATGTCGATTATTATGTATCCATGGATGGCACTAAACCAAATGCTGCAACTACGAAAGTAGATGGTGAAACCTACGAATCAATGGATGGTACAGAACAGAAGAAAATTGTTGCTACATCTAAATCAGTCGATAGCACTTATGAATCCATGGATGGCACTCAACCGAAAGCCATTACAACCAAAACAACTGACGATTATTACATACCCATGGATGGTAAGCAACAAAAAGCGATTACCACAAAAGAAGCCGATGTTTCTTATGAAGTAATGGATGGCAGCGCACAGAAAACTAAGATTGTAGATAAGAACAAGAGACACAGTATAGTCAGAGATAGAATGGTGGCTTTTGAAGTGGCCAAGGGAGATGGACGCAGAAAAACATCGATCCAAGAGAAAGGTCAAGAAATTCGTAAGAAACAAGATGCGCACAATGTAACTTATATATAAATTTATATTCTTGTATAGTAGTACCTTTTTATATTAGTTCTATATATTTCATAACTGTTGTAAAAGGAAGTCAAAATTATAGCGAAAAAAATAATGAATTAATGATCAGGTCCCAGAGACATAATAATTAGTGACATTACTTGAGATTAGTCTTGTTATATTATTCAATTACACACTAGCAAGTACCCCACCACTCAGTGGTGCTAGACGTATTGCAAAGTAAGAATGCAGTAGCATAAGTTATCTTGCTCAGTTATCATTATCTACTATTGCTTAAGATTATATTAGTTTCCCTCTCTTTTTTCTGAACTATCTCAGCTTTCTTATCCCCACCTTTCCTTTCTTCAGCTCTTTTCTACCTCTGCTGCTTCTGAATCCTCTGTCCTACTATCATGGTTGTGGACTTAAGCTTTGCGAAACTTTTGCCTTCTCTTCCGTTCTCTTTTAAACCTCTTTGTCCTGATGCAGCAAATGATGCATTCTATTTACAAGCAGCACACAAGCCCATTGAAGCAAAGTGTTACACAAGTATGCCACATGGTCATAACACCTTTAAAAAACTATCTCTAGACTCTGCAAGACTGCTGGCATTGAAGGATTAAAAATTCAATGTGAGCTCTCCATGTATATAACAGAAACCAGCAACCACACTTTATGACATTGGAGTAGATGTGCAAATGGCCATCCAATATACTGGTATTAGAAGTTTTGAAGGAGTAAGAAGCTCAAAGAGAATGACAAGTCAGTGGTGACAGGTTGTATTTGAGATACTGAGTATCAATATACTGAAAACCAACCAATACCAGCACTTACAGATGCTTCCTCATCACCATCAAAATCCAATAAGCTTCATCATACTCATTGGTCTAATTCCCTGGATCAATAACCTACTTGCTGCCCTGCAGTTGTAAACACAAACTTTTTTTCCACCTTTCAAGAATAAAATCTATTTACCTGGACATTCATGTGTTTCAACTAAGCCAAGAAGTTCTACAAAAATTAATGCCTTGAATGCAAGTGCATCTATTTGTAGATTCCGTGTGCCCTGAGATTGAAAGCATCTTTGATGATTGCCGTCATATTTTTTATGAGATGTTATGCCTCTACCTGACCAATAAGGTTACTCAGATCCATGCTTGTATATTTTTGTACATTGTTAATTAACTAGTTTTAGAGTCTGTATGCAAGCTTGGTCTAAGGATGCTTATGAAATGGTCAGGATATTGATGCAAAAAAGCATTAGCTGTCAACAAGCCATGTCAAGGTATTGGTGGGAATAAAGATG
>WLWD01001731.1_pt1 | contig 77795 bp, 44 predicted proteins | sample 6712731 | NCBI WGS metagenome assembly WLWD01 (sample SAMN12718690, study PRJNA576275) | sponge metagenome | isolation source: marine sponge | host: Mycale hentscheli | place: New Zealand: South Island, Marlborough, Capsize Point | collected 2014-11-01 | reverse complement strand
AATGTAGTCCTTTATTTGTCCATTCTCTTGGTTCGAGTGAAGGACAGGCTAAGCCCGGTATGGAGATATTAGATATGTTAGACAAAGCTGTGTAATCATATCTCAAATAAAAACCCCTGCAAAATAATAATAATAATAATTATTATTATTATAATATTAATAATAATAAGTACCAAGTACTTTGCCACACAGTGGCACATGACGTATTACAAATAAGTTATTTCTATTCATTGTCATCATTCTCTACCACTTGCATCAGTTTCCCTCTCCTGCTCTTTTTTTTTTTGTTTTCTTGAACTATCTCAGCTTTTGTTAATCCCCATCCTTCCTTTCTTCAGGTCTTCTTTTTAAGTCAAGCAGTCCCTCCTCCTCCTCCTTGGTCTACTTACCCTGTTTATTCTGAATCTTTCAGTACTTCTGCCATGATTGTGGACTTATGGTTTACAAAGTTTTGCCTACCTTTTCAAGCTTTTCTTTGCTGAAACTTACTTTGCTGCTTTCCTCACAAATTACACCCGTTTTTTTGCTACAATTAATTACCTTCTACGGAATGTGATAATGCTTTAACTGTTCAGCTAATGACGATGCTGTACCAGGTCAGATATTGATGATGCTTTACCTGGTCAGCTAATGATGATGCTTTACCTGGTCAGCTAATGACGATGCTTTACCTGGTCAGCTAATGACGATGCTTTACCTAGCCAGCCAAGCCAATGACGGTGTTTTACCTGGCCAGCTAATGACGACGCTTTACCTGGCCAGCTAATGACGATGCTTTAACTGGTCAGCTAATGACAATGCCTTACCTGGCCAGCTAATGACGATGCTTTAACTGGTCAGCTAATGACGATGCTTTACCTGGCCAGCTAATGACGATGCTTTACCTGGCCAGCTAATTGACGATGCTTCCCTGGCCAGGCTAATGACGATGCTTATGAATGGTCAAAAAGTAATGACGATTGCTTACCTGGGCCAGCTAATGACGACGCTGTTTACCTGGGCCAGTAATGATGGACGCGTTACCTGGCCATAATGAACGAATTGGTGCTTTACCTGGGTCGATTAAGACGTGCTTTTACCTGGTCAGCTAATGACGATGCTTTACCTGGTCAGCTAATGACAATGCTTTACCTGACCAGCTAATGACGATGCTTTACCTGGCCAGCTAATGACGATGCTTTACCTGGCCAGCTAATGACGATGCTTTACCTGGTCAGCTAATGACGATGCTTTACCTGGTCAGCTAATGACAATGTTTTACCAAACTGTTTGAGCTCACGAACTATTCATAAATATACCGTCATTGTTACTGACTGACAAGTGTGTTATTATAATAATGAATAAATAAATAAAATATTGAATAAATAAAAAATAAAGCATAAATAAAATGATATCAATTAATAAGTGAATGCGAACAAGGGAGAAATTTGAGATCTATCAATGCTTTTATGTGAATACATAATATAAATACATAGGTTTAAATGACATAATTGGAACATAACTACATAACATACATGTATGTAACTAGCTACAATCACAACACTTCCTGCTATTCCATTGAAACTTATATTTTGAGCATAATGGCATGCTGCATTCTGGGTAGCACTTACCGACAGTGCTCTTCAATTTGAATGCTTGGGTCCGAGCAGGAATAAAAGGAGCCCTAAAGAAGGGTAAACGTTAAGTCGCTAACTTTCTCACTTGTAATTGTCTCACTATATTCATTATAGGGAATATCTAGTAACATTTTGTGTCATTAAAATATGAATATTATTTGTTCCCCAAAACAGCAACAATAAATAATAATTAAACAACAATAAATAAAACCAGGTATTTTATTAAACAGCAAAACCAGCCACTGTATTTGTATTGGCCTTACCTTCTCACACCTAACTCTACTAATTGGAGCCACATTAAAAGCAAGGTGCAATAAGTTTTGTTAGTATTAAAGAAAGTAGGGTCAAGCACAAGCCAAAATCACCAAACAATTATCTCACCTTGAAAAAGTGGACTCCAATCACTCCGAATACAATGAGAACAATGACATCAAAGAAGAAAATACTCCCCATAGCTTTGATTGATGAAATCATCCCTGTGACTACCAGCTGCAATGTATTATCAATATTGCTACCCCTAATTGTTTTTATCAAATTTATATTGAAATTAATAATTCTTGAAGAATAAATCCTATACAGTCTTCATTCATCCAAATATTATCAAGATGACCCTTAAGCCTAAAGTTTTAATTAAATTCACATTTCAGTTTGAGATCCAAGAGGAAATGAGTAAAAAAAATCCAATTAACTGGTAAGTTTTCATTGCATTATTGTTGAAATTACAATGTGTGCATATTTTGTCATATCATTGATAGAGAGTTTAACTCATCATTAGTAGCAGCTGTATGAAGACTTGGAGAGCTATCAGTTATCAGAGCTACCCCAAATGAGCTATCATAATAATTATAAAAAAAAAAGTTTTGTGAGGTAAATTATTATTTCTTACATATAGTCCCTTGATACGAAATGCTCTCAGTGGTCTGAACACACGTACAACTCTCAACGCTCCAATACTCCCAGGTAGAGCTCGAGTATCATAGCCATAGGAAATGCAACTGCAATAATTACATCATTTAATGCATACAACAACAGCAAGTGATAATGTGTTACATTTGTATTGTAAACAAAACAGAATTAGCATGATAAATAAATGAATAATATAAAAAATTAATCTGAGAATAATCTTTTACTGTGGAATGTCTAAATGAAAAAAAAAACTTACCAAAATAAAAATAAGAGCTTTAAAAGACCTTGGCAAAATGTTTTTAAACAGTAACCGTAGCTTTAACCATTATATGGGATATTATATAAGTGTATCATTTTTTGATGTGTACAATAAATCAATGCCAAAAAACAACAACTTATCCTGATATTGTGACCCATCCAAATAAATGTAGCTACTACTTCACATTGCAATAGTACAGTATGTACAAAAATACAGCATGTTTCTAACACTCATCTTTAAGTATATCTATTTGCCACATTCCTGCTATGCTACAATAACACCACTACACAATGAATGGAGTGCTGGTGATTGTTGGCAGGCCGGTATATTGATGATTTTGATAACCTTAGTAACAAAATACTTACACATCCATATTCTGACTATTCCAGTTGACCAAGTAGACAATAATTGGGATCAAATTGAAGATGGTGACTATAAAGTCTATGAAATTGAATACACCCCTCAGGTAAGATCCTTTATGAACAAATACTCCCATTGCAATCATCTGTGGAAGAATTAAAAACAAAAGTAATACTCATGTAAACAAAGGAAGTTTATTTTCAATTGATTAGTTTTTATCTGATGTGCTCAGGTATATTTGCAATAAGGACCCATTTGCGCCAATGCATTACAGTCAAGTAATATACTATCATTGGGGTTGAAGCTCCAACTATGCATTCAGATGCACAGATAAATTCTGAAATATTTTGAAAGTTTCAGCAATATGATTATCCAACAGTATTATCAACCATACTTTAGTTCTAACTAATCCCTCAATTTCGAATATTGAAATGTTTTTATGACTCAAATGTCCCGGCCAGTGTTATCGCTAAAACCCTCAGTGCGCATGCGCGAGAGGGTTACAGTACTCGGTTTGTCTGTCAGTCATTCTGTCACAAAACAAAAAGCAGATTTTCAAAATGGCGGCTTCCCGAAGATTGATCAAAATGTAACATTGGACAACTTAAGTCTCTTAATGTGCCAGAATTTTTCGTCTCGACTTATTTTTTCAGAAAAAGCTAGTTATTATTTTGGCCATACAAAGCCATTTGTAGGGAACGCCCTATATTGATGCCATACTCATGTGAGCAAATAACTTCTCACTGCCCACAGTAATTTTGCTTCATAGTCTCAGGGTCGGATTTCCTCTTGAAATTACCTGGTACGTGAGTGTCTCATGCATGTTTTCTTACTAAGACAGCATTTAAGTCTACCGTTTCATTGCAAGAGCAACATATCGACTTGCATGAGCCACATATCAACTTGCATCAACTATACATATCAATATGCTGATACTACACCTAATAAACTATTATTTGGGTCTTTGTAATAGCTAGCTATCTACTTGATAGTAATGCTGAGGGTTCACACCTTCGGTGCTTCATTAATTTATGATTTTTTTTATGCAAGGAATTCAATACTGTAGGTAACTATATTATAGTAATTAGATGTATTCTCTCTCTTTCACAGACTTTTTTAAACAATACAGAATTTTTAAAATATTTGATCGCCACCGGGAATAGAACCCAGGACCGCTTGCTTAATTCACAAGCGCTCTGCCACTGAACTATGACAACCAGCCGGCATGCAAACACTCCAATTCTGTATTTATACTGTTCAGGGATACTGTTATGCTACAGTCTCACTCTCAACAGACCAACAAAAATTCTCTTTTTTCAAAGATTCTTTTTATTTGCTGAATTTTTTCTACTCCACTAATTTATCCTTCATAATTTCTTTCTCATAATTTCCAATGATTAAAAGAAGGCTGAGAAAGAAATTATGAAGTGATAAATTGGTAACATAAATTCAATTGATCACCATTCATCTTTTAGCTAGCTATAGATTATGTATGATTAGCACTGAACTATTTTTTACCTTGAGAAGCATCTCCACCACGAAAAATGAGACGAAAGCTATGTCTAAGTATATCGACACTCTCTGAAAGGAACAGAGCTGTGAAGAAGGTAAGACTCCAATTGGTATCTCAAGTGTGAGCAATAGACTGCTGAGAAATATGGCTGCCAGAGTTATGGTCAAGAAGGTCTGAGACTTCACTATTGCATAACATATTCTGCGCAATCTACAACAAACAAATGCATATAATAGCTAATTATTAAGTATTGAATATCTATAATGCTGTATTTAAAAAAAAAAATTGAGAAGGGTCACAATTCAGGCCTCATGCACGAAATGTGGTAGACATTATTTGGAGGTGATATGATACCTGGATAACAACTAAATATATAATCATCCTCTCTGTATTATTGTCCCAGCTCCTATACTTATCCCTTTAAATGCAGATTCATAAGCATAAAAATACAGGGGGGAAAAACCCAAAATAACAACAAAAACAACAAAGACAATCAACATGAAATATGAGTTTATTCAACCCAAACTTAGGTGATGACAAAACTAAAGCCATCAATGGCATATCCAAAGGTGAGCTAAGAAAACCAGTTCCCCCTCTTCCCCCTGCCCTGCACTTAACAGTGGATCCATCCCGACCCTATTGTTTGTTTTTCTTTAAAAATTTACTCACCTGCTCTGATGATTAAGCATGAAGAAAGCTGAATGTGGAGGAATGCCCTCCAGCTCCTTGCTAGGATCCCAGATTATTGTTCCAAAATAATTGTGCATTTCTTTCAGCAATATTTTAACTAAATTCATCACAAATTATAGAAAATCATTAAAATCATTCAATACAAGCTATATATTTTTTGGCCATGCAAGATATATAACTATAACTTATCAATACACAAATACCCTCCTCCTGTGAGTGAAGTGAAAACTCAAGTCTCTATAATATTACCATTTTGCAATAGTTAGCTATATATGTTATGTTGGAATATTTTAGAGTTGCGAGCACACTGAGCATGCTCATGTTGGACTATCAATGTTGCATCACATGCATTATTCAGTCTGTATCGTGCCTGTTGTTCGAGTGTGTCCTTTTCACTCCAATTGGCTTGCTACTTAATTAAAACTCTGTTCCACCTGGTACCCAGGTGAACATTGTGATCATTTACCGAGTAGACAACTGAGTGTATAAGGAATAACCCCCTAATAGCTTCCCCAATTGGCGGCAGTAACCACACCCAACAAGAACAAACCAACAATAATGTATACATAACAAAAGTTGGTTGGACCGACTGATTGTTTCCTAGATTTTAGTGAAATATTATTAACACTCAGCGCGCATCTGCAAGAGGGCTACAGTACTACATTTATCTGTCAGTCAGTTAGTCAGTCAGTCATTCTGTCCCAGAACAAAAAACAGATCTTAAAGATAGCGGCCACCCGAAGAGTGAATACACATACGAATGTTACACTGAACATTATAAATCCCTTTAATGTGCCAGAAATTGTTGTCATCGTTACTGACAGACAAGCATATTACTATTATTACATAGTTTATAACTTGCATAGTATCCAACATAATCAAAATGTCAACAGCATGACATACATGCAGGAGAGAAAACAAAGCTATGACATTTTATGACTAGCAAGTACCCTGCCACATCATGGCCTATAATGTAGCTACCAACTTTTGCAAATTAGGAATGCAGTAGCATATTTTCTTTTCAATTGTATTATCCTCTACCACTCAGTACAGTTACGTCAGTTCCCTTCTCCTGCTCTTTCTTCCTAAGCCATCTTATTCCTCCTTCAGCTCTTTCTTCTCGATTCATGGATTCCTTTCACCTTTTTTGTCTATCACTCCTACTTCTCAGTATCCCTGTCCTTTTGTAATCACCTTTGTTTCCTTAATGCATGCCTTCTACTGAATGTAATGACACTTTACCATAAGCCCGACACTTTACCAACCCAGCTCAACTAATAAATCATTCATAAATACACACACTGTCAGTTGTCATAGCCATTACTGACACACATAGATGAACTGGTTGGCACATACTGAACGATCCACTGAACGACATAGCTGATTGTATTTTACCTGCTGCTTTTATGCTCTTCTGGCCAAAAACTGTATTAGCATCTTCAGGAGACTTTGATTCCTTACGCATTTCACTATAGGATTGAAATGAATGCAATTCTTATATTATTAATAATATTATTAGATCTAATCTAATGAGCTTACGGAGAGCTTCTAGGTAAGTCCTCCAGTGAAGATGATCGAATATATCGTCCTTGAAAATCGGGAGTGCTTGCTTCAGTATTGATGCTGAGCTCTTCAGAATAAGTACCACTACCCTCTTTTAATGGAGAATCTTTCATTTCATCTCCTTCATTTTCTACTGATGACATTTCTGGTTTATTTCTGCCACTATTACACAAAATAATTATTGTATTTATCAGTAAATATATAGTCAAAATAAAGGCAACTTGGAGTCGACATGCTCAAAAAAATGTCAACATGTTATATAGGAACCAGTACAGATACCTTAAAGTCAAATAAAAATTATTATATTACTCCTTTCCCTCGTCTATAGAGTTATCTAATAGCCTATGCCCACCTTTTTGCTCCTTTCTTGCTCATATATTTGACTATACCCTTTGACATGACCTGTACACACAGTATAAAAATGTAACAAATTTGGTGTGATATACTGACAAATTTAATTGTTATTAAAAATATTCACTGAACTAACCACAGAAGCTGATGGATCCAGATCAGGAATTGGTTTACATTTCTTTTGATCTTCTATTTCTGAGGGGCTTTCTAGAATAGCGAGAGAAATTGGTGTTTCTTTTTTTAATTCTGACATGTCAGCCACGCTGGTCTTCAGTTCAGATTCTTCTTCGTCATCACTTTGCGACTCTACTTCAGACAATTCATCCACAGCCAAAGCAAGGAATACCGTTACCAAGACAACTAACAAAGTTTAGTTAAGGAAATTTAAAAAAAGTGCTCTCAACTGAAGTAAAAGAAAATGGTTTGCTTATAATTGAGAGTAGCAATTCAAACAAAAAAAATTGAATCACCCAAAATAGTGGTGATGTGTACCCTAGAACTTCACTCACTAAAGTAAAATAATTAAACAATATAATTGCTGCTGAACACACAACTAATCGTTAAATTTAAATAGCTAAATGATTAATATATAAATTAAAACTAGAAAACTCTGCTTGGATAGCTAACATATGTTAATTAAAAAATGCTGTAGTCAAGAAAAAAATCATTACAATAAAGTTAGAAATGTGACCAGGGATACAAAATCCAATCAAGAGGCCTATCGCGAAGTACAGACTTGAAATAATGCCCACCACACTTCCTTCGTTAAAAATGATAGAACCAGTAGAGCTATACAAAGTATTGTGCCAGTCTTCTGTAGTTAACAGCTGCAAGCGGACAAATATATGGCTGCTAGTAACAGTTGGTTGTATATCATTAACAAAACAAAACGTTCATAACATATCAAGCTTAACAATGTTACTGTTATAGCATTTAAAATAATGTAATAGGAATGCCAAGCAAGTAAGCGAAATCTACAACTTTCTTGCAGTTTTAAGTAAAAGTCGGGCTAACAGTCTGGAATATTCTTTTATTAAAAAAAAAGTCTTAACTATTGTTGTTGTTGTTTTTAGTAAAACAAACAACTGTTAGAAACATTACAACAACACAATTACTTAGCCATGCCTAGATGAGCATGTGTTTATTTAGCATGTATAAAAAAAACAAGCAACAATTTTCTTATTGCTATGATGCTGCTTGGATAGCAAATCTGATATACTTTCTTTACAGGTTGCATGTAACTAACAACAACTTCCAACCAAATTTTGATGATTTTTCAAATTCATTTTTCCTGGTTGTATTCACACTGCATTCTATGATCTAGATGTTTTACGGCGTAATATACTTACCCTGTTCCAAATATCCGGATTCCAACATTTGTATAAATGAATAAGAAAATGCCGACTAAGGCACTCAAGCCCAGAATAGCTTTTAATAGTTTACCAAGTGTGTTTAAATTTCTCGAAATGTTGCCAGCTTTTTCTGAACACATATTGCAAATCATTTAATTAAGGGAAACACAATGGTTTAAATAAACTCACTTGAAAGGCTTACAAGCCAGAACTATTTTGATTGACCATATGGTATTGAGGATGATTTGACCCTACTATTAGTAAATATCCTTTCTTGCAAGTTCCTGATCATCTCCAGTCATAGCCAAAATTGGTGGGCAGTTAAAAAATTAGAATAAGTATAAATAATAGTATTGTGAACACCAGCTGTGTTGCAGTTGTTCGGGGGTGCCTCATGAAGTGGAACGCTTTGTTTGGTGCAAAGTGTTCGCGACCTCAGACAAACGGGCTCATAGCTAACCTGAAAGAGGTGAGACCCACTAGCAGGTGTTAGAACAACGAAATCTTAAGTGTAGAGTGTGTGATCAGCCCTTACTGTTGCTCACATTTTCCTAGACTATGCTAGGTAAGAAAGAGATCATAATCTCCACTCCACTATCTCTAACAGATCTAACTAGACACTTTGTATATACCGTCTTGCGTTCAAGACAGTATCACTGACTCCACTACCCTGGTAGAGACAGGAATAACGAAGTTAGTAACAATAAAATAATGAATACCAGAAATTAAGATGAAACAGAATGATACACGAATAGTGTTCAAATAGTTAGATATGTTAGAACAAAAACAAAAAAGACAAACTATGACAATATAAAACACGTTTGTCTGACAGCGATGAATGTAGAGCAAGATACAAAATTACTGCGGAGACACATCAATACCCAGTGTGTTCCTTGCGTGAAGGTTTCTTCAACCTGAAAGGAGTACTGTAGTCCCAGTTTTTTTCATCTGTAAGGCTTTGGCAAATATGTGATGCCTCCAGATGTCAAGACTCATAAGAGAGAAGTAGAATTATTTTCTAAAATAATGCTTTGCTAGTTGGTTAGCAAACTAGTCATTAAGTAAGTAGCTAACAAATATTTAAACCATTTGTAAACATATATGATATATTTTCTTGTTCTAATAGCCAGCACGTTTCGACTTCTTGCCAAAGTCCTCTTAGCTAGGGCATTTTAAATTGGTCTGCTTGCATCTCTGCGATTCTTCTGGCCTTTCAGGGGCATTTTTATGGGCATAAACATCTAGAACCAGCCCTTATACATACCTGGGACAGATCCATACTCATTCTAAAGCTGTTTTACGAGTTTGATACTCAGCCATACGGGGTATTTTTTTAAGACTTCATGGCAATCTCTGTCTTTAGTATACCTTGGCTTGGTAGAAATAAATAGCCACAAGAACATTTGGACTTTCTGACATGCACATGACATGAACACTTGGGGCACATTTATTGGAGAGCAGGCATACTTAAAGTTGATGAAAGAAGCACACCTCAGCACAGGCCCGTAGCCAGAAGTTTGCATTAGGGGGTTCAAATAAAAACAAAACAAAACAAAAAGCGACAGGCATTTCTGAGGAGTTACTGCACAGGTTTGAACCTAAACTATTATTTCATTGCCGTAGTAGCCGAAAAAGCTATGTAAAGGCAGCTAATATATATATATATATATATATATTATACATTTATATTATATATTTGCTACTAAAACATTTACTTTGTGCTATTCTTTAGCTAAGCAGTAGCTGTAACGCACAACACTTTCACACATTCATGTTTACTGAACATACCAAAACAAGGCTTATCTTCATGCTTAGACCATATAGCAGCACTCACCATAATCTACATTTTCTCTCATTTTCTCAAAACCAAGCCAAAATTTAAAAAGTGGCAAATTAAAGGGACTTAAAGGAGTGGACTTAAATTGTCATTAGTCAGAGTTCCTCTTCTCTCAATGAATAAAAGTCCACCATCTTCGAAATCTGCTGTTGACAGTGTGACAAAATGAATATGAATGAATGAATGATCAACAGACTACTATAATCCTCTCACGTTGCACGCTTAGGGATAACTAGAAGAGACTATAGAAACTAGAAGAGATTAAAGAGACTAGAAGGTACTAGAAGAGAGTAAATAGTAAAAGAAATTAAAGAGACTAGAAGAAACTAAAGAGACCAGAATAGTGATCTCCATTCCAGGTTGTTTATTCAAGCAAATTGTACTCTACATTATTTTAAGAGTGATTTATTAATTTAAATAACTAGTTGTCTCTTACAGTCCATTTAATCTCTTCTAGTCGTTGGTCTAGTCTTGTCTCTTAAAAGTCTCTTCTGTTATACCCTAGAGTCTCTTTTAGTCTCTTTAGTCTATTCTGGTCTCTTTAATTTCTTCTAGTCTCTTTAATTTCTTTTACTATTTACTCTCTTCCAGTACCACAGGTTTGAACCTAAACTATTATTTCATTGCCGTAGTAGCCGAAAAAGCTATGCAAAGGCAGCTAATATATATATATATATATACATATACATATTTGCTACTAAAACGTATACTTTGTGGTATTCTTTAGCTAAGCAGTAGCTGTAACGCACAACACTTTCACACATTCATGTTTTCTGAACATACCAACACAAGACTTATCTTCATGCTTAGACTATATAGTAGCACTCACCGTAGTCTACATTTTCTCAAAACTAAGTCGAAAGTAAAACTACTGATAGTCTCGACGCAATTAACATAGCAAATGCAGTTAGCAATTCTAATTCACGTATGCACAGTTTAGTTATTAATTTGTAGCTAAATTGATAGTTTTCTTGCGTTAATAGATTTTACAAACCCATGTTTGTGCTCTAAGTTTTTATTATAAGTAAAAGGTAATAAGAAATATCCCTCCCCTTCCCACCCATTCTTTCTAACACAACCCCCCTCCTCCCCACTATTTGGTAGCTGGCTATATAGGACTATTGCTGAAATGCATAAGAATCAAACCCCTCACTCCCAAACCACCCACCCCGCACTGCCTTGTAGTTATTACCAAAGGCATTCATTACTGGATTAATAGGTGACAAGAAACACCTCCAGCAGGACTGAATTAATATATGATTTCAAAATGATATAAAATAAATAACTCAATAAACTAGTCTGCAATTTTTTCAGCTGTAAGATTGCGAGCACTAACCACTGCTGCAGCCTGCGACTTCTTTTTACTACAATCACATAAATTATTAACAGAGACGTTTTATAATAGCTATAGCTTGCTTATACTCAATTATAACAATGTGAAATTTTAACAACAAAGATAAACTATATCAAGCGACCTCGCTTGTAAGATATGCCGGCTAAAAAATAAATAAATAAAAGGAAAAAAATTATAATGAAGATCGCTAACCTCTGTAAGAATCCACAAGTCAATCGTTCTCTCCAACTCTGGTGAAATAGTTCATCTACATGTTCCAGACTGACTCCCTAAACAAAAACAATATTCACCACATAATATGAAATATCCAGTATGCTTACAATTGCTTACACCACATGCACTAAGATAGTATATATATGTACATGTTCAAAGCACAGCTTATAATTATGCAGCACAGTTAAGACTGTGAAACATGAAAGCCAAATATTGGTATTCTGATGAAATAACAATGTCCTTAATAGATCAAACAACACTCATTCCCACACTACTACTCTGCCTTGTAGCAAACAATACTACCACAAACCATTCGTTTAATCTATATTTATCATCCACATTTATACATGTGAATTATCTATAAGTTAAAGGACAAACCGTGCTTTAATAGTAACGTAAGACTTTGTAAGCACAATTATAGGTAATTCAATATTTTTAGCTTAGCTAGTAGCATTAAAATTTATATAATATTCACAAAACGTTTCGGCTCGTAAGCCTTCTTCAGTTGTGAGGGTGAGGGGTATGACCGTTTAAAATAAAATAAAATAAACACAACTGTCAACTATAAAAATGCACGTAGCCGTGGGTCAATTGACGCTAGAGTTCTTGCAGGAACGAAGTCTACGTAGAGTTGAGCTCGAGGCCTTGTCTAAATTAGAGGTGGTGTTACTGCTCTGTATAATTAATGCTTCCGTTAGCCTCCTATGGAAGTAATTTGGTATCATTTTCAGAACTCTTGATTCATCCCAGTTTACTCTGTGTGACTTCTTCCATGCATGTACTGAGATGCCATTTTCGTTATCCATTCTATTCACTGCATATTGATGTTCTTTCAATTGTTTTTCTAGATTCCTGCCAGTTTCACCCACATACACTGAATTACAGTTCATGCATGGTATGCTGTAAACAACTCCTTTCTTTTTCTCCATTGGTGTTGCTTGTTTAACATGTACAAGTAATTTTCTAAGAGTTGTTGAACTATGAAAAATTAATTTTATGTTCAGGGGACTGCAAATTCGCTCAATTTTCTCGCTAATGCCTTTGATGTATGGTAAAACCAAAAGTTTGGATTCATTTTCTTTGTTGGAATTCATACTTTTTGATCTGTAATGGTTGATGTTTCTATTATAACTGGTAAAGGATAGCCATTAGCTAGGAAGGTTGTTTTGAGATGAGCTAATTCCTTGTCTAGTATTGCAAGTTGCTAATTGATGTTGCTCTAGAACTCAAACACTTGACTACTCCTGACAGAATTCTAGGGTGGTGATTTGATTTGTAATTCAGATAGCGATCAGTGTGTGTTTTCTTTCTGTAGATTGATGTGATGAAGTGACCATTCTCCCTCTTTATTTCAACATCAAGAAATGATAAATTGTTATTGTTCTCTTCCTCTGTAGTAAATTGTATTGACATGTTTTGTTTATTCAGGTGGGACTTAAAATGTAGGATGTGTTGTTGTGTATGAGGCCATAATGCAAAAATGTCATCAACGTACCTGCACCCTGGGATGAATCAAGAGTTCTGAAAATATCAAATTACTTCCAGAGGAGGCTAACGGAAGCATTAATTATACAGAGCAGTAACACCACCTCTAATTTGGACAAAGGCCTCGAGCTCAACTCTACGTGGACTCTGTTCCTGCAAGAACTCTAGCGTCAATTGACCCACGGCTACGTGCATTTTTATAGTTGACAATTGTGTTCATTGTATTTTATTTTAAACGGTCATACCACTCACCCTCACAACTGAAGAAGGCTTACGAGCCGAAACGTTTTGTGAATATTATATAAATTTTAATGCTACTAGCTAAGCTAAAAATATTGAATTACTAGAAATATAGTAGCAATGAAAATCTATGACACAATTGTAGGTAACAAAAAACAACAACAACAAAAAAAAAAAAACAATACAAGCTTACTTTTGTTTCAGGGATTAATATCCAAATAATCAAGATTACCAGTATGTAGACTGTACCAGTGACATACAAATAGCCATGAAGATTTAAAAATGTCACCATAGGTGGAAATGTAAAATTGAAGACAAAAGTAGACATCCAGTATGCAGAATTAGAAAGTGACGAACCAATTCCTATACATAATTTTTTTTTTAATTGTAATCATTTTTGAAATACTTAAACATTTCCTTTAGTATGCCCTAAAAATTTTCTTTAATTTCCACAAAAAGCTCAAAGATCATAATAATATTATCTTTACGCAAGCCTAAACTTATCTATTCTAACTTTCTCTTATATAACACTAACATTTACCTTTCACTTTTAAGGGAAATATTTCTGACGCGATAATCCAAGGAACAACCCTGTAATTTGAAAAGCAATCACTTAATGTAATCTGCCACAATAGATCCATAAACTTACGTCCAAGACCAAAACAGAAAGAAGTTATTGAGACATATGAGTACCACAACTGTATAGTTGACCGCTAAATTGGCAGGACCAAAAATCTGTTGTAGTATGCCTACCGTAAATGATACTATCAGATTCACAAAGCCTGGGCCAATGAGAGCTAGCTTTCGTCCCATCTATGAACAAAACAACAACAAAACATTGAATTGGTAATTAATTAATCATAAGAAATGAAATTTTAAAAATCAGAACATTAAATATGACAACTTTGATTACCTTATCAATAACAACAGCACTCAAAATTGAAGCTATGATTGCAATGGGTCCAAGTATGATTGAAACCAAAAATGGCTGAGAAATTCCAACCAAACAGAAAAAAGAAACAGGATAGTGCCTGCAATAACAATGAGCAAGCAAATAAATATTAATAAAGTTAAGAAATTTAACTTACCCTAATAATGTGATTACCTGTGATGACATCGAAAATAGTACTATCATCAGAAAACATCTAACAAGAAATAAAATATATTATATTAGGATTTTTTAAGGTGTACAACTGTTTCTGCTTTTATGCACTCTTACATTTTCTCAAAATTGTTGTCATGTTCACTAACTATTTACTTCATCAAACTATTTCAAATGTGCACTTTTAGTTACTAGCATAGGTTCCAAATTTTTACTGCATTATAATTAAATTTCTTTTCACTTAATTAAATCCTCACATAAAAATAGCTTCACAATAAACGTGTAGAAACATATATATAAGTATAAAAATATACAAAATTAGAAAAATGATATCAAGCTAAAATATGGAAGGCAATAGAATAAAAATTAATAAAACACGAATAGAAAAGTCTGTCATTGAATAATAAACAAAGAATGGGTATTTATAATTCCAAAATTTAGACTTTGTGCTAATAATCTTACTACTAATTAATTGGCACAGCAGTTATGATTATGAAGCATCTTACGCACAATCAAACTACATATACTAATACCACCTATTTGTATTTTATATAATTAGTACCACACCTTAAAATGTATTTTAGCTTGAAAAACTCCCTCAAAACGTTGGAATGTGCTGATTTTGTAGCCTCCACCAGATCTTCCAAATCCATTAAATTGTCAACGAAGCATCCTTCCTTTGAAGAGTCATTCACTAGTGATAGAACAGTCAATGCTTCTAGATTCCGATTCTTCATCACAAGCCACCTTGTAGTTACATACCGTGCATGAATTGACCACAACAATCTTATTCCATAAAGATAATTTAAGCACAGTGGATTTTCTATCTTATTTTACGAACGTGCACAAGAAAATTGGGCGCAATGAGGGCCCGTTACAAATAGCTTTTGGGCTTACACATTCAATTATTGGAGCATGAAATAAGCATGTTATAATTTCATACTGGCCATATGTGCTGAAATACAACTCCTATAAAAAATATAGATTTGACCTTCATTAGCTAACTGTCAGCCGATATGTAAGAATAAAGGCGGAAATGATCAGAATACAGTTAAATGCGTAATTCAATTTAACCACTACATGCCATACCTGGGAGTGTGTGGCATCCATATAAATCCAACTGAATAGATAAGACTAATAATGGCCATAACACCACCTGATACCCTCCATCCTTCATCAAACCTGGCAAACCCAGCATTAGTGAACAATCCTATAAGAATCCCGATAGCAAATCCTGGCCCTATCACTGATATGAGTAATCCTCGTTTAGTCTTGGGGGACATCTCACCAATATACACTGGCATCAGTACATACAGGATTCTATGTAGATAAGAAAGCACAGGTACTCAAAATAAACCTAATATAAAAATACTAGCACCCCGCAACACAGTAGCTAGCGCTTGATGTACTAACTTTTGCAAACTAGGAATGCAATAGTATAAGGTAGTTTTATCCATTGTAGCTAGCGCTTGATGTTTTAACTATAGCATAATGTAGTTTTATCCATGGTTTCACTCTCCTGCTCTCTTTCTTCCTCAACCATGCCAGCCCTGTTTTTCTTATTCCTCTTTTTAACTCATGGAAGCGAGAAGGTTACAGTACTCAGTTTGTCTGTCAGTCAGTCAGTCAGTCATCAGTTATTTTGTCACACGGATCTAATGGAAGCCTCACAGAGATTGAGACAAGTATCTAAAATAATGATGTACTGGACATTTTAAATCCCTTTAATGTGCCAGAATTTCAACTTTTTTTTCAGAAAAAGTTAGTTACAGGTTGCAGGTTCGAATCTCCAAAATGCCTTTTTTTTCTCCGACTTTTTTCCTTGTCAAACGCTTTTCGCATTCAGGTAATGATGATGCTTTACCAACTCTGATCACCTCATGAACTATTCACAAATACACACACTGTCGGTAATCATCGTCGTTACTGACACACGAGCGTATTATCATAATATAGATACTGCACAATAGTGAAGAACTATAATATAAAAGTAAAATGCTAAATATAGAGGGTTACTATACAAGATTCTCCTACCGATGCCAAACCAATAAAACTAAAATGAACCACCAAAAGTGTGAACCCTCAGCGCTACTAAACACTACCTAGTTATTACAAAAAGAACAAGTAATCTATTAGATATTTTAATCAGGCATCAATATAGCTCAAGCAATGAAATTGGTCCTCGTAGGTACCAGCTTTCTGTTAAAAGAAGTGAAGTTTCGCATTGAAAATGTATACCGGTGAGGGTGTTTCTGGCCTGTTTAGCTTCTTCTCTTATGAAGACAGCATTTCAATGTAGCTGAAAGCTTCGTGTTTTCTCAACAATTAGCCCGAAATTAAAAAAAAGTAGCACAATGAAAGGTCCTAAATCTTCGTTATGAGTAAGTTCATACCTAAAGCAACGGTTAGCCCTTTCGACGTTGACTTTCTTCAACACTTCAGGCGTCTTTTATAATTTGAATGCGATTTTTGAATTTCCACAGCAGGGCGACCGCAAATACCCATAAACAAACAGCCAGGCATATAAAGTAGGTAGCTATAGCCTTATAACAAGTCAAATAAGCTTCTAAAAGCCTGAACATGAACCTGAACCAGTCCATCTTACAGCAGGCTTCGAGGAGACTCCGAGGATGTAGACCTATCAATTGCTCTCAATGTCCAGTAGGAAAAACTTTATCCATATTCTTGCAAAATGCTGAGGGACTCTCTATAGACTTTATACTTTCTATATTGAGTGTTTAAAGTTCGTAGATAACAAAAGTTAGGGCGCTTGGCGCCCTGGAAATTCTCGGTCAATTAAATTACTCAATTTCTGTTTTCAGACAATTAAAAAACATACGTAACCTGCCAATACGGGTTCAATATTTTTTAAAAGGAAGTACAACACCTACTTTACATATAAAAAAGAAATGACAGTTTAATAAAATAGATTTTTTTTTTTAATTCAGAGAACGCATACCTGTTTTCGCCCGCATATATGCGGTTACGGCATTGAAAGAATTATTATCAGTAATCTCCAAATCAGAGCATGACAGACAGACAGACAGACAGACAGACAGACAGACAGACAGACAGACAAACAAATAGACAGGATGACCACTATAACCCTCTCACGCATGCACGCTGAGGGTTAATAAATGATAGATAAACCAGTATATTGGTGAGTGAGCAAAGTGTGGGAGACTCTCTCAGGTGTGATTAAGGCTAATTGGTATTCCGGCATATAATCATAACCAATTACATCACAGATTACAGTCCGACAATAATTTGCATAACAATACCAGTTATTTTTTTTGCACACAATGCCCAAAAAGTAAAAAAAAAAAAGTCAGATTAAGTTTCCTAGCAGAGAACTAATGAAATAATATTCTGGCCCTAGAAAACAGAGTAATGGAAGTGCTATAAACAAGAGCATTTACATTTGTTGATCTGGTTGAATAGCTGTCACTGTGACTTCAAACCTGCTCACTAATTTACATGTCTAACATTATAAGCCACATGGTGAGGTGCACGTAAGAGCTGATATGAAGAGTGCAAAGACTTGGTAAAGGGTGTAGGACAGCCCCCTCATTACAGGAGCAAACACTACATTTGTTGAGACTATTCTTTCGTATAAAAAAAAGGGGGGAAGCAGTGGAAGGAATTGACAGACTTTCTCACACCTTGCAAATAAAATGACAACTACACATACCAGACAGATTTTTCAGCAAGCAACAAAAGATGACACAGTGTGAAAAAACAAAACAAAACCAAAAGACAAGTCAATATTATTATAACACAGTATGAATGGGCTAGGCAAGCAAATAGGAAAAAAATTGCAATGATATACAATGATGTTGGCTAGACAATCTCGTCATTATTCATATTTGTGTTGTTTATATAAAATAATGGCTTTATATTTGCAATTGAGTAAGTGTTCAATAAGTCAGTTTGGGAAATTAAATATTGACGTGATGGAATTTAGTTAGCCATAATGCAAGACTACTGTGGACTGTCCACCAATGAGAGAAGAAACATAAGAAGAGAGAAAAGATGAAAGAGAAGAAAATGCTGAATATGTTTTTGTATCATGCTATGCTATTATTTATAACAGTTAGGTGTATTTTATGCGCGTGTGAGTTGACTTATCCATTTAGGTAAATGGTCGATCAAATGTTAGCCAACTTGTGGATATGCATTTGGCTTAATGTAGAACTTTACATATGTTCATGTATCGTGTGCTATTTTAGTCTCTCTCTCTCTCTTTTTTTTTTTTTTGCTAAGTTCGGTTCTTGATCAGTTGCTCAAGCTTAATTATAGTTATTTTTTTAAAAATCAAAGATTGAATGGGCCAAGCATACTTGAAGGATTTGCATCTAATACTACAGACTCTGGTGGTAATTATCAAAGTTACTGTCTGTAATCTGAGGCAGTGATTTATTACCCCTACAGTTACTAAATATACTGTCTAACTGGAGAAACAGCCAAAAATGATTAGAAAAAACATTTCAAAAGTGATGTAAACGACCCATTATTTATACATTTATGAATAATTCCATACATCTAAACCTGAGAGTGTTTATCTCACTTCCTTAGGTCACAAAATGTAATTGTCAAGATATTAAATATAAAACAATACCCATTAAATTTTTACTTACCCTATACAAATTCCATTCATAATACGTCCTAGGAAGGCCATCCTGCAAAACAATGTCAGTAATTCTTTATTAACAGTTCAACTGAAGTATGACAGTGACAATAAATTGCTTTCTCAACCCTCTCGTTCCTGAATTGTTTGGACGCATGCGGAAAAAATCTAATCGTCGACCGCGGAATAGAGCATTACCGTTTTATTTTTTTAACTCGATGCTGGCTGGGAAAACCCCATAGCAACCATATATCACTAAATAGACCAAGAGTTTGGGATTCCCCTCATTTTTTGATTGAGAAAATTGAATAATATTTAGGCCCTCTACTAATACTTTAAAAAAAAAAAATTTCCCAAAAAATTCCACTTTTCCCATCAATAAAAAAAAAAAAGAAATAATATTGTTTGATGTATTTTATACCTGTATTATTATTAGTTCAACAATAAAATATGTTGTTTGTTGTGTTTGGTGCTGATTGTGATCATGTAGGAGACATCTATGAGTGTCCACAAGGAACATATGCCATCGGACGTCGAGCTCCACTACAAAACAATTTCATATACACAAAAGCACAAACAACAAAGATATTTGTAATACATACAACAAATTATATATAATTGCAACTTTACGATGTATTGTATGCGGTTTTGTTTGAACCCCTGGTATGTATACTCCACACTGTACATGAGAGAAACAATTGTTGTATTGAGAAAGTGTAATTTGAAAATGAAAAGCAGTACAAGCACACACGTGGAATTCAACTTACCCGGCATGGATGGTGTCACAGACTGAACGATCCCTCCCAGGTTAGGATCCGTAACCTCCATACAATACCAAAAAAACACAGTGATGTTTGTAACATAACAGCTGGCCTCACTGAATTGCCCTACCCCCCCCCGTCATTGCTTTTCGCTGACATTCTTGTGCCATAACCCCCCCCCCCTAACTGGACACCCAAATATCAGTAAGTTGAAATGAAATTCAACTTACTCGGCATGGATGATGTCACAGACCGAAAAAGACCCCTCGAGTTCGTTTTCTCCCAGGTTGAATCCGGAAGCGCCACATACTGTTTGTCCACGGTTGCTCTCTCTCATTCCACAAATGCACGCACACACATACACACACACAAGAAAAAAGAAGCTACAGGTGAATACAGATCATAAAAATAAATGTATAATTTATTATACATAAATTGACTGGTGTACACACACACACACACACACACATGAAATTCAAATTACATGGGCATAGTAGTCCCGATCCAAAAACATCCAGAGTTCCCTCCCCGGTTAGATCCGGAAGCGCCCATACACATTTACATCGAGCGTGAAGCTCCACTACAACACCACAAAAACACAGACAACGACAACAATGATATTTGTGTCACAATACATATTACAACTTTTGGGAGCCACAAATATCAAAGTCTGTGGTCCTTCACACAAAAGATTATGGAATATCAATGGGTGTGTTGTCCTCTTTCTTCCACTCCTACCTCATCCACCCGACTCTTCTTCTTTGGTGCCCGCCTTCTCCGACCGCGAGGACGTCCAGAACTCGGAGCAGGAGGAGCCACTTCATCACTGGAACCTGCTGCCTCTTAGTCTGCTTCATCATTGGAAGACTCAGGTCCGGCATCCTCTCCTTCATCACTGGAAGACTCTGTTCCTGTCGCCGCCTCATCTGCGTCCTCTTCACAATCGGGGTCGGTGACTGCATACACATCTGGTCCTAGTAGTACATGTGGTAAAAAAAAATTTTTACTTTTTTTGAAAACTTGAAATTGTTCAAAAAACCACAAACCACTTTCAAATCTCAAAACTCAATGAAATATATATATATTATAGCTAAACAGCTTTCTCTACCTCAATATAGCTACAAATAAGTCCTTTCCACCTTTCTACAACAGAAGCTTGCTAGTTTTCAAGATAAAGACAAGAGAAAGACAAGCTTACCTCGATCATCTTCTTGACTCCCATTGTCAGTATCAGAGTTGACGGGGTCTGGTCCACCAACCCTGATACAGGGCCTCCTATAGCCGTAGATGTCGTCTCCCTCCTCTCCGCTTGATCCTGAGTCGCTAGAGTCAGCATCAACGAAGTCTAAAACTTCCACAGCACTGTAACCGGTAGACGCCATCTTTCCAAAATGACTTTGAAAAAAATTCAAATTTTGCATAGTTACCTGAATCACACGACACGCTCACTTTTTTCCTATGATGTAATAAGCATTACCTAAGACTGTACGTAATGTGGAGGCCCCCAGTTGAACTGGCGATTTTATAAAAATAGGAGAAGACAGTAAGTCAATCCGCAAAGTCTTGGTCGGCAAAGAAGCGGTTGTTTCAAGGTGTTATGGAAGGCTACTGGGCTCAAGCAATTTTTCGCTGCTTCTACAAAGCTCTGGAGATGACTGGATCCATAAATGAAGCTGCTGTGAAGAAAGTAACTTTTTTTGAAATTAGACGGAGAACAGATGTTGTTGTTTTTTGCCGAGGAAGAAATAAACGCAACTGCTGTGAGGTACTGTTGAAGCAGTCCTGGCTTAAAGCTATTTTAGATGCTTCTCCCCCAATGCATTGGGCACCTGTGTATGTAATCTGAAGGTTCTAGCTATAAAGTAACTATTTTTTTTAATTCGGAGAAGCCGACCGGTCGTCACTCGCTTCTAAGCGGAATCCGGAACGAAAGGGTTAAATAAAATTGCTAGCAATGTGTGATATTTAACAATTTTGGTAATGTTACAACATTTATAATTATATATATATAGTACTTATTACATGAGTCAGAGTGTGATATAGCAAAATATTTCATGAGCAGGCTAATTTATTTTCACGAGCCAGAGGCGAGTGAAAATAAAGCCTGAGAGTGAAATATCTAGCCATATCACTCTGACAAGTGTAATAAGTTGTTTATTCCACACTAGATATCTTTACTACTGTAGTTAGTACTAGAGGAAGGGTAACTCACAGTGTAAAGTTGGTAGTAGGGGCTACTCACACCCACAGCTGATATTTTAGCAGCTGCTCTAACCCTGTTGGGTATGGTGAGCCAGAGGAAGGTAGCTGTACAAACCAAGAAAATTGAAAAGTTTGGCCTGTTGCTACAGCTACAAGGGTAATGAGCTTGCTCAGTACAGAGTGAAATAACAGCGTGAAATATCATGAGTTGTTTCAAGGGTTATGTACCTAAAGATATTATTGTGAAGATATCTAGGATGGAATAAATATAATAATAATAATAATATATACATATATATATATATATATATCTTCACAATGTTAATTTTAGGTACATGACCCATGAAATAATTCAGGTCATCACATGAATGTTACTCATAAAGCTCATTATCCCAGTAGTAGTAGTTGGGGGTGTGGGGAGCCCCTAGAGAGTTTTACAAACTTTACACAGAGAGTTATCAACCCTAATGCAAACTACTTCAGTGAAGATATCTAGCGTGGAATAAACCATTTATTACACTTGTCAGAGTGATATGGCTAAATATTTTACTCTCAGGTTTTATTTTCACTGCCTCTGGCTCGTAAAAATAAATTAGCTCGTGAAACATTTCTCACCATATCACACTCTGACTCATGTAATAAGTACTGTATATAACATTTGTTTTCTGGTGTACGTGTGTGTGCATGTATGTTGTTTGTAAAGCCTTTTCTCTGTAAAAATAGGGCTAAAGAGAAATGGATACAGTAAGTAGAGGCTTACCATACATAATTGTAGTGGGAAGACGCACTCAGAGCAGATCCTACAATCATCACGAGTCCTGACAAAGCCAGTGTGTATTTACGACTGATAAGGTCTGCCAGCTCTATTTAAAAAAAAAAAAAAGATAGGAAATATATGCTTATGTATTATATTCACATATCACCAACAAATGGTCTCTCAGAAAAATGTGTTACTTGGATTACTTTCTCTTTTTGAGTGCATTTCAAGATAATATCATTTAAGGGTGGCCGCACACCGCCTACGCAATTTTTTGTTGATGGTTGCTATGCACGATTACTGACTATTGTATACTTACAAGGGCTTCTCCACTACAACACAAGAACAAAGTACCTGCCGAAGGAGCCGCTCACTAATTTTAGAGCGAATCTGGAGGAAATAGCTACTTTATGATTAATTCGCAATTTTTTCTATTTATAAGATATTGAAAAATTTTCGTTGTGGTGCAGTTCATTTTTTTTGTTTACCCGTGTGTAACATTTTTGTGTCGTTCTCATTATTAGATTCCAAGAAAAACTGATGCAAAATTTGGAACTTTAATTCCACTTGCAATTCTTAAGAAATAGCCCCACCCCCATATCTCGTACTATGAGTACGCGAGCAATTTTTTTTCAATTAGTTTGTATTGGTTCTAAAAAGAGCCTCCCATATCAAGAGTAACAAACATCAATACAACAGTAACAAGAGAGTCAGAAGAGAGAGCAGTTTCTTGGAGATAGCCAGAGGTGAAGGTATTAGATCTGCGCAGCTTGGGAAGTCTGGTGGATCCATCCGCTTGAGTTCAGGTGCGTAGAGTCCGGAGAACAACTACAGGAGGAGAGGCAGCCTGGTGCACCTTGCTGCGTGAGACGACGTATGGAGAGTTGCTGTAAACGGATATGAGACAACAAGAAGTAGTAGGGTGGCTTAGAGGAAAAAAGTGGGGACTTAGTTACATCTTGACAAAAGTCCCAAATTTTTTTTGGTGGTCTATATGATCATACTAACTAGAAAAATCCATGATGCTGCAAGCACAAATTTGAAAGGAGCCACGGAAATTAGCCAATTTAACCAATTTAGTGACGTTCAATGATCAAAATTAGTTTATGTAAGATAAACTTTGAATGAAAGTCTAAATACAATTCTTAGTATTTTGTATATCCATAGACTACCCAAATCTAAGGCTGCAAGCTCAATTTTGAAAATGAGCCAAAGTTTTATTTTAAAAATATATATATTTGTGTCCAATATTGGAATTTGAGTGGTCTATATTGATCCTACCAAAATTTATATTTACCATCATAACTTGAAAGTGAGCAAACTTTTATTTGTAAAATTGCATTATTGACTTTCAAAAATAATAATATATGTGACATTTTTCAGAATGTCCATAGCATGCTTAATCATCGCTGGACTATCTGCCTTCTCATAGAAGAGTGGCAAAAGAGCAGTGGTTGCAGATTGGTTAAGTACATCAGGTTGACAAGAAGCATGAAAACTTGCCCAAGATATTGGCTGGTACTCTTCCATGGTTGACTCTAATGCCATCATAGCACGTTTGAGCCACTTCTGCTCCTGTAACCTTGCACTCTCTAGGTTACCATGAAATTCAAAACAGAGCCTAACTGGCACAGATGTCTTACTTTCATTCAAAGCTACAGCTGGAACTATGGCATAGGAAGCAGCTGGAAGAGAAAGCGCATCAGTAGCGTCTGCAGCAGGTTGAGACCATCTTCAACAATAGTATCAGTGTATCTTCAGAGTGGTACTCAACGCTACTAATACCTGTATGAAATGAAGAGTCAGCAGTAGTAGATGACGGGTTGTGGTCTATGTTGTCCATTGCACCAGTAAAATGCCCCTTTTGCAAATGCGATGGACAAACAACATCATTTAAGCGGTATTGCCTGCACATTGAAAGAGCCATGCTCTCTTCTAGTTGGAGAACCCGGTCATAAGTGATACTGATACCCAGACTACTAAACTGTTCAATAAGTTTTTTGCTGCGCAAGTGAGAATGAATGTTCAGGCCTATATATAATAGGAAGGGGGGGCTCTCGATCAAGTGTGTGACGATGGGTACTAGTCACAGATTCTGCCATTTGTTGTTTTTTCTTGTTAGTTAAACAAAATAAACTGAGATATAGTAAGGCAAATTTGGGTATCAACGCAATCAACACAAGGACCATACAAGATCATTGAAATTAAGAATTTCAAGTTATATGGTACCGAATCCTTTTGACAGTCATTGGCAAAATTGCCGTCAAACATGAAATTATTTATATCAGATATTTCACTACAACCAGCTTTGCAACACTAGCCAATTGTGTGGCTTCTGATTTAGAGTGAGATGGAAAACAAGCATTTTGCATTATTTTTTTCATCCCATCAGGAAAAATCAGGACAACATGTCTTCCATCAGAATGTTCTTGCATTCCATGCTGCTTATAGTGATCGAGAAGCTCACCTTTAAACCGGGTTTTGTTTACTGGATGAAGTACTTTATCCGTTGTTCATAAACTCTGCATAGTTCACCCAACTTAAAGGAGTAAATACCCTGACTTAAGGCATCATCTATCTGCACAACAACCTCAGAAAATGCACGTCCTCTAGCTTGCTTTGAGGAGTTTTGTGTTGAAAAGGTACGATATCGATTTTGATACATTGTCAAGCAGTGAAGGTGATATTTTGCTTCTAAAGCAATTAAATCTCCACTACTAACTTTTGCAAATAACTCACGATCACTCATCTCGGTAGCAATACCCTTAATGGATTTATCAACGTTCAAAGTCGTGACTTCATGTAGCTGTTTGTTGTGGTTTTATCACAAAATATGCAAAGGTCCCTTAGTATGCTACTGTGACATTTCGGACGATGATGTTCATCTTCAATTTCAGTTGATTCCCTCTTCCTCTTCAATATAGCACGTTCCAACATTGAATTATTGAATTTTTGATGGCACTGCTTGTGCCATGAGGCTTTGTTGCTCAAGAAATTGGTAGCTGTTCCTTCATCTCCAAAGTCTATTCTGACTGGCAAAGAATTGATTTTCTGGAGTTCTTCAACATTCTTCAAGAAGTTCTTGTACACATCCAAAGCATTTCTAGAAGGACAACTCAAATCTTGTTGACTTAGCCTGACAGACTATGCACAGTTTCCAGTCAATCTTGTGGGCCATGCTGTCCAGATGAACAGTACTCCAGATGATGCCCTGTCATGTAGCCTAATCAGCATTCATGTAGGATTTTATAGTTACAAAATTGACAAAAGCACCAAATTTTGTCAGTAGATAGGAGACTATATGGACTATCAGAAATGGTATGGCTGCAATCACAAATAACAACTGGAGTAGACTTAAGGACATTAACAATAAAAAAAAACGCGAAAATTAGCGCAAAAATAGGAAGATGCTTTTTAACCCTTTGCGTACGATCGTCACGAATTCGTGACCGCCGTAACTTAACGCGCGCGTACGATGGTCACGAATCTGTGACACACCGGGTGCGTCAAGAGAATACGGCTGTCACGAATTCGTGACAAGCTCCTTCCTGCTCTGTTATTACAGTTACAGAGCGCGTAGCGCGCTAAAACTTTCAGTAGCTTACATAGTATACATTTTGCAATCTCTATTCTACAAAATAAGTCTTATAAAATAAGTATAACTTATATCAAGTGCTCCAACTGAATTTAAAAAAATTTTTCTACACTTTGTGTCTAGCTATTTTCAAATAGAACATCTACTAAGAAGTAAAGGCCTAAAGTAGCTAGAAATAAGCAAACTAAAACTAGAACTTACACTTGGGTGTGATTTCTCCTTTCATAAATATAAGCTAAAAAAATAGCTAACAAACTATGGCCTCCTCGATAATTCCAATTAAGTTTGTATTCAAAACAACTCTATAAACTATAAACAACGAATTACCATAGCTACAACACTAGAGGCAGATTATTTGAGGCCTAACACAAAAGAAACACTCGTCCGTTTTCTTTTTCCACGTGTCGAACTCCAACTGGTAAAACGCCGTCTCAGGCAACTAATTGGTTTTATGGCGTGCGCGTATTTAATTACATAATTGCTCGCCCGCGTTCGTCCGCAAAGGATTAAGGTGTGTAAAGCTGGACTGTATATGCATGTGTTAATAAGTCTAGTTATAGCTGCTTAAGCTACCCTACTAAAGCTAAACTAAAACACAACAACTTCGCAAAGTATACTTCTGCTACTACTGCGCAATAGTTTCTGCTCGCGTATTATCGAATGGTGGGGTATTGGCAGGGAATAAATTAATGTCCGGATCTACAGGCGGTGCTCGTTGCTATGTAGCGGCCACACTTAATGTTAACCAACAGTGTTTGATATTGTGTTGTTTGATATGAATTATACAGTCGTCGAGACTTATATAGAGCTAACTCCAGTCAAAGATAGAATTATCACTGTTCTGTCATGTTATTAGCAAGTAAGTTGTTAATAGTGAGACACAATCAGTGTATAATTTGTGATTATATATTATGTGTGCACATATGGACATATAATTACATTATTGCATGTGATAAAACTAGAAATTGACGGTCATTGGGTGCACAACTGACTTAAATGATAAAACAACTCACCCCTGAATGCAACATACCACAGATCTAGAAGTATCTAGAGAGCTACTACATAATATTTCTTCACTAGCATACCATTACAATCACTCCATTAACATGAGTATGCTACAAAACAATAACTTAATATTAGATTCTCACTTCAACCATCTAAATACTAGCAGAAAGATCATAAGTAAAAATTTTCATCGATTTAATTTTTAATTTAAAAGCCACTCTAGTCTCCATTTAGTAGGACATGACACTATTTCATCTCCCAATTTTTTGACTTACTGCCAGCAAATAGTGATCCAATGACACATCCCAGACCACTTAAGGCGATGAACAAACCCTACAACCAAAAACAAACAAACATAACAACAAGGCCATGCGAACTTGTCTAGCAAACGCTAACCACAAGGGCTGTGCTGTTGTCTGATCCTAAGCTGCAAGTTTGAGCCGTACTATTGGTAAACATCTGAGGGAACATAGATGGAAAGTTCTCTTGAAAACCTTTCATTTCCAACATACCACTCATAGAACTGTAATACAAGAAAGTCTGCAGTAAATTAATGTTAATGATCGGCTGACCGACCCCATGTGAGCCCTTTAGCTTTGGCAGTCTGGCTTTGGGTGGGGCCTTTGCAGCTGTAATTAGCCCCTTTCCCTGCACTTCGAGATGGCTTCTGATTAGGGGGAAGTGGCTTGTGAGGGTTGAGCTAACTCCCTCACAGCCCACCCAAAGCCTTCACAGTGACTATGAAGTGAAGTCACTGGAAGTGTTTATCCAGTCCCTTTACTCCCTCCTACACTCCTCCTGTGCTTAGGGAGGTGGGTGGGAGCCAAACAAATAGAAGCTTCTCTTGCCACCTTGCTATAGCTTTGCCCCTGCTCTACTAACCACTGGTTTTAACATACTATGATATAGTTGGTCAATGTATGCTCACTCTTATGAGGTTTGTGTACAGACCCAATTCAATTTTAATGCAGCTCATATATTGCATACTGAAACCTTTTATAAAACATCACATGGTGTATGGTCCATTCTACTAGCTACCTACCTGGTTATCTAACACTTTTATTGCCCACCATTGAGAATAATGTACTCCCCAAATGTTAAAAGGATACCACAAGATTACAATTGCACTTTTTTTTGGTAAAGATACAAGTAAACGATAAATAATTGAAGCATTATTATTAATATTTTCAACCTGACATCAGATAGAAAGAAGCTTCTGGCTTCAACACTTACAAACTAATGTCTTTCTTCACCCTAACCATTTTGCTACTCTTATCTAAGCAGTGTGTTTAGAGTGAGCACAGCAAGCTTAACCACCACATTTTGAGTAACCAAAACTGTTTGCCCAACTACTAAGGTAATAGAGATGCTCCATCTAGTAATGGCTTCTGGTCGACTAGCTAGTTCTAATTACATATTAAAAACAAGTGCTAACCTGTTGTGATAACCTGTTATAATGCCTCCTAAGGCAACAAAAAGCGCCAGAAACCAAATTTTAAGCATAGTTTAAAGTGACCCTTTTGCTTCTCAATTCATCCACTAATCCATGGGGCGTAGTTTAAGTTAAACCATAGAAAGGGGGTTAGAAACGGATGTAATAAAAACGTACAGATTTTATATGCAAGTGTCGGCCACTAAAGCCTTGTGAGATAGCACTTTGAACCCTATCTGAGTATTTTGAAACCGCTTCTTTGTCGTACGAGCGCCCTTGGGGTTTGTGGTGCGTCTTAATTGTGGTTCACTAACTGGCTTTGAGTGACAGTTGGTCCGTTCCTGGTGGTTTTTAACTGCAGGCTTTCCTCTGATAATGAATAAAACAATATTTGGTGGAATTTATAAAGAGCGCTCACCATTACCTCCTGGATTTGTTAACAAACACAATTGTTGTTATGCTAATAGTACAGTTCAGTGCATTTTAAATGTTCCTTCAATATATTTGCTGTGGAGATGTTTAGATGTAATGCACACTGATTGCAATGAATGCTTGATAGACAATTTTTTTAAAAGTTATATGTGCTTTATTAAGGATGCTCATGTGTGGTTCAGGAGCTAAAGCGCATAAAGAATTGTTACCAGTATTCTATGCGTCGAAGAACTCTAGACACTTGGCACCTATGCTTCAAAACTTGGGAGGTAAGAGGAACACTTGAAGGGTACCTTAATAATTAAACTCACTACCAATCATGCAGCAAAAATCTTGCCTTTAGGTAAGTTAATGCAATGTTTGTTTTTAAAATGAAAAATATCTCAGTATCCACTTGTAGATGCCAGAAAATTACCACAAAAAGAAGAAATATTATTCTAAATAATTTACCAAAATTATTATGTTTATGCATCCAAAAATCATCGTAAGTTCTGTAATTTTCTACTTCTCTACTTTTATGATATTTATTTATATACAGAAGTACTAATAATGTTCAGCTTCAGGTAAATTTTGCGCTTAACATAATAATGAAGTGAAAAATATTAAATAATCTATATTATTTTTCTTTGTTTATAGAATATTATGATCTCCTGTCAGGTGAACACCAATAGAAAATGTTACAAATTAACAGGAATAATAGTTCATACATCACTCTACGATGGTTGCGGACACTCTACCACCTTCTTGAGGTCAAATTTGAGTGACACACACTGGATGTACATGAATGATGCACAGTTTTGTAATTTGATAATATAATAATACAGTTTGTTTGAATGTATTACTGCTCACTATAGATCAAATTATGTACATATGTATTAAGGTGATGTCAGTTAGTACAGCTACTGTACTTCAGCAGCAACCCTATCAGCTATTTTATGATGAGCTGGCTAAAGGTTTGTTAAAGACTAATAATAATATCATCAATTAAAATTCATGTGTAAACCATTTATGGTAGAGCCCTCAAGCTCAGTGCTACCTATTGAAGCGTGCACTCCTATATTCGGACCTACTTGACTGACGAAGTTAGTTAACCAATTGTATGCAAAAAGAACAGGGTTTAATACGTTAATCTTATGTAGGTTATTTATCAGTACGCTAATTTGGTAGTCAAGGAAGCTTACAAGGTATATATACATTTGTATTTATATTCTCAATAATTTTTTTTTTTTTTTACTTCATGCTGACTATTAACAGGAATTTGGTACCATGCCTATAATACTCATTTCATTCCTAAGTTTGTTCAGAGTGGATACCAAGGATTGAAAGATGGTACAAGCAGGTATATACTTTAAAGTAGTTTAAAGTTAACGTCCAAAGTATTGGTGTCATACATAGGTAGATATTGACAAGCAAGATCTCCTCCTTTTTCCAATCCATGCTAATGGAAATCACTGGACTTTATTAGTAAATAAATTATATCGAATTTGTACCAAGGTAACACTGTTTTCTGTTTGCAATTTGCAATTAGACCATTGATATTAAGGCAAAGTCAGCTGAATATTATGATTCTTTACTGACAGACAATTCTACTTACTGGTTACAAATCAAGTACGTATGCCCTCCTATTCCATTCATATATGGAACTGGTATTATTGGTTAACTGGTATATAGGTCTTATTATGAGTTGCAAGTGCAAGCAATTATAGATGGATGAGTGGAAATATGTGCAGAGAAAGGTATAAATAGTCATTATTGTTATGTAAACATACACGTTGTCTGTCCTGCAATGCTCACTAGGATATTCCTAAACAAAAAAATGGAATTGATTGTGGAGTCTTTGTTTGCCAGGTTAGCAAAATATGAACACATTACAAACCAAAACATATATGCATTTGTTTCTACATGTAGTATATCTACTACCGATAACTATGTAGCTATGTAGCTACTGAACTACTTAGGATGTGGTACTTTCAGAGAATTTTAAGTTCATGAATTTTCGGCTATGGGTGAGCCTTCTAGTGAATTTCCACAACTAAAAAGAAATGAAGTAAAGCCAACTGTATATAGTCAGCTAAAATAAAGGACAAAGACTGTTGTGAATGGGGTGCAGCCCTTGAATGAGGTGTTAACAAAATGAATGAAGTGACAATTTGTGCACAGACAAGTGATTGAGTAATAAGCACACATATATGTAACTCTAGAAATGGAATAAAGTAAATAAGTCCTGAGAGTCAGGTAACGTGGGGAAGAAGATATGGATAAGACAGGGAAAGAGACACAGAATAAAGTTACATGTGTATGTGTATGTATTGATAGAAGCAAATAACACAAGCGTTTTTCCAAGTGTCCGACGAGGCCGAGGAGGACACTTGGAAAAAAGAACCCCTGATGAGGCCAGGGGCGTCTGTGAATGGTGATATAACATGTTAGGGTGGTAAGAGAGAGAGACATGAGTAGCTATATAAGTTAACGAGTTATCTTTACTTGAGGTTACTTTTCTGCTGCGTAGGTGGTAGGCATGGGCAGCTGTTTCCGTCGAGGTGGGGGTTCTGGTGACCAGATCTCCAGTACATGGTGGTCTTTTCCTGGCTACCATAGGTTGGAATGGCAGGTCAGGGTCAAACAGAGCTGCTAGTACTTCAGATGTGGAGATGGATGGGTGTTGTCTGACAGATAGAACAGTTGAAAGGTCAGGCAAGGTTTTGTTACCTATATGTTTGAGTCTTTCAGTCCTCTGGGAGAAGTCCACCTGGTCAGCAATACTTCTAAACATTCTCCTTGGGTAACCTCTTGCCATAAACCACTGTTCCAGCTCCTCCATGTTTGTAGCAAATGTCTGGGGCGAAGAACATCTTCTGAGCATATACGAATGATCTCACCACGTACAACTCCTTGGAGGTTGCACTTGGGATGGGCCGATGAGTAGTGAAGGTAGCTGTGTGGATCGATGGCCTTGGTGTAGGGTTTCACGTCCAGTCTGCCTTCTTCTCGGAATCGTTCTCCTTTGTAGAGAGTGACTGGTAACTATGTAGCTATGTAGCTACTGAACTACTTAGGATGTGGTACTTTCAGAGAATTTTAAGTTCATGAATTTTCGGCTATGGGTGAGCCTTCTAGTGAATTTCCACAACTAAAAAGAAATGAAGTAAAGCCAACTGTATATAGTCAGCTAAAATAAAGGACAAAGACTGTTGTGAATGGGGTGCAGCCCTTGAATGAGGTGTTAACAAAATGAATGAAGTGACAATTTGTGCACAGACAAGTGATTGAGTAATAAGCACACATATATGTAACTCTAGAAATGGAATAAAGTAAATAAGTCCTGAGAGTCAGGTAACGTGGGGAAGAAGATAAGGATAAGACAGGGAAAGAGACACAGAATAAAGTTACATGTGTATGTGTATGTATTGATAGAAGCAAATAACACAAGCGTTTTTCCAAGTGTCCTCCTTGGCCTCGTCGGACACTTGGAAAAACGCTTGTGTTATTTGCTTCTATCAATACATACACATACACCTGTAACTTTATTCTGTGTCTCTTTCCCTGTCTTATCCTTATCTTCTTCCCCACGTTACCTGACTCTCAGGACTTATTTACTTTATTCCATTTCTAGAGTTACATATATGTGTGCTTATTACTCAATCACTTGTCTGTGCACAAATTGTCACTTCATTCATTTTGTTAACACCTCATTCAAGGGCTGCACCCCATTCACAACAGTCTTTGTCCTTTATTTTAGCTGACTATATACAGTTGGCTTTACTTCATTTCTTTTTAGTTGTGGAAATTCACTAGAAGGCTCACCCATAGCCGAAAATTCATGAACTTAAAATTCTCTGAAAGTACCACATCCTAAGTAGTTCAGTAGCTACATAGCTACATAGTTACCTTTTGAAGAGGTAAGACAAAGATGCATTCTGTTATTATCACATGCCACTAGTGACTGTTATATATAGTTTTTTGTGGCATTATATACTTATGTTAGAAACATATTATGGGGATTTTTCGCAAAATAATGGTAGAATAATTATTAAATGGAGCTCTTGTGTAAGTTATTTATGTTAATTGTAATTAGTGATCACTCTGTAATGAATTATTTTAATAATAAAGGTATCCTGTGGAGAAACAAAGCATGCAATGAAAGAGAGTCATGTTATTGATTGGAAGAGTAGTAAAGTGATTGACATCTGCCATCAGTTATACCCTCGTTGTTATTTGGAATCATGGTACATTAAAACTGAAGGGAGCAAGATCAACAGAGATGAAGGATTGTTGCCTCAAGTTTATAGTAGCCTAGTGAAACATACAAACAAAACTAAATAGCTAACCCTCAGGACTCATGGTTACCACCAAGTGCTTTAACATGTACCACCCTTAGGCTTTCACCTGTCATAGTAACTATTTATTTATTTTTGAATCATTACCACTGATGAAGGCTACAGTCCGTAGCTGAAACGTTTGGTGTTTTAACTGTTTGTGTATTTTGGTCAGTGATTATCTCTAAATATAATATATAACTTTCATTCACATCTAGTGTACTGTTTCAGCTTCCAGCGTGTGCTTCAATTTCACTTCATCTGCCTCACAATGTTCATCTGAATCAGTTCTTTCTGCTGTCACAATTCCAAGCAATGTTCCCACTTCAATATCTGTTTTACAACATTCATCTAAGACAGTTCTTTCTGCCATCAATGTTCCAAGCAATGTTTCCACTTCATCTGCTTCACATAGTTCATCTGTATCTGTTCTTTCTGCTGTCAATGTTCCAAGCAATGTTTCCACTTTACCTGCCTCACAACATTAACTGTTCTTTCTGCTCTCACTGTTCCAAGCAATGTTCCCACTTTATCTTTTCAAATTGTCAACTTCTTCTGACAACTTGTCTCTCATGAAATCTATTGAGTCAAATTCTACTGACGGATGCAAAGTGCAAAACACTTGCAAAGTGTGTGGTGTAAATTACTCTCATCAAGCCAGCTTATTCAAGCATAACGAGTATGATGACGGTTAAAGAGGAAAAGTTATTGTTGAGGTTAGAACAAATAAATATTTATTAGTTTAGAAAGTGTTAACATAACATGGCAATTTATATCTTCGTTTAACAATTTCAAGGTGAAAATAAAGTTTTCTTTGCTAGTTTTATTTATTCTTTATCCACTCTACTGGCAGCTAGCTTTAGTTTTAATGAAATGTATTGTCTTCTAAAATAATTTAGTTATAGTTTTTTTTTCGTGTTCTCTATGTACAGCAGTTTTAGTTTCTTACCAAAAGTAAAATACCCCAGTCACACAAATCTCTATCCACATCCCTGTGATTATATTTTGACGACCCAAAGCACTATCAAACTGTTCAAAACCATTAATATAGACTAATTTCAAGCAATATTGGGATAATGTCATAACATCTACAGTAGTGAGAGTAGCTATAATCAATTCACAAGTTCACCGTCAATTAAAGGAATTTACAAAACATTAATTTGCACTCCAATATTATAATAAAAATTTAATACAAGTAAATGCAACAATCTATAGAATCATAAAAATAACAATTGTACAATCTACTATCAAGTATCTTTGTCAATTTTCTACAAACATGGCTAACTATAGTTATACTAGTTATAATATTTCAATTCTTGGCCACACTAAAATTGTGACTCAGACTGAGGATAGTCCTCTAAAGGAGAGTCTTCATCATTTTCATCTGAATACTGATCCTCCAGGAATAAACCTATACTCAATCGCCGCTCAGCTTTCTTGTAAGAACTGGAGAGCTCCACACTTTCAGTAGCAGGAGGAGTAGTATTAGCTACACATTAAGCATGGATAGAAATGACACAGATTTATGAAGTTTTGTTATGATTTTCAGCATGCCAATTGTGACATATTTCATACACCATAAAATAATCAGGGTTTCATAGAGAAGTGGGGGACCTGGAATTTCCCACCCGAAGTGAAAGTTATTTATAAGATTTCCTTATATGAATTATCTATTGCCAAATATGCTCTATTGTTCAAAGAAGTGTTTCTGTGCTGGTCCATTACGAAGTCAATTTACTTGAAATGACGAGCATTATAGACAGGCATAAACAATAGTTTTAATTTGATCACAATACCATTTTTGAAGCAGTATAGGTACAACCAATTAAGGCAAGAGGATTAGAGTGCTCAACATCTCAGAGAAATGATGGTAAGTGTGCTAATGCATGAGCAATAAAAACAATTAGCCTTGGGTAATATAACGATAGTCTACAGTACACATGGGAGTATTCAGGAAGACTGGGGGAGGAGGGCCAAGGGGGGCCTCTTCCAACTGAGCTTAATCAAATATGCAAACAGTGAAAATTCCGTACACAGACAACTGCATGCTAACTTATGCTACTTATTCATAAAATAATGTCTAAAATATAATCGATCATTAATTTTTCAATAAATTTCGTAAGTTTTTACCTGAATATATTTCAGCCTCTTCCTGTCATTAATGCAGTACGTATTACTATCTCAACAGACATCAACTATTTTTATCTACCCAGCTCATCACACTGCCCATGAATATCAAGTGAATATACTACTGATATGACAAGAATACATTCTTAAAAATCACTCACTTTCAAACAAAGTAGAAGGTTGTACTTTGACACCAACATGAGATGGAGTTTCCAAAAAGTGTAGATTTCTGCCAGAAAGACTTGATGTAGTACTTGAAGAAGAATCCCTTCTCTCTGGCTTGTCTGTTACCTAAAGCCATAAAATATATTCAGCAGTAGTCAGATATCAATGCATTGTTTTGTTGTTGTTATTGTTGTTTTTGCTACCAACTTGCATACCATCATTGTTGGAAGTCTATCACGAGCCATTCGATCTGAAAGCACATCAGGAGACACACCCCCAACCTATAGAGTTCAAATTTATAAAATACAAGCATAATTTTGTAATAAAACATGATAAATCTAATGTTGTAATAAGATATTTTAAATAATTGTAGAGAGAGAGACATAATATACTATTTTTACAAAGCTATTAATAGCTATTATTGTGTATTATTTTTAAACTTTTACTCATTACTTCATAAACGTTTCAACCTTGATAAATACCTTGAAGTCAAAACTAGTATCTAATGCAATGAACGAAGTTTACGTAGGAGTGCAAAGGGAGAGGGGGACAGCAAAAAAAGTGGGGGGGAGGGGCTTAAATGTTGCTATGAGTCAGCAAATTTTTGTCACTCAGTAGCATGTGTTTTTATAAACAAACAAGAGCAAGTAACACTAATGTCATGTGTTTTATCACGAAAAACAACAACAACTAAATATAGATAGGAAAGATGCTGCAGACAATAGTAGAACATGCAATTCTCTTTTGAATAGCAAAGCCTTCTGGAGATTAATCAACACATTCTTTAGCTCAATCCAAATGAAGAATTCACTGTAACGAAACATCATTGCACACACTGCAGTGAAATTTCATGTATAAATAAAAATCATCACTTTATGGTAGCAGTGCACGAGTGCAAGGTCCTGAAGGAAGTCAGCATAGTTTGTAACGTCTTTAAGTATGACCTCCAGTTAGGCTGGTCTGATTTGAACCTGAAATATCTATCTGTGATTTAACAGTAAATGGTTCAAGAAATGTAATTCGTATATTAAAGTATGTATAGTCTCATAACTAATGCCCAACATTGGTAACTAGACTGCATTAATTATTGAGGAACATCACTTCTTTACAGAAATGGTATTCTATAGCAAAATGGTAAAGGGGGAACAGCCTCCTTCATAATAAAGTTAAATGAGCTACATCACATCCTGCCCCCCCCCCCCCCCCCCCCCCCCCCCCACCCCCCATATTAAGTCGTATTCTGTGTATTTTGTTCTTGAATCTCAAAGCCTTACAGGATTGGGTGGAAGATATATATTGTAATCATCAATAAGAGCTTTTTGTCTCCTTCTCTTCTTCAGATTCATCCAGTGTCGCTGAAGCAAAAGTGCCGCATAAACTTCGGGAATAGTGTGATCTGATTGTTAAAAAAAAGCAAACAAAAATTAAAAGAAATCCAGAGTATATCAATTACCTACCTTTTTCTGAAGCCAAGAATGAGGCATATCTATCTGGCTTGATATCTGGGAAACACTTTCTAAGCTTCTCTTTTAATTCAGAATTGCATGCTATCTGGCATTGAGGGCATCCTTTAGTGAGAGAAAAATATGGGATATCATTAATATGCAGTGTCCAGTCATATTTCACCAACTCACCTCCACATTCTATATCTAGAGCATATCTTACTAAAGCCATGAGCGTTGAATTAAATGTCACTGTTTGCACTTTCTCACTTACACCCTTTTCTGATAAAACTACCGTCTCCCTTATTGGAATATAGAGATGCATCATTTTCTATTAATAAATATACAGAGATAAATAGTGAATACTTTCTTTCGCAGGAAGTCATAACATATTACCAGTAGTAGAGGATCATTAAAAAAAACTCATGCTACTTTATTCACAAAAGTGAGCACATCAAGCGTCCTATGGCAGTATACTTGCTAGTATACTCAATAATAAAGCTAGGTTAACCATGAAAGAGTGATGTTTCTGCACACCAAGCTCTGAAATCTGCACCTATGGTGCTTATTATTATTATTATTTTTGAATTTTGATCGGTTTATCCTAGACCAATTATTGATCTTTGATTTTCATAGTAGCTATTCTAAATTAGATTGCACTGATAAATGTGTCGACATCGTATAATAAATACAAACAATAACATTTTCAAAGGGGGAATTATTGATAGACTAGAGATGTCAAAGAATCAGCTGGATTAAAGCACACTGAGTACAAAGATAATGCTACAGTATGGAAGATGTAACTTACCCTGTAAGCAATGTGGTCTGGGCAATGAATTCCCCAACCCACAGGAGGTTCAAGGTTTCTCAGCATGAGGAAGACGCTGTCTATGGTCAGTATGCCCCTTAAGAAAAGGAAGTTAAAAAAAGTGTAATGTCAATGTTTGAGTACACACACACACACACACACACACACACACACACACACACACACTCACACACACACACACACACGAGAGTTTCATTAAGTAATAACAGCAGCTTCATTTATCAGTATTATACTTACGTTCCCTGTGGATCATATTCAAGCCATGCATTGTTGAACTTCTTTAAGTCAAAATCCGTCAGTTGGGACCTGTCCATTGTGACATACTCAAAGTGATCAATGAAGACCGCAACAAAAAGATTTAAGACCTAAGCCAAGCACAGACATTTTGAGTGAGCACACAATATGAAATCTACAGTGGAACGAACCAAGATGACAGAGATGAAGTAAAAGGAGAGATAAAAAGGAATTGCAACGTCATTTCCACATGTATCGGACTCAGTAAACAAGCCAGTACAGTTGTTGCACATTTGCTCAGAATAAGAGTTGACCATTACATCCTGCCAGTTCTCACCAGTACCAACACGTATGATCAGGAGGAGGGCAGCTGGAAAGTTGCCGTAATTGTTATATTCATGAATTCCTAAATCCTCAGATTGATCCACTGATCCTTGATAAATGTTCCCAAAAATCTGTCAAAAGGACTCAATATAGGTTATATTATAATATATATATATATAATACTTATAGCACGAGTCAGAGTACAATATGGGAAAATATTTTACGAGCACGCAAAATATTTTCACGAGCCAAAGGCGAGTGAAAATGTGGCGTGAGAGTAAAATATCATTCCCATATTGTACGACGAGTGTGATAAGTGATTTATTGCTTCTTTGAAATTTTTCTCAACCGGTTACAACACAATTTTCATTGAATTTACTCGCTACGCGCGCGCTACAAGGAGCGTACAATATAAACCGTATTGCAGCTTTGATATTTACTTGAATATTCCGCATCACGCGGAGCGTTCTGGATTTCCCATAGGTACGGTTATATTGTACGCTCGTTGTAGCGCGCGCGTAGCGCAGAAAATCAGGAAAATCCTTATTGTCCCGGTTGAGAAAAATTTCAAAGAAGAAATTAAATCACTATCACACTCGTCGTACAATATGGGAATGATTATTTTACTGCTCACGCCACATTTTCACTCGCATTGGCTCGTGAAACTATTTGGCGTGCTCGGTAAAATATTTTCCATATTGTCTCTGACTCGTGCTATAAGTATTATATATATGTGTGGACAGTACTTGGGAAAAAGGGACCAATTACGAAATAAAAAATGTACAGTAGAGCCCAAACACCGACAAAGAATTTTTTTTTGTGGTTTTCTTTTATTGGCCCACAGGAATCTCCTACCCTTGCTACACTGACACCAATTGAGTGGCTGTGAAACCGTTGTTTAAAGGTCCGACGCACTGTTTAAACACAGTAACCTTTACTCTCTATTTTGACCTTCCGTGCGTGCACGGAAATCCAACCGACGAGTAATAAAAACTAATGGCGCCGAATTAAATTGTGCCTAAGCAAAAATTACTCCTAACCTCGGATTGGAAAGTCTGATAAGTTTTTGTTATAGCATTGGCGGTGAAGCAACAGATAGAAATAATAAATGTGAATAATAATAGCCAAGTCTCAGACTGGACAAAGGTTTCAGTGATGATGAGGAATTCTATCACACTGCAACAAGAGAAGGCAACACATTTTGAAAGTCCATCATTTTTGTTCATTGATTTAAAGAGATTCCTATTGTTCATTTGTTCCAAAATAGGCAACAAGCTGGCTGCAAGACAAATATAATTCTAAACTTAGCTAGCCAGTGAACTAACAAACCAAGCTAGTTGATCATTTCTAAAAGAGTGACTGTATTATAGTTACCATGACTTACTGTAACTATCAAACTGTTGGAAACAGAAGAAAAAAAAGAAGCACAAAACGGCCTGCAAAATTATGTCTATACGCATCTAGTGCTATTTAAAGCCATACCTGTCTAGTACTCTTACACAATGTAGGGTCTAAACTGAGTAAGGCCTCCCCCATCAATGAAGTAAGCGGCTCCAACTATAACTTACTGCGGTTCAGCTGATCGCCACCATTTTCCAAGCATAAGTAACAGTCTTACGTAACCCGTAACGCGGACTTCCAGTTAGATTACGGAATTCAACATTAACTCCACGAGAAATTGAATAAGAAGTTTTAATCGCAGTTTTCTCGAAATAACTGTGCTCAAGTTGATCAGATTACCCCTCGTATATTTAGTGAACCAAGCAGCGCCTGCCTATAAACTTGGTATCAAAACACTCAATAAGAAGTGCTCTACACAGTGGTATGAATAACTCATTTTTCAATTTTTAACGCAATTGGTCCCTTTTCCCAAGTACTGTCACATATATATACATATATAGCTATACTGCAACAACCAGAAATGAATTTAAAAATATTTATAAGAACATTGATGCTTAATAAACTCTAATTGGCTATAAAATATCATAACTAACCCTTGGCATAGCTTATCACATTTAAAAATCAAGTCTCTCTTTACGAAGAACTTATTAATGATTCAGTCATTCTCGGCTGAAATAATTATAATAATAGCAATTTTTTCTCGTTCTAACAGCCAATATAGTTAATTAAAACTTAACCCAAAGAAGTCGAAATGTCAGGTTAAATTTTAATTAACAATATTCGCTGTTCGAACGAGAAAAATTTGCTATTAGAATAACTTATTATATAAATTAAACATTGTCAGTACACATGCTCAAACTTACATGCATTCCAATTACTGCATAGATGAAGTATATGATGCACAGCAAATATGCGACCCATGGAAAAATCTGGATACAGAATAAATAGGCTGTCATAACATGGTTGCATCTATGTAAATGTTTTTACATCCTACCTTAAAAGACCTTATAACTGTCCATAAGATTCTCCTCACTTCTGGGAGAAATCGAAGAAGTATCAGAGCTCGGAGAGTACTGGCAAAATGTGTGTAGCGTAACTACATTAGAAAACAGTATATTTTGAATTGTGGTATCGTGTACTTAGTGTGGAATTACTAAATCTATTTAAACAAAAATAACTAGCAGTGTAAAACCTTGAGAAGCTACGGGATTACACATGAGTAGTCAGAAAATGTGAGACGAACATAAGAAGGAAAAAAATAAAACAGAAGAGCAATCTAAATTTGAATACATTCTTCTTGCAAATAATTTTATTTTAAACTTGAAAATATGGCTGCAGAATTAGTGATGCTTTCCTATGCAATAATACGGCTAGAATTTATTCCATGTATGAACATTGCAACCATGAACTAAATACGTCAATATAGAGTTAAGTGAATCTTATCACATATTATCTACTCAATCATCACGGAGAAAATGACATCTTACTATTGGTGAAGAAAGAGATGTCTGCAAGATCAACTCAAGAACAGAAGCAATTGCTATCAGGAACTCACACGCGTTCCAAATATTCTGAAAGTATACCTAAAACCAAGAAATACCTTTAATGGTTATTATAATATGTACTTTTTCTGTAATTTAGTAACAACTTCAGTGACAGTAATCATTTAATAAATTTTCACTAGACCTGGTAGACTTAGTGCTAAGATCAAAACGTAAAACCTCCAATCTTCCATGTCATAACAATCAATCCCAGACCATACAATTTTCACCATACTTACAAGCAGAAGTGATATTCTGAGTCCACATATTTAAATTATTTGTTGAATATTTGATGACATACAAAAGGTATTTGCATTCAATTTATGGATTTCATTGCCTATTTTTTGCAAGTTGTTATAGTTTATGGTGCAACATATAGGATGATGACATAAAATGAGGAGTCCATTGAGAATAATGCAACAGTACGATTTAGTGGTATATACTCTGGTAAAGGTATTGTGGATATAGTAGCTCAAAAGCCAGAGCTAGTGGCTAAAACCAAAGCTTCAAGCTTATTTTCCATTAAAAAAGAAAAGAAAGAAAACAACCTTTTCTCCTATTATAGCTTGACCTGACGTAATTGAAAAAGAAACACATTTTACTTATGTGTCATGCATACACTCAATTGCATCCAGTTATTCGATTTTTGTATCACCCATGCATAATTACCTGCTGAGTCATGCTACTGGAGGGATCACATGAGTGTGGTGTTAGAGAGAGAGAGAGAGATGATTTGAATGATGAATTGAATGAACTGTCTAATAAGTCCTCCTAGCTAACCTTGGTTCTACCGCTTACTACTTGGCGCTCTATTGTGTAGGCTCGTCTTATAACCCCCCACGCCATGGGAGGCTCCCACAGGGCGTTACATATGTCTTAAATGGCTATTTTACACCATGAGCATAAGCAGCTATAAATAAGGTAGCCAGAAGATGATGTTATTCTTTGCCACAGGACGTATTTATGAACATTGTTTCTTTTAATAAGTAGCATAACTATGTAACTGCATCCATTACCAGCTCACCTTTGGGGCCATGATAGTCATTTTAGTCAGAGATTCCACAGCAAAGAATACCGTAAATCCAATGTTAATATAGTACACAGCTATGTTGAGCTCATTGTGATTGTGGGTCTGAAAATCAACAGAGAATAATAGCGACGTTAATACTTTAATTTTTTGTTCCAGTTTAATATCATGCATTGTCCACTTAACTATATGCATCCATGAGTCAGCTTTAGCATTTCAAATTAAAGCAAACATTTTTTTTTCTTATTGAATAAAAAAATGGAAAGCAGAGTCTATTTGGCTCCACTTACTTGCAGACATAGACAGAAGACATTTAAGAGTAGTGCAAATCCAACAATTGCACGAGTCACGGCACTATCAACAAATGGGAGGAGTCTATCTTGTAGAGCCTTAATGATCTTACTTTCAGGATGCCACTTCACCTTTGGTCGTGTTGTAATGGCAAATTGAAGGCAGCTCCTCTAACATAATAAAAATAAATTATTCAAAACAGATAATACGTTTCCAGTTGTTATTGAAGTGGCAAAAACGTGAAATTCAAGTGATTGATATTAAAAGATTATGTCCATGATGAGATTCAATATACAAGGTTCACCCATGATGTATATAGTGTGTTATGACTTTAGTCCCTATAGATAGATATTATATACAAGTGGAATGTCTCTGAAATAACTCTGTTATGCAAACAATCTCTAACCAGCAAACCATACATAGGGCCTGAATTGACGCCCTATTATCCTTAATGTAAACTAAACTTCCCATAATTCTACAAATCCACATGTGACATTCTTCTGAGGAAGTGGGAATCTGCAGGTGTCAATTTATAGGGGATAGAGCTAATATCACACTGACGGCTGTCCTCATTGAGCACAGCTAAATCTCTCTGCTAGTCTATTAATAATAGCTAGAAAGTAGTTATGCCTAATAATTCCAAAACTCATTAGATGTATTCTCTCTCTTTCACAGGCTTTTTTTTTTAACTAAAAATATTTGGTCGCCACTGGGAATCAAATCCAGGACTGCTTGCTTAACACACAAGCGCTCTGCTGCTGAGCTATGACACCCAGCTGGCAAACAAACACTCCAATTCTATAGTTATACTGTTAAGGGGTACTGCTATGCTACAGTCTCACTCTCAACAGACCAAGGAAAATTCTCTTCTTTTTTTCAAAAGATTCTTTTTATTCGTTGATCTTTTTTACTTCACTAATTTATATCACTTCATAATACATCTAATGAGTAAAAGAAGGCTGAGAAAGAAATTATGAAATTCCAAAACTACAATTATATGCAAAGTAACTCTGAGATATATGTTTGTATGATAATTGGTGAGCGAGCGAGACATATCGGGGTAACACAATAGAAAATCAAGGACATTGTTTATTTGTTTGTTTATATACATGTGTATGGATGTATATATGTCATTTTGTACTTAACCGTCACATTGTTGTGTTAGCTTGGAGGTCAACCTCGTCCCATACTCCATTAAACAAAATCCTTTGGTTTTTCAATCTTTACCCGTATCATACAAGTTTCCCCTTAATAAGTTGTCTCTGACACATCCAAATTTTTGTTGACACCGTTAGGTCTTACAAACTTACCGGAGTTCATTTGAATTAGTGGCGGTGGTTAGTTATATTGGTTAATGTGCCCCAGTTGCCTGAATTACTTGTGCACAATGGCTCGCTCACCAGTTGTGCTAAAGCACATCACTAGTTCATGTATTCAAAATCAAAGAGAAGTCCATTAATCACATTTATTAATCCATGCTTAAAAAAATGTAAAAATCACTATCAGTTTTTGTTCACCTGGTTTCGATCCAGTTTGGTTTCCCTGAAGGGTTTAATCCCCACTTGCTGGAAAGTGACAATGACAAAGCCCACCAGCAATTGGATCAAAATAAAGGTCATGAAGATCATGTACAGAATGAAATAAAGAGCACCAGCTCTGTTGCTGTCCATCATGGAGGCCAGTGACGTGCGGCTGTCCAGAGGTCGCCTAGCGTTCACTCCGCTGTACATCACACTGTTTAAAAGTTGATTAGAAAAGGGAGATGGTGGTAAATTATGGAGACATTTTACATAACTAATATCATTCAGTGACAACAAACAGAGAAATAAACTTACTACTATACAATAATATAATATTTGCACTTGACTCTTACATATGTGAGTTGGCCTAGACGAAATTTCCTCAGAATTCAAAAGAAAAATATGTTGTCTCAAGAATATTATCTTCATTGAAACAGAATAAATATTAAATACTCAGCAAGCTAGCAACACCTTACATTACATACTGTACTTCAATTTAATAAAAGACCTAAACACACTTAATACCTTTAATATATTACCCATTATACATAATTATCCTGGGGTTACTACCAAATTACATAAAATGTCACTACTTTAGCTGGCTAGCAATGTTTATTGCTCAAGATGAGTTTACACTATATGAAACCATTTGCAAATCCCATTACACTCTTATCTTGATACTCTTCCCCCCTCCCCCAGTAATTATACTTATTACTTACTTTTGCCAACCTTCTGAAGTCAGCATTACAAACAAGGACACAAAGGCATAAACAATGTTATCAAAATGTAGTCCTTTATTTGTCCATTCTCTTGGTTCGAGTGAAGGACAGGCTAGGCCCGGTATGGAGATATTAGATATGTTGGACAGAGCTGTGTAATCATATCTCAAATAAAAACCCCTGCAAAATAATAATAATAATTATTATTATTATAATATTAATAATAATAAGTACCAAGTACTTTGCCACACAGTGGCACATGACGTATTACAAATAAGTTATTTCTATTCATTGTCATCATTCTCTACCACTTGGTTAAGGTTACATCAGTTCCCTCTCCTGCTCTTTTTTTTCTTTTTTTTCTTGAACTATCTCAGCTTTTCTTAATCCCCATCCTTCCTTTCTTCAGGTCTTCCTTTTTAAGTCAAGGAGTCCCTCCTCCTCCTCCTTGGTCTACTTACCCTGTTTCTTCTGAGTCTTTCAGTACTTCTGCCATGATTGTGGACTTATGGTTTACAAACTTTTGCCTACCTTTTCAAACATTTCTTTGCTGAAACTTACTTTGCTGCTTTCCTCGCCAATTACACCCATTTTTTAGCTACAATTAATTACCTTCTACAGAATGTGATAATGCTTTAACTGTTGAGCTAATGACGATGCTGTACCAGGTCAGATATTGATTATGCTTTACCTGGCCAGCTAATGACGGTGCTTTACCTGGCCAGCTAATGACGGTGCTTTACCTGGCCAGCTAATGACGGTGCTTTACCTGGCCAGCTAATGACGGTGCTTTACCTGGCCAGCTAATGACGGTGCTTTACCTGGCCAGCTAATGACGTGCTTTACTGCTGACCAGCTAATGACGATGCTTTACATGGCCAGCTAATGAGGATGCTTTACCTGGCCGTCATTAGCTGACCAGGTAAAGCATCGCCATTAGCTGGCCAGGTAAAGCACCGTCATTAGCTGGCCAGGTAAAGCACCGTCATTAGCTGGCCAGGTAAAGCACCGTCATTAGCTGGCCAGGTAAAGCACCGTCATTAGCTGGCCAGGTAAAGCACCGTCATTAGCTGGCCAGGTAAAGCACCGTCATTAGCTGGTGCTTTACCTGGCCAGAGAATTACGGTGCTTTACCTGGTCAGCTAATGTTGATGCTTTACCTGGCCAGAGAATTACGGTGCTTTACCTGGTCAGCTAATGGTGATGCTTTACCTGGTCAGCTAATGGCGATGCTTTACCTGGCCAGAGAATTACGGTGCTTTACCTGGCCAGAGAATTACGGTGCTTTACCTGGTCAGCTAATGGTGATGCTTTACCTGGTCAGCTAATGGCGATGCTTTACCTGGCCAGAGAATTACGGTGCTTTACCTGGTCAGCTAATGGTGATGCTTTACCTGGTCAGCTAATGGTGATGCTTTACCTGGTCAGCTAATGGCGATGCTTTACCTGGTCAGCTAATGGTGATGCTTTACCTGGTCAGCTAATGGCGATGCTTTACCTGGTCAGCTAATGGCAATGCTTTACCTGGTCAGCTAATGGTGATGCTTTACCTGGTCAGCTAATTACGATGCTTTACCTGGTCAGCTAATGACGGTGCTTTACCTGGTCAGCTAATGGTGATGCTTTACCTGGTCAGCTAATGGTGGCTAATGGTGATGCTTTACCAGGTCAGCTAATGTTGATGCTTTACCTGGTCAGCTAATGTTGATGCTTTACCTGGTCAGCTAATTACGATGCTTTACCTGGTCAGCTAATGGCGATGCTTTACCTGGTCAGCTAATGGTGATGCTTTACCTGGTCAGCTAATGGTGGCTAATGGTGATGCTTTACCTGGTCAGCTAATGGTGATGCTTTACCTGGTCAGCTAATGGTGATGCTTTACCTGGTCAGCTAATGGTGGCTAATGGTGATGCTTTACCTGGTCAGCTAATGGCGATGCTTTACCTGGTCAGCTAATGATGGTGCTTTACCTGGTCAGCTAATGGCGATGCTTTACCTGGTCAGCTAATGGCAATGCTTTACCAAACTGTTTGAGCTCATGAACTATTCATAAATATACCGTCATTGTTACTGACTGACAAGTGTATTCTTATAATAATGAATAAATAAAGAAAATAATGAATAAATAAAAAATAAAGCATAAATAAAATGATATCAATTAATAAATGAATGCAAACAAGGGAGAAATTTGAGATCTATCAATGCTTTTATGTGAATACATATAAATACATAGGTTTAAATGACATAATTGGAACATAACAAAGTTAAAAATATTATATATAGTACATAACATACATGTATATAACTAGCTACAATCACAACACTTCTTGCTAGTCCATTGAAACTTATATTTTGAGCATAATGGCATGCTGCATTCTGGGTAGCACTTACCGACAGTGCTCTTCAATTTGAATGCTTGGGTCCGAGCAGGAATAAAAGGAGCCCTAAAGAAGGGTAAACGTTAAGTCACTAACTTTCTCACTTGTGATTGTCTCACTATATTCATTACAGGGAATATCTAGTAAAATTTTGTGTCATTAAAATATGAATATATATGAATATTATTTGTTCCCCAAAACAGCAACAATAAATATAATTAAACAAACCAACAATAAATAAAACCAGGTGTATTATTAAACAGCAAAAACCAGCCGCTGTATTTGTATTGGCCTTACCTTCTCACAGCTAACTCTACTAATTGGAGCCACATTAAGAGCAAGGTGCAATAAGTTTGTTAGTATTAAAGAAAGTAGGGTCAAGCACAAGCCAAAATCACCAAACAATTATCTCACCTTGAAAAAGTGGACTCCAATCACTCCGAATACAATGAGAACAATGACATCAAAGAAGAAAATACTCCCCATGGCTTTGATTGAAGAAATCATCCCTGTGACTACCAGCTGCAATGTATTAAATAATATTGCTACCCCTAATTGTTTTTATCAAATTTATATTGAAATAAATAATTCTTGAAGAATAAATCCTATACAGTCTTCATTCATCCAAATATTATCAAGATGACCCTTAAGCCTAAAGTTTTAATTAAATTCACATTTCAGTTTGAGATCCAAGAGGAAATGAGTAAAAAAAATCCAATTAACTGGTAAGTTTTCATTGCATTATAGTTGAAATTACAATGTGTGCATATTTTGTCATATCATTGATAGAGAGTTTAACTCATCATTAGTAGCAGCTGTATGAAGACTTGGAGAGCTATCAGTTATCAGAGCTACCCCAAATGAGCTATCATAATAATTATAAAAAAAAAGTTTTGTGAGGTAAATTATTATTTCTTACATATAGTCCCTTGATACGAAATGCTCTCAGTGGTCTGAACACACGTACAACTCTCAAAGCTCCAATACTCCCTGGTAGAGCTCGAGTATCATAGCCATAGGAAATGCAACTGCAATAATTACATCATTTAATGCATACAACAACAGCAAGTGATAATGTGTTACATTTGTATTGTAAACAAAACAGAATTAGCATGATAAATAAATGAATAATATAAAAAATTAATCTGAGAATAATCTTTTACTGTGGAATGCCTAAATGAAAAAAAAAACTTACCAAAATAAAAATAAGAGCTTTAAAAGACCTAGGCAAAATGTTTTTAAACAGTAACCGTAGCTTTAACCATTATTGGGCGAGCGTAGCGAGCTAGACACTTACAGGGGTAACACAATCGAAAATCGGGGATGTTTATTTGTTTATATATATGTTTGGACGTACGTAAGGCATTTTGGTACTTTGACCCTCGCATTTTTGTGTTAGTTATGTGGTCGACCCCGTCCCAAACTTCACTAAACAGAATCCTCTGTTTATCGATCAGTACCCGTATCACCCTAGAAATTGAATTGTCTACCGTTTTGAAGTCTTTTACTGGTGCAGTTCCATTTCTATTCGAGTGAGTGGCGGTGGTAAGTCAATGCGCTCTATGTCATGGTTATAAGCCGTGCGCAACAGTATTTACTTGAAAATACATAGTCCACTAGACTATCCCGAAGGTAAATCTGTGTAGGTGCATGTCCAGTTGTATCAAAGCATTGTGTGTTACAACCACTACTTAGCTAAAGAATATCACAAAGAAAATGTTTAAATAACGTGTATTGTTTTGTTGTTTTTTTCCCTTCAATTCAAGCAGTTGCAGAGAGTTGTTACTATGGCACTGAAGTCCCTTTACCTTGTATGCGAAATTTAAAAACTGGACCTTATTTTCAGTAGCTTCAGTGTTAGAAGTCAAAATCATTCATATAAAAATAGTATAGTCTTTAGGCTCGCTCGCCATTTGTGCTCAAGCACATCACTAGTATGGGATATTATATAAGTGTATCATTTTTTGATGTGTACAATAAATCAATGCCAAAAAAAACAACAACTTATCCTGATATTGTGACCCATAATCCAAATAAATGTAGCTACTACTTCACATTGCAATAGTACAGTATGTACAAAAATACAGCATGTTTCTAACACTCATCTTTAAGTATATCTATTTGCCACATTCCTGCTATGCTACAATAACACCACTACACAATGAATGGAGTGCTGGTGATTGTTGGCAGGCCGGTATATTGATGATTTTGATAACCTTAGTAACAAAATACTTACACATCCATATTCTGACTATTCCAGTTGACCAAGTAGACAATAATTGGGATCAAATTGAAGATGGTGACTATAAAGTCTATGAAATTGAATACACCCCTCAGGTAAGATCCTTTATGAACAAATACTCCCATTGCAATCATCTGTGGAAGAATTAAAAACAAAAGAAATACTCATGTAAACAAAGGAAGTTTATTTTCAATTGATTAGTGTGGGGGGCTCTTGGCACACCAGTGTAAGATTACTGCTGAAACACTCAACCCAACTCGTAGTATGCTGCCACCAGTTCTCAATCCTCTGTGAGCAGCCGCTTCTTGCGCCCCAGTGTTAGTCCAGTCAATTTGTTTAATAATAATAATTAACTAAGAGACACTTAAAGACACGCAATGACGACAGCTAGAGTTGTGAGACAAGAATGATTCTTGGGATTTGCCTTTATATAGTTTGTGATTGGCTCCTCCCGACTACAGTTAGACAGCTGACAACTAAAAAGACATGCAAACACAAATGAGGACGCAGGTCTACTGCTAAAACTGAGTAAATGCACAAACACAAAACTAATGTTCAGTTCTCCAGGGAGTGCATTCCTTAAGATCTTGTGAGGTTATCTGGGGGCGTTCCCACAATTAGTTTTTATCTGATGTGCTCAGGTATATTTGCAATATGGACCCATTTGCGCCAATGCATTACAGTCAAGTAATATACTATCATTGGGGTTGAAGCTCCAACTATGCATTCAGATGGACAGATAAATTCTGAAATATTTTGAAAGTTTCAGCAATAATGATTATCCAACAGTATCATCAATCATACTTTAGTTCTAACTAATCCCTCAATTTCGAATATTGAAATGTTTTTATGACTCAAATGTCCCGGCCAGTGTTATCACTCAAACCCTCAGTGCGCATGCGCGAGAGGGTTACAGTACTCGGTTTGTCTGTCAGTCATTCTGTCACAAAACAAAAAGCAGATTTTCAAAATGGCGGCTTCCCGAAGATTGATCAAAATGTAACATTGGACAACTTAAGTCTCTTAATGTGCCAGAATTTTTCGTCTCGACTTATTTTTTCAGAAAAAGCTAGTTATTTTTTTGGCCATACAAAGCAATTTGTAGGGAACGCCCTATATTGATGCCATACTCATGTGAGCAAATAACTTCTCACTGCCCACAGTAATTTTGCTTCATAGTCTCAGGGTTGGATTTCCTCTTGAAATTACCTGGTACGTGAGTGTCTCATGCATGTTTTCTTACTAAGACAGCATTTAAGTCTACCGTTTCATTGCAAGAGCTACATATTGACTTGCATGAGCCACATATCAACTTGCATCAACTACATATCAATATGCTGATACTACACCTAATAAACTATTATTTGGGTCTTTGTAATAGCTAGCTATCTACTTGATAGTAATGCTGAGGGTTCACACCTTCGGTGCTTCATTAATTTATGATTTTTTTTATGCAAGGAATTCAATACTGTAGGTAACTATATTATAGTAATTAGATGTATTCTCTCTCTTTCACAGACTTTTTTAAACAATACAGAATTTTTAAAATATTTGATCGCTGCCGGGAATAGAACCCAGGACCGCTTGCTTAATTCACAAGCGCTCTGCCACTGAACTATGACAACCAGCCGGCATGCAAACACTCCAATTCTGTATTTATACTGTTCAGGGATACTGTTATGCTACAGTCTCACTCTCAACAGACCAACAAAAATTCTCTTTTTTCAAAGATTCTTTTTATTTGCTGAATTTTTTCTACTCCACTAATTTATCCTTCATAATTTCTTTCTCATAATTTCCAATGATTAAAAGAAGGCTGAGAAAGAAATTATGAAGTGATAAATTAGTAACATAAATTCAATTGATCACCATTCATCTTTTAGCTAGCTATAGATTATGTATGATTAGCACTGAACTATTTTTTACCTTGAGAAGCATCTCCACCACGAAAAATGAGACGAAAGCTATGTCTAAGTATATCGACACTCTCTGAAAGGAACAGAGCTGTGAAGAAGGTAAGACTCCAATTGGTATCTCAAGTGTGAGCAATAGACTGCTGAGAAATATGGCTGCCAGAGTTATGGTCAAGAAGGTCTGAGACTTCACTATTGCATAACATATTCTGCGCAATCTACAACAAACAAATGCATATAATAGCTAATTATTAAGTATTGAATATCTATAATGCTGTATTTAAAAAAAAAATTGAGAAGGGTCACAATTCAGGCCTCATGCACGAAATGTGGTAGACATTATTTGGAGGTGATATGATACCTGGATAACAACTAAATATATAATCATCCTCTCTGTATTATTGTCCCAGCTCCTATACTTATCCCTTTAAATGTAGATTCATAAGCATAAAAATACAGGGGGAAAAAACCCAAAATAACAACAAAAACAACAAAGACAATCAACATGAAATATGAGTTTATTCAACCCAAACTTAGGTGATGACAAACTAAAGCCATCAATGGCATATCCAAAGGTGAGCTAAGAAAACCAGTTCCCCCTCTTCCCCCTGCCCTGCACTTAACAGTGGATCCATCCCTACCCTATTGTTTGTTTTTCTTTAAAAATTTACTCACCTGCTCTGATGATTAAGCATGAAGAAAGCTGAATGTGGAGGAATGCCCTCCAGCTCCTTGCTAGGATCCCAGATTATTGTTCCAAAATAATTGTGCATTTCTTTCAGCAATATTTTAACTAAATTCATCACAAATTATAGAAAATCATTAAAATCATTTAATACAAGCTATATATTTTTTGGCCATGCAAGATATATAACTATATAACTTATCAATACTACCCTCCTCCTGTGAGTGAAGTGAAAACTCAAGTCTCTATAATATTACCATTTTGCAATAGTTAGCTATATATGTTATGTTGGAATATTTTAGAGTTGCGAGCACACTGAGCATGCTCATGTTGGACTATCAATGTCGCATCACATGTATTATTCAGTCTGTATCGTGCCTATTGTTTGAGTGTGTCTTTTTCACTCTCAGTTGGCTTGCTACTTAATTAAAACTCTGTTCCACCTGCTACCCAGGTGAACATTGTGATCATTTACCGAGTAGACAACTGAGTGTATAAGGAATAACCCCCTAATAGCTTCCCCAATTGGAGGCAGTAACCACACCCAACAAGAACAAACCAACAATAATGTATACATAACAACAGTTGGTTGGACCGACTGATTGTTGCCTAGATTTTAGTGAAATATTATTAACACTCAGCACGCATCTGCAAGAGGGCTACAGTACTACATTTATCTGTCAGTCAGTTAGTCAGTCAGTCATTCTGTCACAGAACAAAAAAACGGATCTTAAAGATTGCGGCCACCCGAAGAGTGAATAAACATCAGAATGTTACACTGAACATTATAAATCCCTTTAATGTGCCAGAAATTGTTGTCATCGTTACTGACAGACAAGCATATTACTATTATTACATAGTTTATAACTTGCATAGTATCCAACATAATCAAAATGTCAACAGCATGACATACATGCAGGAGAGAAAACAAAGCTATGATATTTTATGAGTAGCAAGTACCCTGCCACATCATGGCCTTTAATGTAGCTACCAACTTTTGCAAATTAGGAATGCAGTAGCATATTTTCTTTTCAATTGTATTATCCTCTACCACTCAGTAGTTACGTCAGTTCCCTTCTCCTGCTCTTTCTTCCTAAGCCATCTTATTCCTCCTTCAGCTCTTTCTTCTCGATTCATGGATTTCTTTCACCCTTTTTGTCTATCACTCCTACTTCTCAGTATCCCTGTCCTTTTGTAATCACCTTTGTTTCCTTAATGCATGCCTTCTACTGAATGTAATGACACTTTACCATAAGCCCGACACTTTACCAACCCAGCTCAACTAATAAATCATTCATAAATACACACACTGTCAGTTGTCATAGTCATTACTGACACACATAGATGAACTGGTTGGCACATACTGAACGATCCACTGAACGACATAGCTGATTGTATTTTACCTGCTGCTTTTATGCTTTTCTGGCCAAAAACTGTATTAGCATCTTCAGGAGACTTTGATTCCTTACGCATTTCACTATAGGATTGAAATGAATGCAATTCTTATATTATTAATAATATTATTAGATCTAATCTAATGAGCTTACGGAGAGCTTCTGTAAGTCCTCCAGTGAAGATGATCGAATATATCGTCCTTGAAAATCGGGAGTGTTTGCTTCAGTATTGATGCTGAGCTCTTCAGAATAAGCACCACTACCCTCTTTTAATGGAGAATCTTTCATTTCATCTCCTTCATTTTCTACTGATGACATTTCTGGTTTATTTCTGCCACTATTACACAAAATAATTATTGTATTTATCAGTAAATATATAGTCAAAGTAAAGGCAACTTGGAGTCGACATGCTCAAAAAAATGTCAACATGTTATATAGGAACCAGTACAGATACCTTGAAGTCAAATAAAAATTATTATATTACTCCTTTCCCTCGTCTATAGAGTTATCTAATAGCCTATGCCCACCTTTTTGCTCCTTTCTTGCTCATATATTTGACTATACCCTTTGACATGACCTGTACATACAGTATAAAAATGTAACAAATTTGGTGTGATAACTGACAAATATAATTGTTATTAAAAAGATTCACTGAACTAACCACAGAAGCTGATGGATCCAGATCAGGAATTGGTTTACATTTCTTTTGATCTTCTTTTTCTGAGGGGCTTTCTGGAATAGCGAGAGAAATTGGTGTTTCTTTTTTTAATTCTGACATGTCAGCCACGCTGGTGATTAAGGCAGCATACATTAATTCTACCATTGATGGCAATAGGTAAAATCATTAGCTATGGTAAGACTAATCTGGCATACAAATAGCTCTGACAAATGAGTTAGCTAATATAGTACGAGTTGCTTACCTGAAAAACCAGGAAAAATGAATTTGCAAAATCATTAAAATTTGGTTGGAAGTTGTTGTTAGTTACATGCAACCTGTAAAGAAAGTATATCAGATTTGCTATCCAAGCAGCATCATAGCAATAAGAAAATTGTTGCTTGTTTTTTTTTACATGCTAAATAAACACATGCTCATCTAGGCATGGCTAAGTAATTACTAAGTGCCTTGCATGTTGAATACATTGTATTCACACTGCATTCTATGATCTAGATGTTTTACGGAGTAATTTACTTACCCTGTTTCCAAATATCCGGATTCCAACATTTGTATAAATGAATAAGAAAATGCCGACTAAGGCACTCAAGCCCAGAATAGCTTTTAATAGTTTACCAAGTGTGTTTAAAATTTTTCGAAATGTTGCCAGCTTTTTCTGAACACATATTGCAAATAATTTAAGGGAAACACAATGGTTTAAATAAACTCACTTGAAAGGCTTACAAGCCAGAACTATTTTGATTGACCATATGATATTGAGGATGATTTGACCCTACTATTAGTAAATATCCTTTCTTGCAAGTTCCTGATCATCTCCAGTCATAGCCAAAATTGGTAGGCAGTTAAAAAATTAGAATAAGTATAAATAATAGTATTGTGAACACCAGCTGTTGCAGTTGTTCGGGGGTGCCTCATGAAGTGGAAAGCTTTGTTTGGTGCAAAGTGTTCGCGACCTCAGACAAACGGGCTCATAGCTAACCTGAAAGAGGTGAGACCCACTAGCAGGTGTTAGAACAACGAAATCTTAAGTGTAGAGTGTGTGATCAGCCCTTACTGTTGCTCACATTTTCCTAGACTATGCTAGGTAAGAAAGAGATCATAATCTCCACTCCACTATCTCTAACAGATCTAACTAGACACTTTGTATATACCGTCTTGCGTTCAAGACAGTATCACTGACTCCACTACCCTGGTAGAGACAGGAATAACGAAGTTAGTAACAATAAAATAATGAATACCAGAAATTAAGATGAAACAGAATGATACACGAATAGTGTTCAAATAGTTAGATATGTTAGAACAAAAACAAAAAAGACAAACTATGACAATATAAAACACGTTTGTCTGACAGCGATGAATGTAGAGCAAGATACAAAATTACTGCGGAGACACATCAATACCCAGTGTGTTCCTTGCGTGAAGGTTTCTTCAACCTGAAAGGAGTACTGTAGTCCCAGTTTTTTTCATCTGTAAGGCTTTGGCAAATATGTGATGCCTCCAGATGTCAAGACTCATAAGAGAGAAGTAGAATTATTTTCTAAAATAATGCTTTGCTAGTTGGTTAGCAAACTAGTCATTAAGTAAGTAGCTAACAAATATTTAAACCATTTGTAAACATATATGATATATTTTCTTGTTCTAATAGCCAGCACGTTTCGACTTCTTGCCAAAGTCCTCTTAGCTAGGGCATTTTAAATTGGTCTGCTTGCATCTCTGCGATTCTTCTGGCCTTTCAGGGGCATTTTTATGGGCATAAACATCTAGAACCAGCCCTTATACATACCTGGGACAGATCCATACTCATTCTAAAGCTGTTTTACGAGTTTGATACTCAGCCATACGGGGTATTTTTTTAAGACTTCATGGCAATCTCTGTCTTTAGTATACCTTGGCTTGGTAGAAATAAATAGCCACAAGAACATTTGGACTTTCTGACATGCACATGACATGAACACTTGGGGCACATTTATTGGAGAGCAGGCATACTTAAAGTTGATGAAAGAAGCACACCTCAGCACAGGCCCGTAGCCAGAAGTTTGCATTAGGGGGTTCAAATTAAAACAAAACAAAACAAAAAGCGACAGGCATTTCTGAGGAGTTACTGCACAGGTTTGAACCTAAACTATTATTTCATTGCCGTAGTAGCCGAAAAAGCTATGTAAAGGCAGCTAATATATATATATATATATATATATATATATATATATACATTTATATTATATATTTGCTACTAAAACATTTACTTTGTGCTATTCTTTAGCTAAGCAGTAGCTGTAACGCACAACACTTTCACACATTCATGTTTACTGAACATACCAAAACAAGGCTTATCTTCATGCTTAGACCATATAGCAGCACTCACCATAATCTACATTTTCTCTCATTTTCTCAAAACCAAGCCAAAATTTAAAAAGTGGCAAATTAAAGGGACTTAAAGGAGTGGACTTAAATTGTCATTAGTCAGAGTTCCTCTTCTCTCAATGAATAAAAGTCCACCATCTTTGAGATCTGCTGTTGACAGTGTGACAAAATGAATATGAATGAATGAATGATCAACAGACTACTATAATCCTCTCACGTTGCACGCTTAGGGATAACTAGAAGAGACTATAGAAACTAGAAGAGATTAAAGAGACTAGAAGGTACTAGAAGAAAGTAAGTAGTAAAAGAAATTAAAGAGACTAGAAGAAACTAAAGAGACCAGAATAGTGATCTCCATTCCAGGTTGTTTATTCAAGCAAATTGTACTCTACATTATTTTAAGAGTGATTTATTAATTTAAATAACTAGTTGTCTCTTACAGTCCATTTAATCTCTTCTAGTCGTTGGTCTAGTCTTGTCTCTTAAAAGTCTCTTCTGTTATACCCTAGAGTCTCTTTTAGTCTCTTTAGTCTATTCTGGTCTCTTTAATTTCTTCTAGTCTCTTTAATTTCTTTTACTATTTACTCTCTTCCAGTACCACAGGTTTGAACCTAAACTATTATTTCATTGCCGTAGTAGCCGAAAAAGCTATGCAAAGGCAGCTAATATATATATATATATACATATACATATTTGCTACTAAAACGTATACTTTGTGGTATTCTTTAGCTAAGCAGTAGCTGTAACGCACAACACTTTCACACATTTATGTTTTCTGAACATACCAACACAAGACTTATCTTCATGCTTAGACTATATAGTAGCACTCTCCGTAGTCTACATTTTCTCAAAACTAAGTCGAAAGTAAAACTACTGATAGTCTCGATGCAATTAACATAGCAAATGCAGTTAGCAATTCTAATTCACGTATGCACAGTTTAGTTATTAATTTGTAGCTAAATTGATAGTTTTCTTGCGTTAATAGATTTTACAAACCCATGTTTGTGCTCTAAGTTTTTATTATAAGTAAAAGGTAATAAGAAATATCCCTCCCCTTCCCACCCATTCTTTCTAACACAACCCCCCTCCTCCCCACTATTTGGTAGCTGGCTATATAGGACTATTGCTGAAATGCATAAGAATCAAACCCCTCACTCCCAAACCACCCACCCCGCACTGCCTTGTAGTTATTACCAAAGGCATTCATTACTGAATTAATAGGTGACAAGAAACACCTCCAGCAGGACTGAATTAAGATATGATTTCAAAATGATATAAAATAAATAACTCAATAAACTAGTCTGCAATTTTATCAGCTGTAAGATTGCGAGCACTAACCACTGCTGCAGCCTGCGACTTCTTTTTACTACAATCACATAAATTATTAGCAGAGACGTTTTATAATAGCTTGCATATACTCAATTATAACAATGTGAAATTATAATAACAAAGATATACTATATCAAGCGACCTTGCTTGTAAGATATGCCGGCTAAAAAATAAATAAATAACAGGAAAAAAACTATAATGAAGATTGCTAACCTCTGTAAGAATCCACAAGTCAGTCGTTCTCTCCAACTCTGGTGAAATAGTTCATCTACATGTTCCAGACTGACTCCCTAAACAAAAACAATATTCACTACATAATATGAAATATCCAGTATGCTTACAATTGCTTACACCACATGCAGTAAGATAGTAAAGATATGTACATGTTCAAGCACAGCTAATAATTATGCAGCACAGTTCAGACTATGAAACATGAAAGCCAAATATTGGTATTCTGATGAAATAACAATGTTCCTTATAGATCAAACAACACTCATTCCCACACTACTTCTCTGCCTTGTAGCAAACAATACTACCACAAACCATTCTTTTAATCTATCTTTATCATCCACATTTATACATGTGAATTATCTATAAGTTAAAGGACAAACCGTGCTTTAATAGTAACGTAAGACTTTGTAAGCACAATTATAGGTAATTCAATATTTTTAGCTTAGCTAGTAGCATTAAAATTTATATAATATTCACAAAACATTTCGGCTCGTAAGCCTTCTTCAGTTGTGAGGGTGAGGGGTATGACCGTTTAAAATAAAATAAAATAAACACAACTGTCAACTATAAAAATGCACGTAGCCGTGGGTCAATTGACGCTAGAGTTCTTGCAGGAACGAAGTCTACGTAGAGTTGAGCTCGAGGCCTTTGTCTAAATTAGAGGTGGTGTTACTGCTCTGTATAATTAATGCTTCCGTTAGCCTCCTATGGAAGTAATTTGGTATCATTTTCAGAACTCTTGATTCATCCCAGTTTACTCTGTGTGATTTCTTCCATGCATGTACTGAGATGCCATTTTTGTTATCCATTCTTTTCACTGCATATTGATGTTCTTTCAATCGTTTTTCTAGATTCCTGCCGGTTTCACCCACATACACTGAATTACAGTTCATGCATGGTATGCTGCAAACAACTCCTTTCTTTTTCTCCATTGGTGTTGCTTGTTTAACATGTACAAGTAATTTTCTAAGAGTTGTTAAACTCTGAAAATTTACTTTTACGTTCAGGGGACTGCAAATTCGCTCAATTTTCTCGCTAATGCCTTTGATGTATGGTAAAACCAAAAGTTTTGATTCATTTTCTTTGTTGGAATTCATACTTTTTGATCTGTAATGGTTGATGTTTCTATTATAACTGGTAAAAGATAGCCATTAGCTAGGAAGGTTGTTTTGAGATGAGCTAATTCCATGTCTAGTATTGCAAGTTGCTAATTGATGTTGCTCTAGAACTCAAACACTTGAGTACTCCTGACAGAATTCTAGGGTGGTGATTTGATTTGTAATTCAGATAGCGATCAGTGTGTGTTTTCTTTCTGTAGATTGATGTGATGAAGTGACCATTGTCCCTCTCTATTTCAACGTCAAGAAATGATAATTTGTTATTGTTCTCTTCCTCTGTAGTAAATTGTATTGACATTTTTTTGTTTATTCAGGTGGGACTTAAAATGTAGGATGTGTTGTTGTGTATGAGGCCATAATGCAAAAACGTCATCAACGTACCTGCACCCTGGGATGAAACAAGAGTTCTGAAAATGATACCAAATTACTTCCATAGGAGGCTAACGGAAGCATTAATTATACAGAGCAGTAACACCACCTCTAATTTAGACAAAGGCCTCGAGCTCAACTCTACGTGGACACGTGTATTTATAGACTGTATATATAGAATTCTGAGAAAAACCAGCCAGTCCCAGTTTTCAAGGTGAGTTCCAAGAAGAAGTAGGGTGGTTAGATAACCATCACCAAATTTCACTCCCAGGAATTCCAATAGCCAGGGCTGAAAATCCTAAACTTTTGCTATCAGCAGTTAGTAAATTTCATTATAAAGCTATTCCTGTAATTTGGAAGCTCTGTGCAGCCTGGCGCTGGTGCTACAGCAAAAAATAGACCAAGCGGTCAACAAAACTAATACATTTTCAATGGGACACGGTGTGCAGTGATACCATCGGTGGGCGTGGTAGGATGTTACGTGATGTCATCATGCAAATCCCCTCTTGGCACAGCAAATTATGATTATGAAGCATCTTACGAACAATCAAACTACATATACTAATACCACCTATTTGTATTTTATAATTAGTACCACACCTTAAAATGTGTTTTAGCTTGAAAAACTCCCTCAAAACGTTGGAATGTGCTGATTTTGTAGCCTCCACCAGATCTTCCAAATCCATTAAATTGTCAACGAAGAATCCTTCCTGTGAAGAGTCATTGACTAGTGATAGAACAGCCAATGCTTCTAGATTCTGATTCTTCATCACAAGCCACCTTGTAGTTACATACCGTGCATGAATTGACCACAACAATCTTATTTCATAAAGATAAGTTAAGAACAGTGGATTTTCTATCTTATTTTACGAACGTGCACAAGAAAATTGAGCGCAATGAGGGCCCCTTACAAATTTTTTTGGGCTTACACATTCAATTATTGGAGCATGAAATAAGCATGTTATAATTCATACTGGCCATATTATGTGCTGAAATACAACTCTTATAAAAAATATAGATTTGACCTTCATTAGCTAACTGTCAGCCGATATGTAAGAATAAAGGCGGAAATGATTAGAATACAGTTAAATGCGTAATTCAATTTAACCACTACATGCCATACCTGGGAGTGTGTGGCATCCATATAAATCCAACTGAATAAATAAGACTAATAATGGCCATAACACCACCTGATACCCTCCATCCTTCATCAAACCTGGCAAACCCAGCATTAGTTAACAATCCTATAAGAATCCCGATAGCAAATCCTGGTCCTATCAATAATATGAGTGATCCTCGTTTAGTCTTGGGGGACATCTCACCAATATACACTGGCATCAGTACATACAGGATTCTATGTAGATAAGAAAGCACAGGTACTCAAAATAAACATAATATAAAAATACTAGGACCCCGCAACACAGTAGCTAGCGCTTGATGTACTAACTTTTGCAAACTAGGAATGCAATAGAATAAGGTAGTTTTATCCATTGTAGCTAGCGCTTGATGTTTTAACTTTAGCATAAGGTAGTTTTATCCATGGTTTCACTCTCCTGCTCTCTTTCTTCCTCAACCATGTCAGCCCTGTTTTTCTTATTCCTCTTTTTAACTCATGAAATCTCTTCTCCTTCTCTGTCTACCTCTCCTGCTCCCCAGTATCTCTGTCCTCCTTTCTGTGTATTTTCTGTCACTTTTTCACATCAGTCAGCTTTTTCTCACCTGCTTCTATTTTTTAGCTAGCTATTACAAAGATCAAAAGAATAATTTATTTGGAGTAGTATCAATATGAATATGCCAATGTATGTCCATGCACATTGACATATAAAGCTTGAGCAACTCGATAACTCGTGCAATGAAACTGTAGTCGTTAATGCTGTCTTCATCATAAGAGAAGCTACAAGCGACACTCAGTGTCTCAGCTTCAATGAGAAACTCTGGTAAACAGCTGAGAACAGTGTAATGCAAAACCACTGTGGGCAGCAAATAAATTATTTGCTCACATGAGTACGGTGTGACTATAGGGAGCATTACCAACAATAGCTTATGATTGTACAGCCTAAAAATAACTAGCTTTTTCTGAAAAAAAAGTTGAAATTCTGGCACATTAGAGGGATTTAAAATGTCCAGTACATCATTTAGATACTTGTCTCAATCTCTGTGAAGTTGCCATCAGATCCGTGTGACAGAATAACTGACGACTGACTGACTGACAAACAAACTGAGTACTGTAACCTTCTCGCTCATGTGCGCTGAGGGTTAATAAGGCACTTTAAAGCTAGACTAGGCTAATAGATCCCGTATTAGGTGCTATTATAACAGTTAGGTGTATTTTATGCGCGTACAAGTTGACATCCATTTAGGTAAAGGGTCGATCAAATGTTAGCCAACTTGTGGATATGCATTTGGCTTAATGTAGAACTTTATAGATGTTCATGTATCGTGTACTATTTTAGTCTCTCTCTCTCTTTATTTATTTTTTGCTAAGTTCGGTCCTTAATCAGTTGCTCAAGCTTAATTATAGTTATTTTTAAAAAATCAAAGATTGAATGGGCCGAGCATACTTGAAGGATTTGCATCTAATACTACGGACACTCTGGTGGTAATTATCAAAGTTACTGTCTGTAATCTGAGGCAGTGATTTATTACCAAGTCAACAGTTATTAAATATACTGTCTAACTGGAGAACAGCCAAAAATGATTAGAAAAAAATTTCAAAAGTGATGTAAATGACCCATTATTTATACATTTATGAATAATTCCATACATCTAAACTTGAGAGTGTTTATCTCACTTCCTTAGGTCACAAAGTGTAATTGTCAAGATATAAAATATAAAACAATACCCATTAAAATTTTACTTACCCTGTACAAATTCCATTCATAATACGTCCTAGGAAGGCCACCTTGCAAAACAATGTCAGTAATTTTTTATTTCACAGTCCAGCTGAAATATGACAGTGACAATAAATTGCTTTCTTAAATAGAATTGCTAGCTATGTGTGATATTTAACAATTTTGGTGATGTTACAACATTTATAATTATATATATATATATATTTATAGTACTTATTACATGAGTCAGAGTGTGATATGGCGAAATATTTCATGAGCAGGCTAATTTATTTTCACGAGCCAGAGGCGAGTGAAAATAAAGCCTGAGAGTGAAATATCTAGCCATACCACTCTGACAAGTGTAATAAGTTGTTTATTCCACACTAGATATCTTTACTACTGTAGTTAGTACTAGAGGAAGGGTAACTCACAGTGTAAAGTTGGTAGTAGGGGCTACTCACAGCCCCAGCTGATATTTTAGCAGCTGCTCTAACCCTATTGGGTCGGGTGAGCCAGAGGAAGGTAGCTGTACAAACCAAGAAAATTGAAAAGTTTGGCCTGTTGCTATAACTAAGTGTAATGAGCTTGCTCAGTACAGAGTGAAATAACAGCTTGAAATATCATGAGTTATTTCAAGGGTCATGTACCTAAAGATATCATTGTGAAGATATCTAGGGTGAAATAACTATAATAAAAATAATAATATATATATATATAATATTATATATATATCAATGTTAATTTTAGGTACATGACCAATGAGATAACTCAGGTCATCACATGAATGTTATCTCATAGCTGTATTGCACATGTTCATTACCCCAGTAGCAGTAGTTGAGGGTGTGGGGAGCCCCTAGAGAGTTTTACAAACTTTACACAGAGAGTTATCAACCCTAATGCAAACTACTTCAGTGAAGATATCTAGCGTGGAATAAACCATTTATTACACTTGTCAGAGTGATATGGCTAAATATTTTACTCTCAGGTTTTATTTTCACTGCCTCTGGCTCGTTACAATAAATTAGCTCGTGAAACAATAAGTACTATATATAACTTTTTTTTCTGGTGTATGTGTGTGTGCATGTATGTTGTTTGTAAAGCCTTTTATCTGTAAATATAGGGCTAAAGAAAAATGGATACAGTAAGTAGAGGCTTACCATACATAATTGTGGTAGGAAGATGCAATCAGAGCAGATCCTACCATCATCACGAGTCCTGACAAAGCCAGTGTGTATCTACGACTGATAAGGTCTGCCAGCTCTATTAAAAAAAAAACAGATAGGAAATATATGCTTATGTATTATATTCACATATCACCAACAAATGGTATCTCAGAAAAATGTGTTACTTGGATTACTTTCTCTTTTTGAGTGCATTTCAAGATAACATCATTTAATGTTAACCAACAGCGTTTGATGTTGTGTTGTTTGATACGAATTATACAGTCGTCGAGACTTATATAGAGCTAAATTCAGTCAAAGATAGAATTATCACTGTTCTGTCATGTTATTGGCAAGTAAGTTGTTAATAGTGAGACACTATCAGAAGAGTACTATTTGGTGATTATATATTATGTGTGTGCATATATGGACATGTAATGTCATATTATTGCATGTGATAAAACTAGAAATTGACACTCATTGGGTGCACAGCTGACTTAAACGATTACATTTTTTCACCCCTGAATGCAACATACATACCACAGATCTAGAAGTATCAGAGAGCTACTAAATAATGATATTTTTCGCTAGCATGCCATTACAATCACTCCATTAACATGAGTATGCTACAAAACAATAACTTAATATTAAATTCTCACTTCAACCAACCCCATCTAAATACTAGCAGAAAGATCATAAGTAAAAATTTTCATTAGTAGGACATGACACTATTTCATCTCCCAATTTTTTTTGACTTACTGCCAGCAAATTTCAACACGTCCCTACTCAAAGGAGGCAGTAAGTCTATTCAGTAATGGAGGACATCCTAGAAGCTGTTGAAACTGCAATTACAAACATAGCACTCTCTATCACTCCAAACCAGGATCTGGATGGAGCTATTTTGTCTATCGAGAACATTCTTCAGAGATTGTATCACCTCTATCCACTACTTTTTGACTTGGAGGAGTACACGATTGCAGTAGTTAGTGTGAGAAAGATGATAAAGGAGTTGGAAGCTATTGAGGAAAAGAAACAGCTATTATTAAGAGGAAGAGGAAGACCAGGTTTTTGCATAACAGCTGAAGAAATTTCCACACTTTTGGAATTGAATTTTACGACAGAGATAGCAAAGCTATATGGCTGCTCAGCCCGCACTATCCGAAGGCGTATATTACACTTTGAACTTGAAAGTACGCTCAATTTTGATGACATGAGTGACAGCGATTTAGACGATGTAGTTGGCAACTTTGTGAAATCATTTCCGTCAGCAGGCCAAAAAACGTTAGCAGGGCATTTAAGAGCGCAAGACTTTAGAATCCAGCGTAGACGAATTCGGGAAAGCTTACTTCGTGTTGATCCATATGGAGTTGAACAAAGATGCCGCCATGTTTTACATCGACGCCAATATCAGGTGGCTGGTCCCAACAGCTTGTGGCATATAGATGGGTGCCATAAACTTATTAGATGGCGGATAATAGTACATGGTGGGATTGATGGCTACTCACTATCCCTGTATACTTACATGCTTGTGATAACAACAAGTCCGAATCTGTTCTTAAGCTTTTATGGGAGCAGTTGGAACTTGTGGATTGCCATCAAGAGTAAGGGCTGACTATGGAGGTGAGAATGCACTTGTATCTCAGTACATGTTGAGGCATCCTAGTCGTGGACCTGGGCGTGGAAGTTTTATTTCTGGAAGAAGTGTCCACAACCAGAGAATTGAGCGTCTTTGGAGAGATGTGTTCTCTACATGTCTATCACTCTTCTATCATCTTTTTTGTAGTCTCGAAGACCATCAGCTTCTCTCACCAGATGACAATGTTGACCTGTACTGTTTGCATTATGTCTTCCTGCCACGAATTAATGCTCAATTGGATATTATTTCGTCAAGCATACAATCGACACATATTGCGTACTGAGCACTTATCCCCTCTACAACTTTGGATGAGAGGAATGCTACGTGGTACAAGTGACCAAGAAGCTGCATCTGGTGTGTATGAAACGATAACTGAGGTAATATTGAACTAATGCTGAGTGTGATCACCCCCAAACAACATAGAATATGAATTATTATATTTCGCTAACTTAAATTATAGGTAAAAAATGGGGAGTATTGTGAATACGATATACGTGCATAGCTAGTCAAAGTAAGATTGTTGTATGGAACTAAATGAAGAATGATAGTTTTTTCGAGAAGAAAGATTTTAATGCTAATTGAAAGTGTAGCATATAGCTAAGTGACGATAGTGTAAATTCTGGTGTGGCTCATGTGCTTTACAAAAAAAAGATTGCCTATTATGCTGGCTGGATTTGTGTATTTTATTCTGATTGTGATTATAACTACTTTATTATTATATTAGGAAGAAGAGGAAGAGTTTGGAATTGACTGGAGCGGCAGTGCTGTACTTGAGGAAGATCTTACAACAGTGGAAGTTCCATCAACATTCTCCCCACTACAGCCCCATGAAGTAGATGTTCTACAAGCGTTTATTGACCCCATGTCAGAGTGCGAGGACTTTGGAGTCCTTCTCTATGCTGCCACTAAACAATTCGTTCAAGAAGTTATTTCCATGAATAATTCTAGTTAAATGCAAATAGCTGTATGTAGTCGGACCAGAAGCGTAAAGTCAGATATCAAAATAACCATCCTCATAGTTATCTCACCATGTAATTTTGAATTAACAATAACAAGCGTGTAGTCTTGTATATTAGTTTCAAAATTTTGGACTTATAGTTTTGGTTATCTAATTTATGCAGCAAAGTCTCCTATTATAAACTATTTTTAGAGGGACAGGGAAAGGAAAACATTGAGGAAGAGAAGGAAATCAATGGAAGAAGAAGAAATGGACAGGGAAAGAGAAGGAGAAGGGAAGAAATGAAAGAAGATCTATAAACTAAGTTATGATATACAGAAAATGTAAATTCTTGTATAAAGTCAAGGTCATTTTCAGGCCATTAGTTATGATACTTAATATTACATTATTTAAAAACCATAGTTTCAGCACCCAAAATGCTTCAAATTTCACCTGTAATGCAAGCATTATTCTCAATGCTCCACTATATATACCTAAAATGCAGCTATAGCATAATAATGCCTTTCAGTAATTTCTTTTTGTATCATGTAGCTACTAGTATTGGTTTCATCAGCTAACCAATTACTTTGCTACGGGTTTTTGTTATAATTAGTTATGAAATCGTACTAAAACTCTTTGTTTACAAAGGGCATCTCCATTAAAGTGAAATCAACAGCATCATGAGAAAATTGAAATTACATTGTTGACTGATAAATGATAGAGAGCTACCAAAGTAGCTAGCTAGACACAAAGCAAATGAAAAAAAAAATTAGGAAAGTTAATTCAAAGTATTCAGAAAAACAACTGGGATGACTTCAGTACACATCTGCCACACTACACTAACCCAAACCCTCCATGGCAGAGTAAAGCCGTGTCCATTGCATCTTTGAATGCAGAAAAAGGTTTATCAAAGTAAACAGTTGGCAAAGTAAGTTCAATTGCACACGTTGAGGCTGTAGGTAGAGGTTGGGAGTGGTTAAATCTCAAAGTTGGTGATGTATATAATCCATAACCTAATGGTGGCACTTGTTCAGCACCAGTAAAAAAACTCAGTACCATTTCCAGAGTTATAGATCCTACAAAATAGATAACACAAAGAAAAAAAAAGCCAAATTAATGAATCACTTGTTTGGCACAATCTATATTTACAATTAAATGGTTCAGTCTAAGAAATACCAAGATACATAACAAGTAGCTGGTGCAATCAAAAGGAATCTAAATTGTAATCATGGGCACTGAAGGAAATCATGGATGTAAATGCTGTATTAAGCGATAATATTATTTGAATCTCTTTTCTCTTTTAGGCACTTTTTTTTCTAAATCTGTATGGTTTGGCACTTATTGTTTATCTGCACGGTATAGGGGTGATGTACTATAAATACCTTAACAAACGTACGTTTCTCACTATCATCACAATTTAGAATCTGGCCACCTGCCTCATTAGAGAATGAACCTACAATTTACAAAAACTATGAAGGCAAGAATATTTCGCTACAGAAGTACACTTACACTTTTCACACTCGTCCAAATAATCAATAAAAAGTGAAAATGTGTCTTCTTCTCTTTTTTTATTATTAGATCCAGCCTCTGAATAGTTTACATTTTTTAAAAGCTGGAAAAATTTCCTCTACACATGCCATCGTACAAGACATTTATTACACATGAAAGCAAATTACACTCAAAACTATAGCTACCTGATGTCAGCTGTGGGTGACCTCCAATAGTAAAGAAAGTCTTTGTTAAACCTGAGAAATTTGTTATGGCCTTCAATACACCACAAGAGTCAAGTCCTTCAGCAAACTGGTCTAGTTCAGCTTTTGATCGTAATATAACCTGATGCAGGGAAATAGTTCGAACTATTTCCATTGTATCTGCCAATACTACAGATGTAGATGGTTTTGTGAAACCACAATCTAGTAAAATGGCAAAGTATTCAGACATTAGGGCTTGTAACTCAAGATTGGTACTGCTCTTCATTATCTAAAGGAAAACAAAAAAAAAATTAACCACTCAAAGAAATTAATATGTGCAAAAAAATGTACTATATACCTTAGACAGAATTATTTGTACTTCTGGGTCGGCAACTTCATCAATGTCAACAATTATTTCTGAAACTTTCAATCCAGCCAAGTAATTGAACACAGATGCCGACAGGAGATGGAGACCTGCACAACCTTGAAGAAATCCAATGCCTACTATCTGCCCGAGCCGATAGAAAATGTCCTAAAATCCACCAAAAAATTATTTGGATTGTACAATCTTGTATTGCAATAAGAGATGCATATTTAATGTCATGGTATATTATATAGATCTATACTAACTGTTATAATTAACCTGAAAACACATTGACTTCAGGAAATATTCAAACAATTCTAAAATTAAGACTATCAAAACAAAAATAAATATAAATTTCAAGACTACATTGTGCTATACCTGAAGAGCAAAAGCATTGTGTATAAAAACACCCGTGGTTTCTAAATACTGGCTTCCAATATTTTTTGCCAAGATGGTAAATAATTCTCTAGTCAGTCCACCTCCATCACTTCCAGGCTCTCCAAGAAAACAAACCTAGGAAGGTTACAGTTATATTTCAGTTGATTGTAAGATGATGGCAATATCTAGCTTCTGCATATTATAATAAGTACAACAAAATAGAACCGTGGAGTTCCACACAGCTACAATAATATATAAATATATACACAAATACAATATACCTCAATGGTCTTGTAAGAGTTAAATGTGGGTTTGAGCATTCTTCTTAAGGCGTCCTTCAAAACACATTCTCGCTTAACATAAAAAACAAATGCCTCATCGTTTACAAACTCCTTTTTCAGCTGAAGGATCAAATCATTAAGAGACCTATAAATGGAAATTAAAGACTTCTCATTGCTAGCAATTACAAAACACATGCAACTGAATCATAACTTACTTTGGTTCTACTTCATTGGAACTTTCTGAAGTTCTGTCATCACACTTACTTAATTCTTTTACATACTCCAGTACCTCATTCTCTACATAGTCACCGTCACTCTAGTAGGAAAATGTTATCATAAAAACTAAAACACAAGAGCGTGCTTCTTAGTGCAGCATGGCTAGTGAACTATATTTGCTCATCATGCCACATTATAGCTTAGCATACCTGATGACATGGTGATGAATCAATAACAATTGGAGAGATCTGAGAATATTCATGTATGGCAGGAGAAATTGGAGAATGGACAGGCGAAATAATAGGGGAATTGAGTGTTACGGAATTCGGAGATAATGGTGGTGAATTGTCATTAAAACTGCTAACAGAAAAGTAAGTAAATGAATATTTCAATAATATACAATTCCAGGTGACATTACAAACCTTCCGTCACATGATTCGATATGAGACCTCAATTCATTGTAAGCAATGCGCCCCTTACATTTTAAACAGACTTCAGTCACCTGCAGTGACACACAATCTCAGATAATAAATAAAATAGAATTTCTCAATGATGGTATTCATGTTTCAGATCAATTGCCTGCATAGTGAGTAGTGCCCCATGAGCAAAGTTACATTATTGCCACTATTATGCCACATTATGAAATTAAAAGTGGCATGCACTGTGTAAGCAGTTTTTTTGGTTGCAGCTTCTTGCTGGTTAGCACTATGAACTACATAATATCTGTTAGCTCATGTTTGCCTGTCTAAGAGAATGTCATAAATTTGCCATTTGTGGTAAGTGGTTTTGCTTTTTTGTATTTCCTATAATGGCCTAATAGTTCATGATACCACTCATCCACTAGCTTATAAAGGGAAACCCTGATATGCTATTAACACTGGCCTAAATAAATTCACTTACTTCATTAATGCTATCACTATCCAATTCCGTATCAATATTGATTTGGATAGGACGAATATAAATTCTTCCATTTCCAAATCTGCTTCTGAGCAAACGGGGAGAATGACACATAGGAGACTGAATAACTTCAAGATCACGAGTGGATGGTACACAACGTAGTAATTCAAATCCCCCACAATCTTTTAATTTCGGAAATGATTGCAGTATAACTGCATGAAATTCTTCAGTGGAGCAATCTACATCAGGAATTTGAACTTTCTTCTCTCCAAGCCCAACTAAAGTAAGTAGTTCTCGACATGAAGGTTTTGTGGGAACCTTGTCAGATTCTGTACACGACAAGCAATAAAACTTCTGTGTCCAGGTAGAAGGCTTCGGCCTTTTGGGACGCTGCTGAAAAGGCATACTGTTTTATCGTTTGAAGTTTTTTCTTTGCTCTTCAACAATGGCAACATTTCGTTGGTTTTTAATGCCACGAACTGAAGCAATGGCATCCTCATATGCGCTTTGAAATTTATCCAACTTTCCTAAATAGATTTTTTTTGAGTAAATAAAACACTGTAATTATTATTCCAATATTAACTTGCCATCAGCCGAACTAGTAGACCCTGCAGTCTCTCTCCTTTGCCTTGATCTTGTTATTTGCAGCAAACAGTCCCGAGTACTCCTCTTTTCCATCTTGTCAGTATCAGTGATTACTCCCACAGTATCCTTTCTCCCTGCAGTGGAAGATTCTACAACTGAATGCTACCTCTAATTATTAAAGTTCAATGCTTACCTCCAGCAGCATCTCTGTGGTTCTCCTCTCCAGTTGTACCACTTCCTTTTAAATCAACCGAAATGCTGATCGCTTCCTGCACTTTTCTACGGTCTTCATCTGACAGTACAGAAGAATCCATGTTTTTCAGACACACACCGAGAATCTAGAGCGTGTATTTGTCGACCACTACCGTACCTGAAAACGAAAGTTCAATGAAGATCGATACACCATATCAATGATCGGCGAGGTCTAATCGAAGGTTCAAATCAAAGATCGGAGTTCCCAATCGATGGCTCAAATTGAAGATCCGAGGTCTCAATCAATAGTTCAAATAGAAGATCAGAGGTCACAATCGGATGATTCAAATCAAAGATCGGAGGTCCAAATCATTGGTTCAAATCGAAGATCGGAGGTCCCAATCGATGGTTCCAATCGAAGATCGGAGGTCCCAATCGACGGTTCAAAGCGAAGATCGATGGTTCAAAGCGAAGATCGGAGATCCAAATCTATGGTTCGAATAGAAAATCGAATGTTGAAATCGAAGGTTGAAATCTAAGATAGGAGTCAAAATCGAAGGCTCAACTTCAAGATCGAACCAGATTTTTGTCCATAACGGCGTTCCGTACCCCTTCAGTGAATAATGTCCCCGTCCTGTGTATATTCTTGCTTACTGGAAACCTTACCCTGCGTTGAGCGTGTGCCACGTACTGCCGACGTTCGTACGTGCCGCATTGTAGCTAGCTACCCAATTTTCCTGTAGATGGTCACATTTAGCTAACAGATTGGATTGACTTGAAGACTGAAGTTATCATTTAGATTTGCTGAGCAGATTATTAGTTATTGAATCTTCTGGACCTTATTGTTAGTTATAGTTTAGCTAGTAATTATCAATGAATATTGCCCTTTTCAACCTTCGTATAATTGAAAAATCATAGCGTTGGTTTGGTTTAATTCACATTATAGTTTTAGTTTTCTACCAAACTGGCACGGTCTTTCAACTAAGGCTTAGCTACTTGAATTTTAGCTTTAGTTTTAGTTATTTTAATTGTACCAACTCTAATTTTAGTTTTGTGGTTATTTTAATACAGCCACAATGGTTGATTGTAGCCTATAGTATAGTGAGTAATGGGTATATTTGATAGTACTGTTATTTATTTTAGTTTATTAGCATGGCCCCGCTTGATTGTGGCTAATAAGATTGTATTCATTTCTCATTAATTATGTATACTTTTGTTCCAATGATAGATTTAGATTTAGTTAATTTCAATTGTATGAATTTTAGTTTTAGCTAGATTTGGTTATTAAAATACCCTGTGAAATTTAGTTTTAGTTAGATAACCAAAATGTTTAGTAGCTAAAATGTATTTTAGTTTTAGTTTTAAAATGTTCTGTGATAGGATAGCCATGTCCTTACTATTGTTATTATTATTATTATCATCATCATCATCAGCAGCAGATAATATTGTTATTTATTCTAATTGATACTTTGAAACAGCCCATTACTCAGAAGTGTCCCTTATTGAGGTGTTATCTATCATATATATCTCTTTAGCTACCTCTTTTTTTTGGCAACTATCTTCGAATATGGAGCTGTAGAGTTTAACTCCTTTATCAGAGGCCGTTAGCATCATTTATTAAACACGATTTCCAGTTAGCTTACCTGAGCAAAACCTTTATACAATAAGAAGTGTAACAAGCAATACCGGTGGCTTGAGCTTGTACTATAATTTTTACCATAAACAATATAACTGAGGGTGTGGCCACAAAATGTTATTACTATTGTGCCATCATTAAAATATTTGATTATTCAATAAAAATGAAAAAAAAATCATGACAATTGAGTGAATGGTAGCTAGCTAATAGCTAAGCCAGTAAGCTGGTTAACTGCAGTTCTTACAAAACCATTGTATTGTATTGCCTTTCTTCCACACAGCATTTGGCGCCACAACACATTTCTTGTGAAACCACTCTTCACATCGTTCACATGTGATCATGCTGCCATACTGTGGAAGTCTACATTCACAATAAATGTTGAAGCTTGTTTGATGACCACTTCGGGCTGTTCTCTGACGACTACGCCGTGGAAACGATAACATCTTACGATTTTCCAAGCATTTATAGAGATGGTCCCTAAGCTGGTATGCAATGTATGAAATTATGGAAGGGTCCTCACCTTGACATAAAGATGTTGCAAATGCCAGTGAAAATACACCACAATCACTGCAATTAGACTGAGTTTGGACATCGATATGGTTAATAGTTATTTTTCTTTGGTCAGTCACGAATAAAATCCCTGCAATCACTCTCATAGTACGAGTAGACAAACCATTACTTGATAGGCTATCATATACATTTATGGTTCCTTGGGGCAACCAATGCTGGAAATTGTAAGCCAATGTGAGTTGTTCACATTTAATATTTGAACAAACTCTTCTTTTTGTACAGAAAATTGGAAATTTTCTGATAAAATCGTAGCCTGCAAGCCACCAATATTTTGATTTTCTTTCCGTAATAAAATTTGTCCAGCTGTAATAATACTGTCAGTAAGCCAACAACCATGCAATAACACTTTTTTGTCTTCTTTATACAGCATCAAATCTTTCATCCAATAGATATCTGGGTCATCAGTATCAGCTACTACTTCCGTAAGATCGACAATATCTATATAATACACATTCAGAGACATCATAGTTAAGACCAAGTGAAACACTACATCACAAACAAAAAAGTCAAAAGCAGTTTAGCTTACCCTTTACTTCGCATGATTGCAACTTATCTAGACAACTTGGACTGCATTCAGGCATAGGACTACGCACACACTGCATGTCAAAAACCCTGGTTCCTTCAAAGAATTATATTTAAGGAATACATTCATTATATTAATTAATAATTTTGTTACCTCGGGACTTGAAAGTATTTTCCTCTTTCTTGAAGGAGGTTTACTGTAAAAGTCATCGTCACTGCTGCATCGCTGTAGCTATTGATAACATGGATATGAAGTAGCTAGGTAGTAGAAATACTTTTTTTGAAAATACTCCCTGCATGTTATTCATCTCATTCATGATTTTGATCATCATTTCCAGTAAGATATTGAGGAAAACTTGCACTGAATGTGTGTTCTCGTGCTTTGTTAGATCTCAGTGTGTTGTACGAGGAGGTTACAGTATTCATTCTGTCTTTACATTATTGCAACACCCTATGAATCAGCATATTCAAAGTCATGTAGTTTAGTTTATCCTTTTGAGCTAGATAGTTCTAATTAGTTTTTTGAACAACTTTTCGTTCTTTAGTTTAGTGGTAGTTATTTTCCAACACTTTTGACACATCATGGACTAAAACTAATTTTAAAATTCTTAGATCTAACTAAAACTATAACTAACACTAACATGAACTTAATATTTAAGTTGACAAAATTTATGTTGATGAATATTATTGTTCTTTTAAAAGCTATTATTGAATTATTTTCAGTGGTATGAGACCCAGTGATTCTTGAACTGCTAAAGTGAGAGTATGCCAACTCTGTTAAAAACAATGCCTTGTTCGCTACACCAAGATATGAAGAAGCAAGCCCTTCTTTGATCATATACATCACAAAATTTTATATTACACTGTCTAGATAACTTAATATCTGCTAAGAGCTTTCCTGAAAAAATGCTTACTAACAATAATAAGCGTATCCATTTTAGTTTTAGTTAACGAATACAAAACCGATTCAAAATAACTCACCTTCAAAGTGCTTTGATCGACAAGGTCAGGAAAAATAGAACCAGCTTCACAAGAATCTGAAAATTCACAAAAAAGCGATAATGATTGGCTTAAAATCGTATTGCAATGTCTAATACATAGAGGGTATTTTGCTTTAGCTACCTTGAAGGTTAATTTTAGATGATTCATTACTCCCCTCAGTCTCTTTGCCTTCAGGTGCCTCATATTTCTTCACTACAATGAATAATAACAAGCATTTGTTTAATATCTATGCCTTGTGAAACTGAGAGTTAACACACCATTAAATTTCATTTGCAGTTCCTGATACAATTTCCAGCTCTCTGGACCCAAAACAGAAGCTAAAAAACAATGGCATTATCGCTTTTTTAACAGACATAGTCGCCACTTTAACAAACCTGATGTTGGAGTCTTATTCTGAGAAGGTACACATTGATGCTTGTTTACATACGTGTACATAATATCTCCTGCCGAATTGAGAGAAAATTGATACAAAAACTTGTATTTTACTAAATGAGAATGAAAGAACTATAGATACCTCATTTCTGCTAACATTGAACACATCCATAATGATAAGACATATAACTTCAGGTAGCAAGATGTCCATTGTGTATGAAAATATCTAGATATCATAAATAAAATTATTAAATATACATAACTAACTGCTTATGTTCATTACCGAGATTGACTTATCATTGCAACAAAAATTGGAGGTCATGAACTGAGTGACTTCTCTAATTGGGATATCTTTAAACATGTAATGGAATGGGTTCTATTTTTCAAAATCTCTGCAAGTAAAAATGATAATTAAAAATTGACTCTCTTTTCAATAATTTAACATACGAAGCTTCCTACATGACATTTTCATGAACTCGCCATAACTTGGGCATTGATGTTCCAGCATCTGAAAAAAAAATACAAATATATATATATATATATATTATATATGTGACCGGATTTGTGAAAACCCGGCTAAACGCGGCATCTAAAGATTTCTAATTTATTCTACCAGTAGGCAGCACGGGGCCTTTGGATGCCTTCCTCCTAATTTGGAAGCTGTAGCACAAGCCGTCTTCGCCCTACGCACTACAACACTTCAGTATTTTTGCTAAACTTATTATTGCTGATTTCGAAAAAACGCCAGGTAAAGGCGTTGCTAAGGTCAGGGGGCATGCCTTGTGTCCATATTCTATTACTGCGTGTCTCCGGTACACTATGGAATAAACCGGTTTCAGGCGGATTGAAAGAAGTCTAAAAGGCTTAATGCAGGGTTCCTTAAAAAACTATGATGACGAGAATTGCGTGAGTACATGAATTATGTAGAATAGTAAGTGAATTAGTTAGCTACAGTTTTTCCCGGCTGTTAGTGAAAAGCCCGCCAATAATTTCTTAGCAACTCTCCGTACACGAGTCCAACCGGCTAGTGTTTCTAGCCTCTTAGTGTGAGTTCTAGAGCACGCCAGAGCTTACAACTGCGTCATAAGCTAGAGCTAACTGGTGTCTATCCATTTCTGCAATAAAAATTTTTCGAAAAAAATCGACCCCATAAGGCTTTACCCGGTGATTCTGAAAAAAATTGTTTGCCGCGTTTAGGCGGATTTTCCCAAATCCGGTCACATATTCTATACAGATATCTTCACAATGTTATTTTTAGGTTCGTGACCGGTTAGATAACTCATGTCATCTCATGGTTGTTATCTCAGCCTGCTAGAGTTACGGTAGATGCCAAAAAAGTTCCCATCACCCAGCCTTGATAAAGTCTTTCTGATAATAACTCCCTCAGTTGTTTACCTAATTCTAGTTCAGCACACAAAAAATAATCGAACTTGCTGATTACCTAGTACTCCATGCAGTAAACTAGGAGCATTATTTTGTAATGAAAAGTCCTGGTATAGTAGTCTGGTTGCTATGGGAACTTTTTTTTGGCCTCTACTATAATAGTGAAGATATCAAGTATAGAATAAACCACTTATTACACTCGTCAGAGCATGATATGGCTGAGATATTTCACTCACAGGCTTTATTTTCACTCGCCTGTGGCTCGTGAAAATAAATTAGCCTGCTCGTGAAATATCTTGCCATATCACGCTGGATTCATGTAATAAGTAATATATATATATATATATAATATATTATAGTGAATTTATAAAGGTTAAAAATAGGGGGGTTTAGGGTTGCTCTAATTTCTTTTGAAAATTAGCCATATACTCTTAACTTACATATTATCATATTTTAAACTTACTTTCCGAACTTTTATCTTTTCAAGAAGGGGTATAAATGCAGAAATTCTCGAAACAAGACTTTCTGTGCTGATTCTTTGAAATTCTACAACATAATTTTTTAACTGCTCCTCTTTGCTGACAATTGACATTAATTTGTAATGTTTTGAAGATGGGTTGTGCAACTCAGGGAGTGGAGATTTTTGTGATAGTCCATCTGATTCTGACAAACACCGTAATTCTTCCAAATGGGAGCCATATGGAGATATAACTTGTACATTGTGACGAGGAGTCACTGAATTCTCCAGTCTTTCTTCAGTATGTGGTGAAGAAGAGCTTATACTATGATCATTGTGGCAATCTTCATCGCTACTACCATATTGAAAGATGTCATTCTCTTTTAATTCTACGGGTTGAGAAT